>ENA-UOOI01001507-UOOI01001507.1-fermentation-metagenome-genome-assembly--contig:-NODE-1507-length-23941-cov-4.491459_pt1 | contig 23941 bp, 32 predicted proteins | sample MGYA00245779_ERZ724027 | MGnify/ENA primary metagenome ERZ724027 (study PRJEB28704, sample SAMN03018318) | fermentation metagenome | biome: anthropogenic terrestrial biome; feature: soil; material...
GGTGGAAATATTGTAATTTCATCGTGATTAAGTTCACCCGGTATAATGTCATTAAAACTATCTATATAAACCCCTAGAAGTGGCTTAAACGCTGAACTTGTAGGGGTTTACCTTTGTTTGTGAATTACTCTTTTGTACTCTTTAATACTCTATTTTATACCCTGTTTATTGGGGCTTCGTAGTACGGAATGTAGTAAAACGAAGTACAATTTAAAAGCCTAAAACAAGAAGAACTACAGCTATAAAACCCTCTAGTATTTCATACTATACTTAATAGATACTAACTATATACTATATATAATATATTATTTATTAGTTTATATATATATTATATAATATATTGGTTGTTAAATTTTTTAGGGGGGTATATAACTTTTACATTGGTTGTTTTAATAGTAGACCCTACTACCCCCTTCTTAATTTTTTGATTTTATATATTTTTTGACCATCGTTTTATGACTGTAAGACAATTGGTTTTCTTATTGACAACACCCTTTACCGTGGTATAATATTTTAAAGGAGTGTTTCGTATGGCTAAAAACAAATATTTTAAGTTAGATAAGAATTTCGATAAATGGATAGATTGGTTAAATAAAACCTGTAGTAAGGCTGAACTAGAAACTTTACATAGTCGGGTACTTCGTAGTGCCGCCATGGCAGGGCTGGAAGAAGCGTACGACAAAACACCTAAACGTACAGGTCGATTGCAGAACAGTTTACAATTCGGCGCACCAGAAAGTTATTTTAAGTTGCAAATAGGTAAAACTTCTTATGTTGTGTACGGAACTAACGTAGAGTACGCCGCAGCTGTAGAGGAAGGTTTTACCCAAAAGAAAGGGCGTTTCGTTCCCGGCGAATGGCGTAGCGGTACCTTCCATTACATACCAGGTCACAAAACTGGAATGGTCCTTACTGGTAAGGTTATAGAGGGTGCCCATATGTTTGATAAATCTATGATGAAAATAGAAGAAGTTTTACCCGAACTTATGAAACATGAACTACGTAGACTTTACGACCAATTATTCCGATAATCTTGTTATAAGTAAGTCGTTGGCGTGCTTTATTACAGCTGGAATATCTACAAATAATTCTATACCTATATCTAAATAATCTACCTGAATTCTGTTACATACAGCTAATATAAAATCACGTCTACCTAGTATTGTTTCTTTATTTCTCGACGTTTCCATTATCTGTAGACTTTCGTTTATTAAAGCCGTATCACGCTGAAATAACGGAAATAGCACCTTCTGGCAATCTGTACAAATATTATTAGTATTAAGTTTAGCTTTTTTACCACAGTATACACATATTTTCTTACCTAACATCTATCCACCTTCTTAACTATATTTGTCTTTAAGACAAGTATAGCACAACTTTATAAAATGGCAATAAAAAACCTATCTACTATCAAAAGTAAATAGGTTTTTTATTTTACACTTTTTCGCCTGTATCCCTTAGTACGAAATTCGCTTCGTAGTCACAGTCTAGTGCTTCGGCTATTTCCTGTAATTCCTTTTCCCTAAAGTTGTCCTGGCTTAGTTTGTTGCTAAGGTTTTGAGAGGACGACCCTATCTTTTCTGCCAACTTAGTTACTGTCATTTTCTTTTTAAGCAAGACTATCTTTATCTTTTCAGACATTCCCATATACACCACCCCCTTTCAAGTTGTCTATGTGACAATTATACATTATTCAGTTTCAATTGTCAATCTGTGATTTCAAAATAAATAAAATTATTTCAAATAACACTTGACACTATAAATTATAAGATGTATAATGACATTACAGAATTACAAATGACACAATAAGATGAAAACAAACGATTATGGAAGGGGGTGAAAACATGAACCTAGAACAAATTACCAAATACGCACAGGACAACGAATTAGTAATACTGGATAACGAAAGACCTGTCACTACCAGTCTAAAGGTAGCCGAGTACTTCGAAAAGGACCACCATAAAGTACTAAGGGATATTAGGGAAAAGATACTACCTTATGTTTCCGAGCAATTCGGACTATCCAATTTTGGATTGTCCTACTACCTAAACGAGCAAAACAAGGAACAACCCATGTACATTCTAACACGTGACGGCTTTACTATGGTGGCTATCGGATATACAGGCGTAAAGGCTATGAAGTTTAAGGAAAACTATATAACAGCCTTTAACAAGCTGGGAGAAACCTTAAGAGGTGTTCAGCTTACGCCAGAACAATTAGTAGACAGGGCAGCCAATAAAGTGGCTAATCAGTTATTCCCTCAATTTATGAAGACCATAAACCAGTCACTTAGTAAAAGTATCGTAGAACAGATACGAGGTCTACCACAGGGCGAAACACTATTACAGCTACAGGAAGCACAAGCAACGCCAAAACCTAAAACGAAAGAGAGGAAAAGAATTATGAAATATACATTACACACATGGGAAATTGAATATGCTGACAACGGACCTATTGCCACGAATAAGAAGGAATTTGAAACGACAGACCATTCCGCCCTTATGGAGCGTCTTAAATCTATAATGGGAACTGGAACGCATTACGTCGTAAATCGTAAAATGATTAGTACGGCTATAAATTAGTGGCCGTACTACATTTAAAAAATTATTTTTAAGTAATTAGGGATAAACAGAGATAAAAGACGGATTATCAAAGAGTATTAAAGAGTACAAATATCTGTTTACACCTAGACAAGTGGCTTATTGACGGCTATATTTTTTACCCTTATACTTGTCGTACAGACAATAAAACAAAGCAATCTGTCACAAAGACAAATAATTGAGGTGGTGAAAGTAATGAATAAAATTAAGTATTTCCGAATTATGCAAGGGCTACAGCTAAAGGACCTGGTAATTGCTACAGGCTTATCTATGGGTCACCTTAGCCACCTTGAAAATGGAAACCGCCAACCTTCCAAGGAAACTATGGAACTTATAGCGGACGCCCTAGGTAAGACGGTTCCAGAGGTATTCTATTCTGAATTCACAGTAGAAGAAGCCGAAGCCCTAGCCGCTAAAGGTTACGCCGTCCAATGTAACGACGGCACCATATCAGAGATTATAGAGGAAGGTGGTAAAAGTGCAAACATATTATAAGTCAATGGACGAACTACCAGCCATGTTAACCGTTATGGACATTAAAGTACTTTTCGACATAGGGAAAAAACAGGCTTACGAATTGGTCCATACTGAAGGTTTCCCAGCCGTAAAAATTGGGGCAAGTATCAAGATACCTAAGTATATGTTAATCCAATGGCTGGAAGACAGCGTTAAGAAGGGGGTATGTCCAGAGTGCTAGAGATTAAAGACGTAGTTATAAAAGGGTTTCAAAGCCACAAGGAAAGCAGCTTTAACCTATCCCCCGGACTTACCGTAATTACGGGACCTAGCGACGCTGGTAAAACAGCCGTTATAAGAGCGCTTCGCTGGTTGGCTTTTAACGAACCACAGGGCGAAGGCTTCTTATACACAGTAAGAAACGCCGACGGTTCTATCAAGGAACAGGAAGAACAGGCAGAAGTAACAGTTAACTTTGACAACGGCGTTAGTATCACGAAGACCAGACGCAAAGGTAAAACGACATATATACACAGTTTATACCCCGAACCATGGGAAAAAGCAGAGGTACCACAGGAAATTAAAGACGCCCTAGGACTTACAAAGCAGACCTACGGCGACAACTTCGAAATCTGTTTAAACTTCGCCTTCCAGTTAGACCCCCCCTTCCTTCTATCGGAAACAGGTGGAACCGGGGCGAAAGTATTAGGTAAATTGGCTGGTACAGAGGTCGTAGACAAGGCCATAGGAGCCGTAAACAAACGGACCCATAATACTAGAACCGAATTAGCACAGGCAGACAAACAGATAGGACAGCTAGACGTAGAGCTTTTAGAGTACCTAGAGGTAGACGACTATTACAACGTCCTAGAGGGATTAGAAATACGCTTCCAGACAGTAGAAAGTAATCTATCCCTACAAAAGGACTTAGTAGAGAAAAAGAACCAACACGAAGCCCTAACTAATCGAATTGTAGAACTTAATCAAAAATTAGAGCCTTTACAGATGGTCCCAGCCCTTCTAATAAACCTAAAAGCTGTGGGACTATCGGAAGACCGTAAGCAGATTATAGAAAAGCTACAAGACGACTTTTGGAAGGCCGTAAACGACAGTAAGAACGCTAGCCAATTAATACGAGATTTAAAGGACGTTCCTAGCCTGTTACAGCGTACAAAAGACCTAAGCCATTGGGAAGTTAGGCTAATAGAGTTAAAGGACATACAGACACGTTACAGGGGTTTACAGGAACTAATTAAACGCCACAAAGCCACTATACTGGCCGCTGACAAGGTTCTTGACACGATAAATCTTGTCGCTAATGTAGTAAGGAATTTTACCAATAGTGAACAGCTTAATACCCTACTAGGAAAGCACAGGGTAACCCAGAACGCACAGAAAACATTAATTGATAGACTAGCTAGCCTAGAGCCTACAAACGCCTTAAAAGGCAAAATAACGGCTTGTACTTCTACAGAATTAAAAATACAGGGTCTTATAGCGTTACTTAGTAAGCACGAAGACGCAACCCGTACCGTAGCAGACCGTAAACAGCTTTTAGGCGAAGCGATATTAGAAGTTAGTAAAGCTACAGAGGAACTACAAACAGCATGGGCTGAAACGGGCGGTATTTGTCCGTTATGCGAACAGCCTACAGAAAGGAGCAATACACATTGTACACATTAAACGACTTCTTTTGTGGTGCTGGTGGTCTAGGTATAGGTTTTAAGGACGCTGGTTTTGATATAGAAAAAGCCTGGGACTTTGATAAATACGCTGTACAGACATACAAAGAAAATGTAGGCGACCACGTAGAAGAAAAAGACATTACCACAATGACTATAGAGGACGTACCAAAGGCCACAGCGTGGACTTTCGGCTTCCCTTGTCAAGACCTTAGCGTCGCTGGTAACCAGGCGGGAATGGAAACCGAATGTAACACCTGTGGTACTAAGTGGAAACTTGATACAAATAATCAGAATTGCCCTAATTGTCAAAGCGACGATTTTAAAGCTGCTAATCGTAGTGGTCTGTTCTTCGAAATAATGCGACTACTTGATGAAGCTACAGAGAGAGAGAGAGCCAGAAGCGACCGCTAGTAATAATGGCCGAAAACGTAAAAGCATTAAGAAAATATCTTCCCATACTAGAAACGGAATACGCCAAACGTGGCTATAAAGCCTACTATACGCTTTACAACTCTAAGTATTGGGACGTACCGCAGAACAGGGAAAGGTATTTCGTTGTAGGTATCCGGGACGACATAGACGCAGAATTTATATTCCCTACTGAACAGCACGATTACGTACCGAAGTTATCCAGCGTTTTAGAAACTAACGTAGACGAAAAGTACTACATAAGCGACGAAAAGGCACGGACCATTATAGACCAAGCCTTAAAGAAGCTGGAAAGCCTAGGCTATGTACACGCTACTATTACCCCCGACCGGGTAGAGAAACGCCAAAACGGTAGACGTGCAAAGACTGACGAAGAAGAAATGTTCACACTTACAGCCCAAGACCTACACGGCGTAATTATAGACGATACTTTCGGCTATGACAAAGAACCTAGAGTATACGACGAAGCTAGCCCCACCTTAAGACAGAGTAGGCAAGGCGTAAAAGTAATCGAAGACGCTGTAGTTATCAATACAAAAGACTTCGGTAAAAATACCCCATCTGTAGGACAAACCCCTACGCTACTGGCTAGTGACTATAAAGAACCTAAGCTACTACTTGAAGATAGCGCCGTACTTAGACCTGTAAGAACTGAATACGGTAAGGCTATCCGAAAAGATTACGAAGCTGGAAACGTAAAAGAAAAATGGGCTAATATACGGCAACTAGAACCAAGACCAGATGATATAAGTAACACGCTTACTACAGTCCTAAAAGATAATTTATTGCTAGAAAAACAGCCCGAAATTATGAACGTAGCTAATAGTAATCCATCTGGTAGAGGAATGAACGGTAACGTATTTCACGCTGACGGACTAGCCCCTACCCTAACCACTAATAAGGGCGAAGGGATAAAGATACTAGAACCTACCGACGGTGAGATTATCAAAGTTGCAGATATATCAAAAGACGTATTAAACGATAACGAGCGTCAACGTAGGGTCTACAGTCCAGAGGGGATAAGCCCCACCCTGTTAGGTAGAAGTGTTGGTCCAAAGGTTTTAGTAGAAGAACCACAGATAGATGTAGTCGGAATGTTAGACATAAAGAGCCACGACCACAGCCGACGAGTACACGACCCAGAAGGTTTAAGCCCTACCGTAACCGCTGTATCTGGTGGAACACACCATATAAAAGTATTTGATTATAGCCGTTACAGGGTTAGAAAGCTTACACCGACGGAGTACGGAAGGCTTCAAGGCTTCCCAATGGATACATGGAACCAAGTAGTAAGCAATAGCCAAGCATACAAGCAATTCGGAAACGCTGTAACGACAACCGTAGCCAAGGCTATAGCTGAACGTATAAAGGAATTTTTAGACGAGAATTTACCACTTATAGAACCGTAAGGGGGTGAAAGAGTGAAAAATCAATACGTAATACGTGACAAGGTCGGCGTTATCTTCGTAGACGCCCCACCTAATGCGGGTTACGGATACCTAGAAGTTTTAGTAGATGTAGAGGACCTAGATTATATAAAGTCGTTTCCCGGTAGCTGGTACGGTTTCGTACACCCATCTAACGACCTTATCTATATACGAGGTACAGCCCAAAGCAAACCCGTACCCGGTTATCCACAAAAGCAGCCACTATTACACCGCGTATTATCTAAACCAAAACGTGGCGAGAACACAGCATTTAAGGACGGCGATAGCCTTAACTGTAGAAGGGATAATTTAATAAACCTACCTATAGGACAAGTCTATAAGCCACCAGAGAACGACCCAGCGACCTTACCTATGGTTAGGGGCGTCCACTGGCGAAAGGACAAACAGCGCTACGAAGTCCGAGTATATCACAAAGGTAAAGGCTACTACTTAGGGGTTTACCCACTTGAAAAAAGAGAAGAAGCCAACCAAAGAGCCACGGACTTTAGAGAACTAGGACCAGAAGAATACTTTAAGAAATATAAAAATAAAAGGAAGGTGTAACCTATGAAAGTTAAGGAATTAAGACAGCTTCTTTATAAGCTGGAAGACGACGAAGAAATAGTTTTACTGAACAGCCAGGCACCATTAAACGCCGCTTTACCTGTAGAAGAAGCCGTAATCGTTCAGACACCTACAGAAAAGACAGACATTGAAACAGGTGAAACGGATACCGTTTTTAAAAACAAGTTGATTTTAACCTACAGTACTAGGGAAAGGAGCGAAAAACAATGACAGTAAAAGAACGTATCGAAGCCGCTAAGTCTAGTTTAGAAAAGGCGGAAAAGGCTAAAACCGTAGCAGAAACACAGCTAGAAACAGCTAATAAGCAATGTGACGAGGTTATCGCCAGCATGAAAGAATACGGCGTTGACCCGGAAACAATCCAAGGCGAAATTGACAGGCTAACCAATGAAGTAAATACAGAGTTAGACGAAATCGAAAAAGCCATACCACAGGTTTAGGGGGTGTTAACCCATGGGATTAACAGAACTATTTAAAGCACCAGATAATATAAACCCTTCGCCTAGTGTTAGCGCTTACAGTGTTAACAAGATAAAAGCAGACCTTAAGGCGACACGTGACAAGCTGGTAGCACAAAAGGCCAAACGTGACCTTCTTCTTGAACAACGGGTAAAGGCTGCTGAAAGAAAACTAGAAGCTGAAAACCAATTAGGGATATTTGACAAAGTACAGATACTTCTACAAAAGACCAGTGAATACGCTAGGCGTCAAGCTAAATCACAGATAGAAGCTATCGTAAGCGAAGCCCTTAACGTGGTCTTCGGTGGTAACCACCGTTTCGTAATCGAACTAGGCTTAAAGGCTAACCAGCCTGTAGCTGAATACTGGCTAAACGACGGTACTACTCTTACAAGACTAGAAAAACCAGACTATGACCGTGGCGGTGGAAAGATTGACATTATAGCCCTAGCCCTTCGGTTAGCAATTAGCGAAATGGAAGGCGTACAAGGACCCTTGTTTTTAGATGAAATCGGAAAACACGTATCCAAAGAATACGCCCCAAACGTGGCCTACTTCTTAAAAGAATACAGCGCCAAGTTTGAAAGACAGATAATTCTTATTACGCATAACGCCGACCTAGCGGAAATCGGCGAAGTATCACTAAGCGTTAAACGACATTCTAACGGCGAAAGTGAGGTATCGGCTTTATGAAACTAATCTTTACTGGTGACTGGCACCTAAGAGGAAATAACCCCAGAAACCGAATAGACGACTACCCTACCACCGCCGTAGCTAAACTACAGGAAGTTTTTAAACTAGCTGTAGAGCATGACGCAAAATATATATTAATGCCCGGCGACGTATGGGACAGACCCGAAGTATCAATAGCCGTACTACTAGGCTACGCCAAGGTCTTAAACGAAAGCCCCGTACCTATCTATATTACCCCAGGTAACCATGATATATACGGCTACAACCTAAATAGTTACGGTCGTAGTAGTCTAAGGCTTTTAGAAATGTTAGTACCAAAGGTACACGTTATCACAGAGCCAAAGGCTTGCGAGTTAGCGACTGGCAGATACACGGTTTACCTTACAGCGACACCTTACAGCCGTCAAATGGATATTAACGGTTACGGGTACAGTCCAGAAGTTGACATACTACCGAACACCGTAAATATACACATGGCCCACGGTATGCTACTAGACCATAAACCACCCTTTGACAGGTACAGCGACCTTTACAAAGTACCTTCTACGGCTGACATAGTGCTTACAGGACACGACCATTTAGGTTATGGCGTTTATAACAGAGCCGACGGCGTGACATTCTGTAATCCGGGAAGCTTGCTTCGTATATCGGCTAGCGTATCAGAGATAGAAAGACAGGTACGGGTAGCACTTATAGACGTAGACACTATTACGGCTAAACACACTATAGAGTTTTTACCACTAACGACAGCTAGACCAGGCGACGAAGTCCTAGACCGTAGCCGTATCGAAGAAGAAAAACAAAGGCAGTACGCCATGGAAGCCTTTAGCACCTTAATACAGACCCATACAGGCGGTAAGGTTTTAATGGATATTAACCAGATTGTAGACACTATCGCAGCTGAAAACAACTTCGCCCCAGACGTTGTAAAAACAGCCCTAGAAGTAATCGACCAACAAAGGGAAACGGTGGTCTAATGGCTGGGCGTAAGGTCTTCCAATGTAAGAACTGTGGGTATAGCGCCCCGGTAAGCGACGACCTAGAAGGCTTTATATTTCACTGGGGATATGAAGGTCGTAGTATGATGGCTTGCCCTTCGTGTAAAAGTACCACGATACAAAGAACTACAGACGGTGGTTATACAGGCGAATTTTTAGTAATCAAATCACACATTAAACCTTAAGGGGGTGTCATAGATGGTAAATAAAAATAACTTGTTTCTAGGTACGGTTAACAACCTTATCAAGGACGGTATTGTACAGTCACTAACCAGAACCTTTAAAAGCTTAGGCAATAGCGAAGCTGATGTACAAGAGTTTAGACAACAACTTAGTAAATTAGATACACAGCAATTACTAGAGAGCGTACAGCTAATGGGTGCTTATACACAATCTCAACTATTAGAACAAGCTACTAAAAACGCACTAGAGCAACAAAGACAGGAAAATATGAAAGCCAACAACTGGATAGCTGACTTGTTTAGAGATAATTAATAAAACTTAAAGGAGTGTAACGAAATGGATAACAAATTCCAAGAACAGTTAAAAGAGATAGTAGACACATACGGCTATGACGCCGTAGTAGAGGTAGTAAGGAAATGGACCAGTAAACCCCTTCCTACGACTAACGCACTAGTCCATGGAGAAAACCTAGCGGCTACCTTATACCAACTTGATACAGGTATAGCGGATATTTTAGAAGCTGGAACGGCCAACGAAGAAGCCTATAGTAATAAGGCCGACCTACAAAAGAGAGCCAGAGAATTAGACACGGAAATTCAGTTAAGAGAAGCCAACGCCATTATGGAAATTCAAGGTACAGGGCGTGACGCTTTTGTAATGGTAGGCGATAAAAAGGTAGCACTTACTAACGATACTTCCCGCGACGCCTATAGACATACAGCCAGCCAAGACCTACGTAAAGAACTAGGCGAAGTCGAAGCCGAATTAGTAAAACTTGATATAGGATTAGCGAAATCTAAAGACGCTTACAACTCTAAAGTTGAAGCCTTCCAGGGTATCCGTATCAAGGCTAATTTACAAGCTAACATACTGGCGTTTCTGAAATAATGCACAGTAGCGATAAACAGGCGGAACGTAGAAAACGTGGCGAGGACTTCCAAGACGAGTTACGCCGTAGCTGGCGACTTATTCCTAATTGCTGGCGTATGAGAATTACAGACGCCGCGGGGCGTATTGGTACAAGACCCGGCGACGACATAATCCTACTAGAGCATATAAACATACTTAGCGAGGACAAGCGTACAGCTGGGGACCGTTTCGAACTATCCTTCTTACGACCTAATCAGTTAAAAGGGTTACTAGAATTCGACGGCGTTATGGACCGTAATATCGGAATGGTATTTATAAGTTTCTTAAATGAAGCTGTAGACCTTGCCTTCGCCTTTCGCCTTGTAGACGCGCTGGTATATATGAAAGCACAAAACAGACAGTATATTACCCTGGAAGAACTACAGCAACAGAAAATAAACAGTATACCCCTTCCACTTCTTGACTTATATGAGAACGACCAACCTGTTAGGGGATACGACTTAAAGGGGGTGACAAATTGCTACAGATAAAAAGCAGCAACAACCTACAGCTTACGGGGTGTAGTCTACCTTTAAAGTTAAAGATTACGGCAGACCTAACTATAGATAACCCAGCTTTTATTAAGGCGAAAAGACAACGGCGTCCAACGTGGGGTATCGACCAGAAGCTAAAGCTTTACCTTAATGACGAAGACGGAAACCTAATACTACCACGTGGATACAAAGGACAGCTACTAACGTTACTAAAAGAACAAGGTACACGTTACGACCTTACTACAGACCTAGTAGAGGGTACGCCTATAGACTTCGGAGCATGGAACAAGTCTTACGTTTTAAGGGATTATCAAACGCCTTTAGTAAACGCAATCTTAAAAGATAACGGCGTAGGCGTAGCCCCGGCTGGTAGTGGTAAAACCATTATGGGAATGGCCTACATACACCAAGTAGGACGCCCTACCTTATGGCTAACCCATACTACCGACCTAATGTACCAGACAAAGACCAGAGCCGAAGCAACACTAAAAGGCGTAGGTAAAATCGGTATGCTGGGCGACGGTACCAAGGATTACGGCGACGGTAAGTTGATTATAGCCACGGTACAGACCTTAAGAGCAGACCCAACGCTAGTAGACTTCTTAATACCGTATATAGGCGTTGTAATCATAGACGAGGCCCACCACTTCCCAGCTAATCAGTTTATCGACACAGCGGCCAAGTTTAAGGCTAAAAGGATTGTGGGACTTACGGCGACACCAGACCGTAAGGACGGTATGGAAGATTATATGTACATGGGAATAGGTCCAAGGGTCCATACAGTAGACCGTACAGCGTTATACCAAAATGAACAACTTGTAAAGCCATCTGTTAGGTTCGTATATACCGACTTTACAGATAGAGCCGACGACAGCCAGATAGATAACGTAGACGCTGGCGGCGAAGACCTAGACTATGTAGGGCTTATAAATACCCTAATATCTGATACCGACCGGGCTAACCTAGTAGCTTCTACTATCGTACAAGCCGTACCAGAGGGTTACGCCATAGCTATAGCCGAAAGTGTACGTTACTGTTTCGTACTACAGGAAGCCGTACAGCGTATAGCAAAAGACAAAGGTATCAAAGTCCGTACAGCTGTAGTACATGGTGGAATTCAACGTTATACGTGGCGTGTAGCTTCTGGAAAAGCAGACGCAGAAACCAAAGCCGAATACCACGGTACAGAATGTAAGTACGACAAAAAAGCCAGACGCTGGAAGGTTAAGACCCCACAGTATACAGACAAAGAATTCAAAGACTGGCAGATTACCAAAAAGCAACGACAAGAAATACTACAGTCCTTTGAAGATAAGGAAATTGACGTATTATTCGCTACACAGTTAGCAAGGGAAGGACTAGACTTTCCCCACCTAACAGTAGGCCATAGCGTAACCCCTAAAAAGGGCGACGACCATAACAGTACTACAGGCGCTGGGCTTGAACAGGAAATCGGCCGTATTATGCGACCAGACCCTACTAACCCAGATAAAGAAGCCATCTGGTACGACTATGTAGACGCAAACGTCGGAGTATTTAAGCAACAGTATTACAGCCGTCGTAGGGTTTACAAAAGGCTAGGTATTAAACTAGTGTCAAAGCCCCGTAATACGGAGCGTGACATTATAGACGACTTTTTAAGTAACATGAAATTTTAAAAAATATGAAAGGTAGGTTTTTACAATGAGTGAAAACAAAAACGTAAACACAACACCAGAAACAAATGAGGAAGTAATTAAAGAGGAAGCAACCAACAGCGTAGACGTAACAGCGGACCCTTCACAGGAGCAAAACGCCGAAACTTCTATTGTGGCTTCACAGGTTAACGCCATAGCGACTACTAAGTCTACAGGAGCCGCTTATATTACCCAGATTTTAGACGGCGTAATGAGTGACTTTATGGCGGTTAACGAAGGTTTAGACATGGACTTCGTGTACATGGGTTCGTGGTTAGTAGTGGATAAGAAAGGTAACTTTGTAGAGAAGGACGACGAAACCGTAAAATATGGTGACCATATCGACGTAGTAATCGGACAAGGCGAAAAACGTTGGAGCCTATGGGGCGCACAAAACAGCCCAGAAGACGGCCAGTTAATCGCAGCTTGTAAGGAAAAAGAAGACGCCGAAGCAATGTTAACCGATTGGCTGCAAGAGAACCCAGAAGCAGCTAGTAGATATTCTATTAATGACCTAGAACTTAGATACATGGCGTTCGTAGTACCTGTAGATAGCATTGACCCGGAAGGTATGCCACAAATTTATTTAATGAGTTTCGCACCTACCGCTACTATTGCCTTCGGTAAATATGCAATGAAGGTATATAAAGGTGGTTATAAGACAGCTGGTATTAAAGCTAGAACAGGCGTTACAAGTATCGTAACAAGAATTAGTACAAGTGAGAAGAAAGGTAAAGACCCTTCCATTAGCTGGTTAGGTATAGACTTCGAAGCTATGGGAATGTTCAATCCAGCAGATTACCAGAAATAAACACAAGGGGGCCTATTAAATGGCGAAAGCAGCTGAAAATCAATATAAATTCGTTGACGTCTATTACTGTGATGAAAACGGTAAAAATAGCCCCTGGAAGCGAATTGACGTAGCTAATCTACCTACATTCCAGCGTGAAGAAGCTAAAGATTTTAACTGCTTCGCTACGGTCCAACAGTACGCAAATGAAAGCAAGGTCGAGGGGGAAGACTTCACCGCCCCCCTCTACTTTGACCTTGACTATGAGCAAGACCCAACCGTAGCACAAAAAGAAGCAATTAAACTAATAGACTTTTTTACAAAAGAACTAGACATAAAGGAAACAGATTTACACGTTTACTTTAGTGGGTCTAAAGGCTTCCATATCATCATAGACGAAAGAGCGTTAAGCATAAAACCACGGAACGACCTACATAAGGCGTACAAACATATAGCGGGTTACTTACGTTATCGTCTAGGCGATATTTCAAAGGTAATAGATGAAGACGGTAAAGAAGTAGAGCATACCGAACCACTTAAGGCTATTGACTTAGTCGTTTACACAGTTAAGCGTATGCTACGTTTACCTTATTCCAGACACCAAAAAACAGGGCTTTATAAAATAGAACTAAGTGTAACGGAACTTAACACCCTTACCCTTGACGAAATAAAAGAACGTGCCAAAGTTGGCGCTGTACCAGCAGACAGGCTAGACGGCGAAGAAGCTAAAAGCATAAGAAGACGCCCAAAGGCTGGGATATTCTACGACGACAAATTACAGGAATACATAGACGCGGCGGCTACAGCTAGCCAGAGATACGACAAAGAAGAATATGTATTCACGAAAGATAAACCGCCTGTATGTGTACAGGATATTTTAGAAGGTGGTTGGAAGAAAGACGGCGACCGTAACCAAGCTACAGTACAGTTAGCTTGTTACTTTAAGGCCGCAGGTCATACCAAAGAAGAAACTTTAAAAACGCTGGAAGACTGGGTCGTAAAACATACCAGCGCCGAAAGTAACTACAGCGTAAGACAAAGGGTAGCCAATACCCGTAGCGTTGTAGAAGCCGTATTCAGTAAAGAAAATAACTATAAATTCGGTTGCGCCTTTATACGAAGTCTTCACGGCGAAAAGAAACGAGGTAGTAAAGACTACGAGCGTGTACCGTGTAGCGGCGAACTGTGTCACGTAATTAAGCGTGACGCTACAGACGAAGAAGCTGTAAGCCTACACCTAGCCTCTACTAGTAACGCAGAATTAACAGGAAAACTAATTAAGACCCGTGTAATGGTAGCTGGAAAGAAACATACGCCTTATATCGTACCTAAGAAAATTGAATATAGTTGCTGGGGTCGTGACAAGTGTAAAAAATATGGCTGTCCTCTACTCAATATTCCAATAGCGACGGCGTATAAAGACCTAACAGCCAATAACCGGGAACTTATACAAATGACAGCTACAGGCGACGACAATATCAAGGGTATCCTAAGAGGTTTAAGCGGTATTCCAGCTTGTCAAAAATACGATACGACTATCGTAGAGAACACGAACATAGACGAATTACTGGTTATCCCTATGACAGACGACGAGGAAACGGACGCCGTAGACAGCGTAGGTACTTACGTACTTAGGAAAATATACTCTATGGGTAATATGCCCGTTGACGCTAATAAATATTACGAAATAACGGGGTACGTATATCCCCACCCTAGGAACCAAGAAAGTACCATACTGGTAACGAAAGCCGAACCACTACAGGACGTGGTGGAAAGCTTCGAACTAACCGACGAGGTTAAGGAACAGTTAGCCGTGTTTAAGCCAACAGAGTATACACAGGAAGCCATAGCCGAAAAGCTAGGAACGGTATTAAATGACCTAACTTATAACGTGACAGGTATTGTAGAGCGTGACGAAACCTTACTAGGCGTATTACTGGTTTATCATAGCGTCCTTAGATTTAATGTTCCATGGGACGAAGCTATGAGGGGCTGGGTCGAACTTAAGATAGTCGGCGATACTGGTACAGGTAAAAGCGCCTTGATTGAAAAGTTAATGAAATTCACAGGATTAGGTAACCGAGTTAACGCCGAAAGTACCAGCCGTACAGGTCTAACCTACAAGATGGAACAGTCTGGTAGTGGTGGGTCCTGGTATATCGTATGGGGAGCGTGGCCGCTTGCTGACCGTGAAATGATATGGATTGACGAAGATACAGGAATTACAAAAGACGAATACAGCGAAATGACCCTAGCACGTTCCGACGGTCGCCTAGAGGTTAAAAGAGCCGTAACCGCTGAAACCCCTTGTAGGGTACGCGCTGTACTTAGTGGAAACGTACCAAAGGGTAAAAGGCTAGCGGACTACGCCCAAGGTGTGGAAAGTCTTAGGGACGTGTTTAATAACGAGGATATACGTAGGTTCGACTTCGCTATCTTCATGAGAGCGACCGACGTTAACCCAGAACTATATAACCAACAACTACCGACTTTTCCCACGTCTGTAACTTCGGAAGCATTAAAGAACAATATACTTTTTGCATGGTCCAGAAAACAGGAACACGTAACATTCGCCGCTGGCGCCGTAGACGAAATATTAAGCGTTGCTACAGAATTAAGTAAAATCTACGGAAAAGCCAACGACGTACCCTTAGTATCCCCTTCGGACCAACGTAACAAGGTATCACGTTTAGCCGTGTCGCTTGCCGTTCTAACCAACAGCACCGACGAAAGTGGGGAACGTATTATAGTGTACCCAGGTCACGTAAAATTTATACTAACTTATTTAAAGGGAATTTATAACGCCCCCGGCTGTGGTCTGAACTACTACGCCCGCCTAAGCGTTAACGAAGAAGAATTAACACAAGAGAAATTCGAAGCCCTAACAAAGCAATTAAGGGCAATAGATACCCTTAAGGGTGCTGGAAAGTATAGCGAATTTATAAGCCTATTCGCACAACAAAAATATTTAAGACTAGGCGACGTAGAAGCTATGCTATCCATTGAAAAAGAAGAAACAAAAGCCATAGTAAACCTATGCGTACGCCTACGAATGTTAACTATGACGTCTGGTGGTTACAGGAAGACAGCCCGTTTTAACTCTTATATATCTAAGTGTTTTGAAATGGGACTATTGGATAATATCAACGACGACATTATTTAAGGAGTGTGATTATAAATGAAACTAAGTAGCCTATTTCCTACGGGTGGTGGTTTAGCTAATACAGTTAAAAAACCTACAGCTTCTACAACTACAAAGGCTGTAGGCACTGTAGAAAGTCTTAAGGACGTTATGAACCGTAAACAGCCCGGCGTATGGAATATTAAATGGCCTAAGTTACGCCCCCAAGGTTTTAAAGATTACAAAGCTATTACCAATGAAGACGACCTACGGGCTTATATACAAAGATGTAAAGAAACTGGACTAGGTGGTTTTGACTATGAAACCAGCGGCGATAAAGACCACAGAGAACCACCCAAAGACGAAGACGGAAACACGGTAACAGGTAAAGCCTTAGACAGCTGGACTAGGTCCGTGAACTTAGACCCATGGAAAGCCGAAGTAAGCGCCTTAAGTTTATCGGCGGCTAGCGACGAAGCTAGAGCGATATTTATAGACAATCCGGGGGCTAACCAATTCGAACCGGGGTTACCTAGAAGCGAAGCACGTAAAAGGATATTTGACATTCTGGAAGCTGAATTCTTTACTAACCCAGCAATAACTAAAATAGCCGTAAACCTATCCTTTGAAACCAAGTTTACAGCTAAGTATGGAAAATATATTCTAATGCCTTGCGTGGACCCTTTTCTAGCGTGGATAAGAATAAGCCAGCTTCTACTACCCCATAAGATAGTGAACCCTAAGCGCCCATACACAGGTAAAGGTCTAAAGCCTATGACAAAAGAAATATTCGGCGTAACTATGAACGACTTTAATACGGTCCTTGAAAAAAATAACGCTTTATTCTTTGACGAATTGCCGAACGACGAAAACGACGCCATTAGTTACTGCTGTGAAGATAGCGACTACGCTGTACAGCACTATCTATATTGGGACGAGGTAGCGAAACAGATAAGCAATAATAACCCCCTCTACCCTACTTATTCGGATTGGCTAAAGGGTATAGAAATGCCCTTCGCACGTGTTACGGGTTTAATGGAGTACTGGGGTATGTACTGGGACACGGATATAGCAGCTATTAAAAGAGAAGAAGCCGAGATACAACAGGAAAAGGCAGCTAATGAAATGCAAGAAATAGCGGCTAGCCTAGGCGTGGAAAATCTAAACGTCGGTAAAGGTGGTAAAACGAAAGATGTTAAAAGTTTTATCTTCGACACCATGAAACTACCAGCGGCGGCGTGGTCGGATAAGACTAAAGACCCTAGTTTAGATAGTAACGCCCTAATGGATATGATTTTTATGCTGGAACATAAACTAGTTGACCCAGACGAAGAAAAATACCTAGAAGTAGATATACCCGACGGCTGGGAAGACATAGACCCAGAAGCACCAGGCGAATTAGACGCCCACCAAAGAAGGGCTATTCGTATAGCGCAAAGGGACTTCCACCCTTACAAAGACCAAGGTATTAAATTTATTGAAGCTATGCAAGAAATACAAAAGTACAGTACCCTTCTATCTTCTCATATTAACGGACGTGAAAAATACGTTAATGAAGTTACAGGAAGGATACACGCAAAGTATGAGCCGTGGACGGAAACCGCTAGACTTGCTTCTAGTAGTCCTAACGGGCAAAACGTACCAAGGCCAGATAATGACGAACTAGGTATACGTAACTTCTACAAGGCAGCGCCCGGTAAAGTAATGTTACTGGAAGACGAAAGCGGCTTCGAACTTCGCTTAACGGCGTGGGCTTCCAGCTGTGATGTAATGCTAAACGCTTTTAGAAACCACGAAGACCTACACCGTAAAACAGCCGCTACTATGCAAGGTAAACCAGAAAGCGAAGTTACTAAACATGAACGTAGTGGAGCCAAGGCCGCTAACTTCGGGTCTGTATATGGTGGTACAGAACACGCCCTACAAAAGACTTTTAAGAAACAAGGTATACGTAAGTCGTTACCAGAGTGTAAGAAGCTTGTAGACGCCGTTATGACTACCTACCCTGGTATCCCACGTTATCAGAGGGCGGCCGTGATTAAGGCTAGAGAAACGGGCTACGCTGAAACGATATTCGGCTTTAAGCGACTACTACCTAATATTAACGGTGGTAATAGGTACTACAGGAGCGACGACGAAAGACGCGCCCAGAATACACCTATCCAAGGGTCCGCGGCTGACGTTATGAAAAAAGCACAGAATACCATGTATGAAAAATGCGGTCTTGATACGGCGTTTTTCAATACAGGTAAACAAGTACCTATATGGGACGGTTTCGACCGTGCAACACTAGACGCCTTAAGCGCAGAGCCTTTTATGAACCACGGACATACCGACATGGTATCACAGGTACACGACGAGATTATCGTCGAGATAGACGACGACGTCGAACTGGTAGAGAAATACGCAAGATGGCAACAAAGCGTTATGGAAATCCCCCCACTTCCTAACTTCCCTATACAGCTGGAAGCCGAAGCGTCGGTAGCCTACAGCTGGGGGAATAAAAAGGACCTTGACGACTGGTTAAAAGAAAGGGCGAACAATGAATAAAACACAGGCACGTATAACGTGCATAATCGTACTATTTGTACTACTGGGGGTAGTTATCTATGACGAAACGAAAACAGAAACGGGGCAAAGGCCCACCGTACAAGAGGGAGAAGATACCGAAGTCCCTACTACAAACGGCAGAAATGGAGTTGGAAATAATGAACCACCAACAGGAAATATTAACGCTGACAAAAGAGAAGGAACAAGCCTTAGAACTGGCACAGAGTTACCAAAGGACAATGAAATTACAGGAAGTCCAGATACAAAGGCTAGTAATCCAGAACAAGAAGCTACGAAAGACGTTGATAAGACACCAAGTAATACAGATACTACCGTGGCTATTAGTCGTGGGGCTGGTAATATTCACAGTGTTACGGTAGACGAAGACCTTTATTACTATACAGCCGAAGAACTAGAAAAAGGCTTATTATACGACTTAAAACCACTAGCCCCATTATTTATACAGGCACAGGATAAATACGGTATAGACGCCGTATTCCTGGCCGCAATAGCTGCCGAAGAAAGCGGCTGGGGTCGTCACCAATTTAGAAAAAATAATATATTCGGTTTCTATGGTCCACAGTTTGAGAGCCTAGACCACTGTATAGACTACGTGGCTAACTTCCTTCTTACAGAGTACCTAACCCCAGACGGAAAGTACTACTAAGGTACTAGCGTAGCGGCCGTAAACACTTATTATAACGGTCGTGATACGTGGGAAGAACACGTTACTAAGATTATGAATAACATTGTAAACCGAATAGAAAGGACTGATAGCGAATGAAATACCGTGCTGACATACTTACGGACGTAGGACTTTTTATAGCTGAACTTCCAGACACAGACAAGCCACTAGACCCATTTATTGTCATTACTAAAATAAGACTATGCGTAAAGAACCTTGAAGACTTTAAAGGCTGGCCGCCTTACGCTGACTTAAGCGAACCAGCTAGTAGCTTTACGATTGAAGAAGCTACAAAGCTACAAAGCATTAGGTTATATGAAGTAGCCGAAAATATAGCCCCAGACTTCACAGACGCCCCACAGAACAGTTTACCTACTACCCCTTACCCATTTACCTACTTCGGTGAATATCTAGGCGTAAAACTCAAAATAACGGGCGTAGCACTTAAAACAGAAACAACAGAATATCTATTACCTTTAATCGTTAATGATAAACCAGCTAATACCGCTATGAAGCCTTCCGAACTGGCACAACAGATACAGCATTATAAAGAGCGTGAAGGAATTCCAGCTACTGAATACCTAGTTATTACACCAGACGTAATACTAGACGTTCCTACCGCCAATGAATACATTACCGACTACGTAAACGAGGTCGAACCTACTACCGAAATCAAAGGCGGAAGTAAAGCTAAAGCATGGCAAGGCTGGAACGACAAAGAATGACACGTTATAAGACGATAGCCGACAACCCACGTATGGGGCTTAATAATGAACTTTGTAAGGACCCTGTAGCCTATTGCGAAAGTAAGCACGTATTTCTATCCGCTACAGATGTGGAACTTAAAAAGTGTAAATGTAAGCCAACGGTAGACCTTATAGGCGTGGTACGTTGTAACTGGCTACATATACTGGAAGGTGGAAAAGATGGCTAAATTAACGAAGACACCAGAAGGACAAATAGTAGAGTTTTCCACTAGAAAAGGACACCCGGACAGATGTAGTAACAGTTGTAGCGGCGTGTACCGTTTCCAAGGTGACCTATATTGTAAATACTTCCACGAATACGCTGAGTTTAGGTGTAAGGAATGTATAGAAAACGAAATTAAATATTAGGGGGTAAAAGCCGTATGCGTAACGCTGTAGCACTAGAAATAAAAACATATTGCGAAAATTACTACAGAAAAAATAATTGTTATTGTTTATTTAAAGCCGAGTGTGACGAAATTCGTTATACATACGGCTGTAAGCCTTACGAACTAGAGAAAGAAGGTGTATCAATGGAATTACCAAACAGTACAGTAGGTAATAAAAAGAAACGCACTGTCTACGCTACTGTAGGGCAAAAGGAGTATATCGAAGACCTGTTAGGTATGCTTATGGCTGACCTAGAAGACTATACGGATACTGACATAGACAGCCTTACGATTGACGAAGCAAGCGAAATTATAGACCAGCTAAAAGACGACGTCACAGACGCCGACGCCTGGGAAGATTAGGGGGTTAAAATGTGGCAGACAAGAAAGTAAAAACACTACCCGACAAAATTACAGTAGCTGGTATCCCTTTTGAAATTGTCTATAACGACGAGATTATGGAAGCTAGTAACTATGTTAGTCTATCGGATTACACCCAGCAACAAATAACTGTTAGGTCTACCCTTCCATTCCCCCGCCAGCTGTCCTACGTAATCGGCGAAGTTGGAAGAAGACTTTTAGACGCTTCCGGGGTATCTGAAAGACGTAATAACGCTATTAGCCCTACCTTCGGAACTGTCCTTTACAGGTTCATAAGGGAAAATAACTTCGACTGGTTATATAAAGGGCTGGAAGCTTCTGGACCTCCTAGTACGGTATTTATTAACGGTATGCCTTATACGGTTACCTTTGATAAGGACAGTTACTTAGACGCCAAAGACCTACTAGGGGAAGTAGACTATACGCAGCTTACCATAAGGTTACACGGTGACCTAAAGAACGAAGGTAAGGCCGTCGTATTCCTACACGAAGTGGCCCACGCCATATTATACGAAGCCCGTTGTCTTAAGGTCCACAACGACGAAAGTATCATAGAACCACTAAGCTATTTACTATATCAATTATTCAAGCAAAACGATTTTAGTTTCGCTTATAACGGTTAACCAAATAAAGATAAGGGAGATATAAAACCATGAAGAAATTTAAAGACACAGACATTAGCCATCTACCAGAAGACTTACAGGAAGTATTAAGATGTATCGTTCCAGAAGACGCACTACTAGAACAAATTGTAGTACACAAAATAACGCCGACAGACGACGGTAAAGACAGCTGTAGCGCCTTCGATTGTGACGATTGTAGTAATTGCCCTATCGACGAAGCCATAGAAAATATAGATACTAGGGTCGCAATTCATAGCGAAATCTGTAGTTATTTAAACGGTCTATACGCTTCTAAAAACGCCGACTATGGTAACGCCTTCGGTGATACGTTTAAGGAATTAGGTATCGTATCGGCTATTACTAGAATTACAGATAAGACCAACAGACTTAAAGCATTATGTAAACCGGGTTCCGACCAAAAGGTTAACGACGAAAGTATAAGGGATACCCTTTTAGACCTGGCGAACTACGCTATTATGACCGTGATAAAACTAGACCAAGAAGGGAGTAACTAGCCATGGCGGAGATTACAACAGAAATAACCTTCGAGGATAAGAAACAACGTAACGCCATTTTAGAGATACTGGCAGAGCGTAACCGTCAAGACCTTAAATGGGGCGAACAAAACCACGCTATAGAAAAGTGGACCCCTATACTAGGCGAGGAATTCGGGGAATTATGCGAAGCCATAAACGAAACTATCTTTGACAACGGTAGCGACAAGGGCGGTTATGAGAACGTGAGAAAAGAAGCTATACACGTGGCCGCCGTAGCTGTAGGTTTCCTAGAGTGTATTGAAAGGAATAAAGAAGTCTTCTTCCCGGAAGGAGGTAAATCAGAATGAGCGACGCTGTAATTATCACGATTATTATTTGTATTACTATCGTACTTCTAGGGATTATAGGGTCCCGTGGTAAGAAACAATAAGGAGGTTTTAAAGTGTTTAACGTAGCGAAAATTAAGAAACTGATAACAAAAAACGTAAGAATTAACGGTGCTTCCTTCCCACCTACAGACGATAAGCCAGCTACAGACATTCTATTCACGATTGAAGGATACGTAGCCTTTAAAATATCGTCGTACGATACGGAGATAGTAGCTAAACTTATTGAAGTTGGGGCTATGGAACTTGATTACAGCTTTAAGAATAAGTCTGACCTTACTAAGTTATTCGACGTGTCAACGTACGACCTAGAGCCGTACAAACTTACACCTGTAACGCTTACCGAGGGTAAGACACAGATAGCTGTATTACATGGTACGGACAACGCCACCTTTGTAAATAAAGCTTATACCGACTGCTTTAAGGACGACCACTACTACGGGTACCCTAAAGAGCGTAGTCCTATCTACTACATTGAAAAAGGCAAAACAACAGGTCTAATAATACCGCTTAAAGTAGACAGCGTCGGCGTAATTCATGACATAGCACGTAAGACAGCACCGCCGACCACTATTGAAGAAAGACCAAGCGACCCGAACTTCGGATACTGTAGTAATTGCAATAGAGCCGAAAGACTTAGGACGTGGAAGGACTACAAGTATTGTCCTGTATGCGGCCACAAAATAACTAAAGGTGGTGGTAACTAGTGAAAATAACGCCGACTTCTTATATATGCGACGTTTGTAAAGCTGAACTACCAGACGATTACGTAAGCACCGACGGCCAAGGACATAACTACTTTGTAAAAAATCTGTATAACGAAGTTAGATTAGATAAGCCCGTATTAGAGTGTGACGCTATGGTAGTACACGTTCGAATAGGTGGTAGAAAGGACACAGAGAAATACGACGACCTTTGTCAAGCGTGTAGGCTAAAGCTACTTAAAGAAGCTGTAAGGCACCTGGAAAGTGGGGTTTAGTTATGAGAGGAAAACGCCCCACTGTGGCACAAAGAAAGTTTATAGAAAAACATAGTCTTAATTCTAATGATTGGCTAGTACAAAAAGATACCACCGAGTTTATGCAAATACTACACCGCTATTCGGATAAGGTCCGAGTACTTAAGAAGCAATCTGGTAATATGTCAAGAGAAAAAAATAAATAAAATTAAAAGAATTGA
>ENA-UOOI01001510-UOOI01001510.1-fermentation-metagenome-genome-assembly--contig:-NODE-1510-length-23905-cov-48.254885_pt1 | contig 23905 bp, 18 predicted proteins | sample MGYA00245779_ERZ724027 | MGnify/ENA primary metagenome ERZ724027 (study PRJEB28704, sample SAMN03018318) | fermentation metagenome | biome: anthropogenic terrestrial biome; feature: soil...
ACAGAGCAAAGGAATCAACAGAAAAGCACAGAGCAAAGGAATCAACAGAAAAGCACAGAGCAAAGGAATCAACAGAAAAGCATGCAACAGGAGTGGAAGCTCACCGTACCTGCTTCTCCGGAGGAAATATCCCTTTTGAAGGCAGGAGACGCTGTAAGCCTGTCGGGATGCATCCTGACCGGCAGGGACGCCGCCCATAAACGGATGACGGAATACCTGGACAAGGGAATTGCACTGCCCTTTGACATAAAGGATCAGGGAATCTATTATACCGGGCCATGTCCTGCCGCTCCGGGAAAAATCATCGGTTCCTGCGGTCCAACCACCAGTTCCCGGATGGACCGTTACACGCCCCGGCTGCTGGATCTGGGATTGAAAATCATGATCGGCAAAGGTCAGCGCAGTCCGGAAGTCATCGACGCCATGGTCCGGAACGGGGCAGTTTATCTGGCTGCCGTCGGGGGAGCCGGCGCCCTGATTGCCCAATGCGTCAAAAAGGCACAGGTAATTGCTTTTGAGGATCTGGGACCGGAGGCCGTATACCGGCTGGAAGTGAAAAACTTTCCCCTGACTGTCGCCATTGATGCACGGGGGAACAATCTATACGACATCGGACCCCGTCAATACCGGCAGCTGTGATCAGGATTTTCTCATCGCGATCAATTCCCTGAATTCCGCATCCAAAGCCTGATATTCCGGTGTACCGGACTTTTCCGCACTGAGCTTTCCCAGCACGGCAGTGATCCGGTTTTCCAGGAGCATTCTTTCTTCGTCCGAAGAACGTATTGATTCGACCCGTTTCCCGGGCCGATTTTGCTTTTTGGCCTTCTGTTCCTTTTGATGGAATCCGGAACTCCCCGTCCTTTTCAGATATTCCTCCACTCCATACTCCACCCGCCGAATGCGACCGTCTTCAAACACCAGCAGCTTGTCACAGACCTTATCCAGCATATATCGGTCATGGGTAATGAGCAGAATCGTACCTTCATACTGATCCAGTGTCTCCTCCAGCTGCTCCCTCGCATGTAGATCCAGATGGTTGGTCGGTTCATCCAATATCAGAAGATCATCTTTCCCCAGGACCAGCGCTGCCAGTTTCAGCCTGGTTCGCTCCCCCAGGCTCAGACTCTTCAGCGGTTCCCTCAGCATCCCTTCATCAAAGCCCAGATTGGACAGCATGGTACGTATTTTCCCCTGCTCCCTGCGGTTTGGCGCAGGAAACAAATCCATGGCGGTCTTTGAGTTCTCCAGATCCAGAACGTCCTGGCTCATGTAACCGATGGAAACAGAAGGAGAGACAAACAGGGTTCCCTCTATGGGCTCCTGTCCGATAATGGCCTTTACCAGTGTCGTTTTGCCGCACCCATTGGGGCCGAACAGCCCCACTTTCTCACCACGCAGCACAGTAAAGCTGCTTTCCCGAAACAGCACCCGGTTTCCAAATCTTTTTTGAATATTGGATGCCTCCATCACCCTTTTTCCATGCTTTTCCGAACCGTTCAGGGCAAAGGAAACCTGAAACTCCCCCTTCGGTTTTGAGATGCCTTCCGTTCTCAGTTTCTCCAGCCGCTTTGTCCTGGACTTTACCTGCCGGTCCATCTTCTTTGCCTTGGCCCGGAAAAACTCCTTTGTACCAAATTTATTGCCGCTTTTTGCCCCCTTTTTTGTGGAATCCCTGTGAGCCTTGTCAAACCATTGTCTCAACTGCCGGATTTCCGAATCCAGCTTTTCCTTCCGCTTCTCCTGCACCTCATAGGCATGCAGCTGATCTTCATATCGCTTACGCTTCTCTTCCCTGTAAAATGAATAGTTTCCATGATATTCACAAAGAGCGCCGTCTTCCACCTCCAGAATGCGGTTTACCGTCCGATCCAGAAAATAGCGGTCATGGGAAATGACCAATATCGTGCCCGGGTACCCCGTCAGCTCGCCCACCAGCCATTCCACCCCCTGAAAATCCAGGTGGTTGGTGGGCTCATCCAGGATCAGCAGATCAGGCTGAGCTGACCATATCTGTGCCAGCGCAAGCTTGGTTCTTTCCCCGCCGCTCAGATTGGCGAACCGCTCTTCCTCCCATCGGGATACCTTTTCTGTGCCCAGCTCACCGGCAATATGAAGGAATTCCTGCATCTGCACAGGGTCTTCCTGACCGGAATGAAAGCCATGCAGAATATCCGAGGTATAATAAACAGACTGGCGCAGATATCCCATCCGAATATCTTTACGGTGCCGGATGATCTCTCCTCCATCCGGCTTACATTCCCCATACAGGATATTGGCAAGAGTGGTCTTGCCTGCCCCGTTTTTCCCTACAAGACCCACATGCTCCCCTTCCTCCAAATCCAGACTGACCGATTTCAGCACTTCATGGGTTCCAAATTCTTTTTTGATATTATGACACTGCAGCAGCAATCCGATCCTCTCCTTTGCTCAATGGATTTACGGAAATGCGGCAATGAGCCGCCAGGTATCCGTGTTCATTGTTTCAACAGAACTTTCTCAACGTTTTATACCGTCCGGCTTGAGAATCACGCGCTTTTGGCCCAATCCAAAGCCAGTCTTTCCGGGTATAAAAAAAAGGCTGCTGAGAAACAAAATCCCACTGCAGTCTCTTCGTCTTTCATCATGCAGAATCTAAATACACCGTATGATGTATTATGATTACTGTCCCCGCATTACAATTGATTTCCTGGTCATGACATTACAATAATTTTCCATCATGGCATTCCAATTGATTTTCCATCATGCAGGAAAGAGAAGATCCAGATAAAATGGCAGGAAACCAAATCTGAGAAAAAAATCAGATCAGAGCCATCCTGCTTTTTCAAGCGGAAAAAGGTCCCTCAGTTTTTGGCAAACATACAAAACAAGTCTGTATGAACTTTTTACCGATTCCGTTACCGGACTGAGAAACAAATCCGCATTTCGTGCTCCTTTCGACTCTTCGTTTAACTTTCGCTGACTACCCTTTACTGACCAAATTGGATCGGCGGATAAAACCGACCTCCAAAAGCAATTCCTCCTAAGGCAATCCCTCCAAAGGCAATCCTTTCAAACCGTCCTGACTTTCCTTACTTCCTTCAACAGGCTTTCTCCGTCTGCCAGCCTCCGAATATCGGCTCCCAGACTGTTCAGCTTGCCTTCGATGTTTTCATACCCCCGGTCAATATAGTGGATATGATCAACCTCGGTGACGCCTTCTGCAGCCAGGCCTGCAATGATCAATGCCGCCCCCGCTCTCAGATCGGATGCGGATACCGGCGCCCCGGTCAGCTTTTTTACGCCTTCAAAGATGGCGACACGATCCTCCACCTTGATATTTGCTCCCATTTTGCGCAGCTCCTCCACATGACGGAACCGATGATCAAACAGGCTCTCGTTTATGACGCTGGTTCCTTTGGCAATGCTGCACAGTACAGACATGGGCTGCTGCAAATCCGTCGGAAATCCGGGATAAGGAAGCGTTTTGATGTTCACCTTCCTGGGCTTGCGTGTCCCCCGGACCCGGACAAAATCGTCCCCTTCCGTAACGTCCTCGCCCATTTCCAACAGCTTTGCAGAAATGGACTCCAGATGCTTCGGAATGACTCCGGATACCACCACATCTCCCGCAGTGGCCGCTGCCGCTATCATAAACGTACCGGCTTCAATCTGATCAGGGATAATGGTATACTCACAGCCATTCAGCTGTTTCACTCCATTGATGCGGATCACATCCGTACCGGCGCCTTTTACATTTCCGCCCATCGCATTGAGGAAATTGGCCACATCCACCACATGAGGCTCCTTTGCCGCGTTGGAAATGATGGTCTGTCCCTTTGCCTTTACAGCAGCCAGCATAATGTTGATGGTGGCCCCTACGCTGACTACGTCCATATAGATCTCATTGCCCACGAGACGGTCTGCTTTGGCCCGGATCACGCCATGTTCAACATCAACCTTCGCACCAAGAGCTTCCAGCCCCTTGATGTGCTGATCAATGGGACGCGCCCCGATTTCACAGCCTCCGGGAAACGGTACCTCCGCCTTTCCAAACCTTCCAAGAAGGACACCCAGCAGATAATAGGAAGCGCGCAGACACTTTACCATTTGAACCGGAGCTTTATGAAGCTTTAACGCCGTTCCGTCAATCACCACCCTGCCGGATTGGCTCAGATTTACCCTGGCCCCCAGTTCAGAAAGAATATCTGCCAGTATAATAACGTCGTCAATATAAGGTAAATTATCTATTACACAAGGCCCGTCCGCCAATAAAGCCGCAGGCATTATGGCTACAGCCGCATTTTTCGCTCCTCCAATGGATACGGTGCCGGTAAGCCGTTTTCCACCGATGATATGAAATTTCTCCAACACACGCCCCAGCCGGACAGCAAAGGGCTTCACCTCCTGAAACTATTCTTTTGTATTCCAAGTTTATCCGGAATGTCTTATATCCATGCATGGCACCAGCCCTTTCCCGGATGCCACGCTCCTCCGGTTCCTGATATCGGCCACGGATTGGATACCGAAAACATCGCCGAGAGCCCTTTTAAAATCCTGTCCGCTCCCCAGCCTGTGCAGGAACTCCATATAGGAATCCTTGCCATACTTCTCCACCAGGCCCTTTACCAGCAGAAAAGACTGCCGATAGGCCTTCTGATCATCCAAAGCATGAAAGCGGTAAGTCAGGTCCTCCATGGTATAATCCGGTTCCTCGGGTAATCCGCTGCCCCACTCATAATCCAGTAATGCATATTCCATATAAAGCGCACTGCCCTCTGTAAACCACAGAGGATAATTCCCCCTGCAAATCCCGTCCATTGCCAAATGGGCCAGCTCATGGACAAAAACATTGATCACGGAATCCGGATCCTGATTCATTCCCAGCAGGCTGTCCGGAGACAGCAGATTGATCATGCCGCCTGCATAGGCACCAGTCGCAGATTGCCCGTGGGGAATCCGCAGAACGCCTTTCAAGTCATCTTCCCGGGAAAATATTATAATATCAATGGGATCCGAAGGCTGATACCCAAAATAGTCCAGCACTTTCGATCCCCAGGCAGCTGCAATGGCTTTAACCCGATTGGCGGCTTCCCTGTCTCCCGCCTTGTAGTGGATCACAAACCGGCCATCCTCCAACTGTTTGTAGTCCTCCGTACCGTCGGAAATACGCCGGCTCTCCACATACGTCATAACCGGGTGTACACCGGTATACAAAATGCCTTTATACCGCACCAGCAGCATTACACCTGCCAAAACAAGCAGTAAACCGATATTCCACCATTTTCTGTTTGACCTCACAGCCATACCCCCCTTTACAGGGATATAAGACACAATTTATTATAACATCTCTGCCCGGAAAATCGAACAGGTAAATGATGGATTATTGATGGATTTTAACGATCCTTTTCAGTATATCAGCAACATGCCAAAAAATCAATTGTGCTATAAAAAAAAGCCCGCAGTGTCGATATTCTGCGGGCTTTTGGGTATCCTGACAGGTATGCCTGGTACCGGCAACAGGACTTTGCCGGAATCCGTTTCTGAAAGATTATTCATGCTCTTCATCATAGAGCCATTTGTTGAAATTCCTTTCCCAGTCTCGGCCCGTTACCTGACGAAACGTATGGATCATATCTTCCTTATCCACGTTACGGAATTGATACTTCCTGCAGTATTCCTGAAGCGTCTGAAGAAAGGTCGCCCTTCCCATCTTCCTTTGAATATCATGAAACATCATCGCCCCTTTGCCATATACCAGCAGGTCATAAAGCGTCCCATCGGAAAACTCATAGGAAGGGCGGTGAATGGTCTCATCCACCTTCGCTGATTTTATGTAATAGGGAAGATAGCTGTACTTCCCTTCCCCCATTGTGCTGTGATAAACCTTTTTTTCCTGATTTGCCCCATAGCGGTTTCCATAATACAGCACGGTGGAATACTCCGTCAGCCCCTCATCCATCCAGGCATCCCGGACCTCATTATTCCCCACCAGGCCGTACCACCACTGGTGAGCGGTTTCATGAGCGGTAACCAGCTCCAGGGAATCCGTTTCTCCCGGAGCATACAAACTGTGATCCATCATAATCAGATTCGGATATTCCATCCCGCCGATAAAAAAGTCAGCCTCCACTACGGAAAAATGGCGATAAGGGTATTTCCCAAAGGATTGATTATAGAATTTCATGGCAGACGCCGCATAATCCAGAGCCCTTTCCCCGGTTTCCTCCGTGTAGTAATAAGAAGTCACAGTGGCAGGGCCCACCCTGCGGGATGCCGTCTGAAAGTCCTTGCTGGCAATCCACGCAAAGTCCCGGACAGCCGGCGCATGAAACTGCCAGACCGTATTTCCGTCTCTCCCGTCTTTCTTTTTGCACTCGCCGGTGGCAGCAAGAACATAGTCCGATGGCGCTTTTATGGCAACTTCATAATTGGCCGTATCGCTGTAAAAGGGATCCCCTATGGCATAATACCGGTCAAGGTTCCATCCGTTTTTATCATGAACGCAGGCAATGGGGTACCAGTTTGCTGCCTTATAGGTATGATCCCCATAGCCAAATCGCCCGAAACAGTTCGGCATCCAGACCTGGTAGTGCATCTCAATGGATAGGGCCTCCCCCGGCTTCAGACTTCTTTTCAGAATCAGCATCAACAGATCCTCACTGTATCCGCCGATGGTAAAATCCGCTTCCTTTCCATTGATCCGAATGGTATCCATATCCAGGGATCCGGGAGAAAAGCCGTTAGGATAAGCGCGCATCATGTCCCTTTCCTCAAACACGGGTTTTTCCTCACTGCGGTAAGCATTGGGATAAAGATGAAAATAAAGCCGTGTCAGCTCCTGTCCGGAACGGTTCCGATATTCTACCTTCTGCCTGCACGCAAGAGTTTTCCGTGCCGGATCGAAGACAGCCGATATCTCATATTGACTCAGATCCCGGGATGCCTTGGCAAGCACCGAATTTGCCTCCAGCCGGCTTTTCCACCCCAGCGCGTCGGTAAAAAACAGCCCGGCGAGCAGACAAAACGCAGTCAACAGGCCAATAAACAGATATCTCCATTTCCGGTTTCCCCAGATCTCCATAAAAGCGATCCCGCCTTCCTTTTTTCACTGAAATCCCGTCGGTATCCATTTATATGCGGCCGTATTCTGCGATTATGAAAAAAAGACCCCCCTGAGGAGATCTTATGCATGACTTCAAAAGACGCGTTACTTCAAATACACGTTACTTCAAAAAGATGTGCCACTTTAAAAAACGCACTACTTCAAAAGACACGTTACTTCAAAGGACATGTTACTTCAAAAGACATGTTACTTTAAAAATGAGCTACTTCAAAAGATCAGAAACCTCTTTTCGGTTCTCCGCACTGCCGAAAATCTGCCTGGCCTCCTCTTCCGTATATTCCGGTACGCCCTTCAGCCCGGCTTTTGCCTTTATAATCCGCATCACAGAAGCATTCAGCCGCTCTTCCGTGATCCGGCCGGATGCCACGGCTCCCTTCAGCGCTTCCAACACATCCGTCTGCATTTCCTGCCCAAATCCTATGGCAAACAGATCCACTCCGGCCAGCATTGACGCCACAACGGCTTCTTTCCTTTCCTCTCCCTGAGGATAGCCTTTCATATCAATGGCATCGGTAATCACCACTCCCTGATAACCCATTCTGTCCCGCAGCTGTTCCTGTACGAAAACAGACGACATGCTGGCCGGCTTTCCGGACGGATCGATATTGGGATAGGACAGGTGTCCCACCATAATCATGTCCACACCGGCATCAATCATTGCCTGAAACGGAACCGCATCCTTCTGCTTCCATTCCTCCAGGGAAGCCGGAATCACCGGCATGTCCTTGTGGGAATCCACCACCGTACCGCCGTGTCCGGGAAAGTGCTTCGCGCAGCCCTGAACGCCGGTCTCTTTCAGCCCTTCCAAAAAAGCCAGTGCCTGATCGGATACCTTCTCCGGAGTACGCCCGTAGGAACGGTCCAGCATAAATTTGTTCTCCGGATTGTCCACCACATCCACCACGGGAGCAAAATCCAGATTTGCGCCTGCCGCCGCCAGTTCCTTTCCAATCACCTTTCCCGTAGCCTTTGTCAGCTGGGTATCTTCATGACGGCCCACCTCACGGGCGCCGGGAATCGGGGTTTTCCCTTCCGGAAGACGGGTTACCGTGCCGCCTTCCTCATCCATGGCGATCCAAAGCGGAAGCGGATTTCCCTCATTATATCCCTTCCACTGCCTTGTCAGTTGATACAATTGCTGAAAGCTTTTAAAATTATCCCGGAACAATACCACGCCGCCGACCTTATGATCCCGGATCATCTGCGATGCTTCCTCATTGTTCCGGCATCCCACCACCAGCAGCTGACCGATCTTCTCATCCGGGGTCATGGACTCCAGAATCTTTCGATAGGGAAGGTCCGGATCCTCTGACGGAAGAGGCTTTTTTGACGGGGAAGTGCCGTTCCCGCGAGTCGAGTCCGCCGGTTGACCCGATCCGGCCGGCGATTCCGTTTCTTCCTGCGAGGGGGGGTCGTCCCGCCCCATCTGCAGACTGCAGGAGGACAGCAATACACACACCAACAGGAGGCAAACCCCGCTTTGGCCAAAAGAACCCATTGCGAAATGCTTTTTATTCAATTCAATCCACTCCATTTCATACCATCTGTTTTTCTTCCATTATCTTTTTATTCTGATCTTCCCGTTCTTATCTTCTTATTCTCATCTTCTCATTCTTATCCTTCTATTTATCCTTCTATTCTTATCTTTCTATTCTGATCTTCTTATTCTCATCTTCCCATTCTTATCCTTCTATTTATCTTTCCATTCTGATCTTCTTATTCTCATCTTCTCATTCTTATCCTTCTATTTATCCTTCTATTCTTATCTTTCTATTCTGCCGCCTGTGTCAAAATTCTATTACCTTTTCCCTAAAATAAAGGAATAAAGTGCCACAAAGATAGTATTCCTGCAGTTTTCTGCCTTGAACCAGTTTCCGTATCAATTGAAATTTCCAAATTGAGATTTCCAAATTGAAATATCCAATTGACACTATATATAGTGTATTGTATTATATAAGCAACAACATATAGGGCATTATGGTGCCGAACCCTGGAAGACATTGCTGCTATTGCTGCATTGTATTCTACAATGTATTCTGCATTGCCGGATGGATCGCGTGTTCCTGCGTTGGATGGATTGCATGCGGTTTTCCGGGTAAGGTGAAAAGGGAAGCAGGTGAAACTCCTGCACGGTCCCGCCGCTGTATCGGGGAGATTTTTCAGCAGTCCACTGGCTTTTGCCGGGAAGGGGTTGAAAAATTCAGGATCCGGAGTCAGAAGACCTGCCATATTGCCACACCGGAACTCTACGGACGATAGGGGGTGTGACCAGGGACAGGTATATCAACTGCCATATATTCAGCATTGCCGTGCTTTTTCCCTTCCGCCTCCGCAATTTCCGCGAGGCTTTTGTTTTACATAGAATCGCTCAATCACCATCCTTTTTTGCTTTCTGCCAGGCAGAAGTCAGGAGTTCCGAAAAAAAGGAAGAAAAGAAAGGTAGGATGCAAAGTGATCACAAAGATAAGGAAAAGGGACGGCAGGGAAGTACCGTTCAATATTGAGAGAATTACCAATGCCATCTTCAAGGCAGCCGTTGCCGCAGGAGGCAGTGATTATCATACTGCTGAGTCCCTGGCGGAACAGGTGGCGGAAACTCTGGAGCACAGCAGAAAAAAGATTCCTTCCGTGGAGGAAATCCAGGACACCGTGGAAAAGGCACTCATTGATGCCGGCCATGCACGGACGGCCAGGAAGTTTATCCTCTACCGGGCAGAGCGCACCCGTATCCGGGAAAAGAATACGCAGCTGATGAAGACATACGAAGGCCTGACCTATCAGGATTCCAGGGACAATAACCTGAAACGGGAAAATGCCAATATCAACGGAGACACCGCTATGGGCACCATGCTGAGATACGGTTCGGAAGGAGCAAAGCGGTTCAACAGTTTGTACGTATTGAAGCCGGAGCATTCCAAGGCGCACAATAATGGCGACATCCACATTCACGACATGGACTTCCTGACTCTGACCACAACCTGCTGCCAGATTGATATCAGGAAGCTGTTCCACCACGGGTTTGCCACCGGCCACGGACATCTCCGGGAGCCGCAGGACATCCAAAGCTATACAGCCCTTGCCTGCATTGCCATTCAGTCCAATCAAAATGATCAGCACGGCGGACAGAGCATCCCGAACTTTGATTATGATATGGCCCCCGGCGTCGCCAAAACCTATGCCCGGCTCTATTTTCAGAATCTCGCCAAGGCCCTGGAGCTCCTGGGCAATGTGGAAAACGCAGCCGGGCAGGTCCAAAGCATACGGGATTTTATCCAGAAGGAATATCATCTTCTTCCCACTCTGGGGAACGTTGAAAACTATCAAAATATCGGCAAGCAGGTGCTGAGCCGTATTGTTCCGGAAGAATCGACCGTTCAGCGGATTCAGTCCTTTGCGGCCAAAAACGCGGAGAAGGAAACGGACCGGAATACCTATCAGGCAATGGAGGCCCTGATCCACAATCTGAACACCATGCACAGCCGGGCAGGGGCACAGGTTCCTTTCAGTTCCCTCAATTATGGGACGGATACCTCCCCGGAAGGGAGAATGGTCATGAAAAACGTGCTGCTGGCCACCGATGCTGGTCTGGGAAACGGGGAAACTCCCATATTCCCCATCCATATCTTCAAGGTGAAGGAAGGGGTCAACTACAACCCGGGAGATCCCAATTACGATCTGTTTCAGCTTGCCTGCAAGGTCAGTGCAAAAAGGCTGTTCCCGAATTTTTCTTTTCTGGATGCGCCCTATAACCTGAAATACTATAAGCCGGGTCATCCTGAAACAGAAATCGCCTATATGGGCTGCCGGACCCGCGTCATCAGCAATGTTTATGATCCTTCCAGAGAAATTGTCAACGGAAGGGGAAACCTGAGCTTTACCTCGGTAAACCTTCCAAGACTGGGACTGAAGCACAGGCAGGACATTGACGGTTTCTTTGAAGAACTGGACAAAGTCATCGATCTGGTCATCGATCAGCTGTTGGATCGCTTTGAGATCCAGGCAAGAAAAAAAGCAAAGAATTTTCCGTTCCTGATGGGACAAGGCGTTTGGCTGGATTCAGAAAAGCTGGGGCCGGAAGATGAAGTCCGGAATGTTCTGAAGCACGGTACCCTTTCCATGGGATTCATCGGGCTGGCCGAATGTCTGAAAGCCCTGATCGGGAAACATCATGGAGAATCAGAGGAAGCGCAGAAGCTCGGTCTCCGTATGATCGGTCATATGCGCAAACGGATGGACGAGGCGAGCAAAGACCATCAGCTGAACTTCAGCCTGTTTGCGACTCCTGCAGAAGGGCTGTCCGGCCGTTTTGTAGAAATGGACCGAAAAATCTATGGCTCCATACCGGGAGTCACCGATCGGGAATATTATACGAACAGCTTCCATATCCCGGTCTATTATGAAATCAGCGCCTTTGATAAAATTCGTCTGGAGGCTCCGTATCACGAGCTTACCAATGCCGGACACATCACCTATGTGGAGCTGGACGGGGATCCCCTGAAAAATCTTCCCGCCTTTAAAAAGATTATCCGGGCCATGAAGGAAGCCGGAGTGGGCTATGGATCCATAAACCATCCGGTGGATCGGGATCCGGTTTGCGGGTTTACGGGAATTATAAATGACACCTGCCCGTCCTGCGGCAGGGAGGAAGGCGATGTGAAATTTGAGCGGATCCGGAGGATCACCGGCTATCTGGTGGGAACCCTGGATAACTTCAATGATGCCAAGAAAGCGGAAGTGAGAGATCGGGTCAAGCATTTTGCCGGTAGTTTCTGAACCACCGGAAGAAGAGATGGGAGATATTATGTCAACTGAAATTACAAAGGATACAGTGAAAACAATCCGGGCAATCATCCCGCCAACCACATTACAGGTAGCCGGTGTCATTCCGGAATCCATTGTGGACGGTCCGGGAATCCGGTATGTGGTCTTTGCCCAGGGCTGCAGGCACCGCTGCCCGGGATGCCACAATCCCCAGACCCAATCCTTTGAGGGGGGATCCGGTTTGAAGATTGGCTCCGTTCTCCGGGATATGGGGAAAAACCCGCTGCTGGACGGCATTACGTTCAGCGGCGGGGAACCTTTTCTACAGGCAGCTGCCTTTTCCGAGCTTGCCAGACAAGTGAAAAAGCAAAATAAGGATTGGAACGTCCTTGTTTACAGCGGCTATACCTATGAGGAGCTTCTCCGCCGTGCTGCGGTTCATACCGATTGGAGCAGTCTGCTGAATGCCGTGGATATTCTGGTGGACGGCCCGTTTGTACAGGAAAAGAAGAGTTATGAACTGCTGTTCCGTGGCTCTTCCAATCAACGGGTCATTGATATGGAGCAGACCCGGCGCGCCGGACGGGTCGTTCTGTCGGTTCTGTCAGATGAAGGATGACAGGACGATTTCCGTGTGATAAAATAAATGCCAACAACAAGCCTTGTTAATTCCATAAATACATATCCAGGAGGGGAAGGATAATATGACACGCAAAGGAACGTGCAAACTCGAAACGAAGCAGTTGCTGCTGCGCCGGTTCACGATGAGCGATGCGCAGGCTATGTTCCGCAATTGGGCGAATGACCCGGAGGTGACAAAATATCTGACTTGGAGCCCCCATGGAGATATTGCGGAAACCAGACGGGTATTGAAAAACTGGATTGAGTCCTATGAAAATCCCGATTTTTATTGCTGGGCAATTGTTCCAAAATCCTCTGAAGAACCAATCGGCAGCATCAGCGTCGTTCATCACGACGACAAGGTGAACAGCGTTCATATTGGCTATTGCATCGGCAAAGCCTGGTGGCATCATGGCTATACTTCAGAAGCCTTATCCGAATTGATCCGGTTCTTCTTTGAGGAAGTCGGTGTGAATCGTATCGATTCCCGGCATGACATACGGAATCCCCATTCCGGAAATGTGATGAAAAAAGCCGGTATGCGTTACGAAGGTACCATGCGAAAGGCAGACAGAAACAATCAGGGGATCTGCGACATTGCTACCTATGCCATTCTTGCAGATGACTACCTGACGCAGAAAAAGCCTCACCCGCTGATTGGGAAAACCGCCAGCGTAAGCAAAATGGTGGGCAATACCGACACCGCTGCTTCGATGAAAAGCGGGTCGCTGCCGGTGCTTGCCACACCTGCCCTGACGGCGCTCATGGAGCAGGCTTCCTGCAAATGCCTGTCCGATTGTCTAAAATCCGGTCAGACTTCCGTAGGAACAGCTATCTGTATCGAACATACCGCAGCAAGTCCCCGGGGTGCAAAGATTACTGCAACAGCCGAGATCACTGAGGTGACAGGAAGAAAAATCGGATTTGCCGTCACTGCCCGTGACAATACAGGAGAAATCGGTCACGGAACCCATAGCCGCTTCATCGTGGAAACAGACCGATTTATGAAGAAAGCAGAGGGACGGATAGCAGAGGGACGGAAATGAAACTCTACATCAAGCAAAAAGTGTTTTCAATGAGCGGCAATTTCCTCGAACATGAATATGAGGTTACAGACGGAGCAGAATGCGTGATGCGAATGTCCAGGCATTGGTTTACCTGGGGAGACAGCTACGAGCTGGATATTCCGCGTCCGGAGAACGATCTGCCGGCACTTTGCGTTGCTTTGGCGGTGGATTGCATGAATGCGGATGCAAGGGACGCTGCAGCTATAGGTTCGGGTGATTAAGCATTCGAGCATAATAAAAGCACCTGCTATTTTTATTTAGTAAGTGCTTATTTCCTTTTAAAGGCTTTCCTCGGATCACTATGATTCTCCGGCCTTTCCCCATCTGAAAACTTAAGGGCTATATTCTGTAAATGTTTTGCCATGTCGTTATCAAAACTAACATCTGAATATTTTCTTTTGAAATCCATATATTCATCTGGAGTTTCAATCTTTAAAAATAATTCTTTATAATTCATTTTATCTCACCATCTCCAAAAATCTAATCCGGCCATTAAGAGAACGCCCCAGCACATTATCCTCGTAAAGCAATGCTTGACACAAATTCCGGGTTTAGGTTTTCATTGGCTTGTCCTTCACTTTCCCTTCAAGTGTATAGTAACACAGTCCTTTTTTGGAGTCCAGCTCTATTTTTCATATAAAAATATTTTTACCCATGCTAAACCTTGTAAGTAAGAAAGGATTGAAGCGCTTTTGCTAAGCGGAGATTAACATGTAACCATTAAGCGCTTGGACAGCAGAGTAGGACTGGTGAAACCACAGATGCAACCGGTAAATTTCCAAAAATGTGCATCAAGAAAGGAAAAGCACATTTGCACAAACGTAGCAGTCAGGATAACAGTCAAGGATGTGAATCAGCCAGTTGTTTACGTGCCATTTTTAAATAAAAAGACAGATAACGTCGGCCTCGCCTATCTACAAGCGGAAGAATGCATAACTGCCCTTGAGCAAATATGTAGTCAGCAAAGCGCGGAATAAGTTGCAGAAACACGCCAAAATATCGAGCCCGAAAACAGCATCGTTACTCATGACCGCGCCGTTCTTTTTGGCCTCGTCGGCCATTTTTTTAAGCTCAGCCCCTCCTGCTTTGATCAGCGAATTGAGGTTCATTGCTGATTTTCCAAACAACTGCATGGCGAGAGCGTCGCGGTCAATTTCGTTTTTCAATCCACCGAGTTTTGTGATTGCTTCATTGAAGACAACCTTACCGGAAAGATCATTTTCACTTGGCATAAAACCACTTCCTTTTTACTCCAAAGGATGATAATATTATAGTAAATAAAGGGGGGCTTATCATGAAGAAATATAAAACATGGTCTATTATTGCGTGGGCTTTATGGGTTTTTGTTGATTTAATATTGCTGAATTTTGCTCTGCCGATAGGGATCATTCTTGCAATCATCCTTCTGATCGTTTTCCTTGTTGGGAGAAGCACAGAAATGGAAAGGGCTTACTTGCGGGCGCAAGGAGTCCCAGACAATCATAAAGCGGTAATGTATTATCAAGGTTATGAAACCAAATTAAATAATCCTGTGTTGTTCTGGATAGACGCTAATACACTTTACCTTTGCGAATCGAAACCGCATGTCAAAGACGGGGATCTAACCAAAATTTCCATACCAAAGGAAAACATCCTTGCCTTTACGACAACCGGACAACTTACAACTCGGTCCAACGTTTCCGGTGGTGGGACGTCAGTTGGTGGCGCATTGGTTGGCGCGCAATAGCTGGGCCGGTTGGCGCAATTGTTGGTGGCCGGAAAAAGGTTAAAACTCAAACCCAAACAGTTGATAATCGTCGAACGATCTTAAAATTTTCTGCGGACGGCATTGATAAATCCATACAGCTCGGCTATGAAATTTTTGATCCTCTCTGTCTACTCTGCGTCGAAAAAAAGATTAGTTAAACATATCCGGGGATCGACAATAAATGGGGAGGACGTCTGCAAGAAGTTTTACCTGAAAGACGGAAAGTGCAGGCCTTTATCTTTGAATCCGAGGTATGCGCCGATTGAAATTACCGAGAATGCTGAAATGAAAATATACAGCAAAGTGGTTGGCCTTGCAGAAGGAAGATGAATTGCGGAGAGGCCAGTGGATTTGTAAGGGGGATTTTTCATGGAGCTTACTGATGAAGCTTTCCAGAGCCTGATGAAAATGAAGAAGAAGTTTAAAACAGATATAAGTTCGATACCCGCAGCCAGCCAGAGAGTTCAATTTAGCATTATAGGGGAAGATAATAAGACAGAATTTACTGTTGATGTCGACAGAAAAAGCCGTATTGAAATGAAGTCCAAGGTGCAGGAAAGATATTGCAATAATATCCTTCTTGTGAGGGTTGAGATAAACGGACCTCCACATACCAACCCAGATGGCTCCAATATTGGCAGAGATCATATACATACTTACAGGGAAGGGTATGGATTATCCTGGGCGTATAATTTAGCGGGATTTGACCCACGCTTATTTAAGGATAAAGAAAACTTTACGAGTGTTTTCTCGGATTTTTGTTTATACTGTAATATAGAGTTAGATGGTGAGTATCAGATTGTGATGTAGCCGATGAGAAAGGAGTGAGTAGGTGTGGACAACAATCTTTCTTTCACCGATGTTTATGTAAATTGGATAAGAGGCAGTATGCAAGAAAAGCAGATAAGCAATAATGTATTCAGGATTACTACTCCTTTTTTGGATAGAAATAATGACCACGTTGAAGTATATGTTATAAAAGGTGCAGACAACTCATTTAAAATAACAGATGATGGCGCAACTATAGGTGAATTGGTTTTTTCCGGATTCAGCTTTAAAGGCAGCCAAAAAAGAGAAGATGCGCTTAATGCTATTCTGGCTTCCCATGGCGTCTCATTAGACGCCAATGATGAAATGTATGTTGAAGCGAACAGCAGTGATTATGCGGCAAAAAAACATATGCTTACGCAATGCATGATAAAGGTAAGCGATATGTTCGCCCTAAGTCAGAGCAATGTGAAGTCTTTTTTCCTGGAAGATGTGCGGAACTTTTTCGACGTAAATAATATCAGATACACCGAAAGCCCCTCGTTCGTCGGAAAAAGCAAATTGGTAAACAATTTCGATTTCGTAATCCCGCATTATAAAGATGCGCCTGAAAGGATTATCCGGGCAGCAAATGAAATCAGAATAGATTATGCAAAGTCAATGATCTTTGCGTGGGAAGACATCAAGGACCAACGCCCATACTCTGCACTATATGCATTTATAAACGACGAGAACAAAGAACCCACTAAAGAAGTTATACATGCCTTGGATGAATATGGCATTAGACATATACCATGGAGCGGCAGAGATAAATATATTAAAGAATTATCCGCCTAATCAATAAGAATCCTGATAGAATCTGGTGCTTATATCCACAAGCTTTAACCCTGCGATTGAGCTCTTGCCTTAACGTTACTACGCGGTTACTACGTTCTGGATAAATGGAAGTAAAATACAAAACCCACTAACCATTATGATTAGTGGGTTTTCTGTGGAGCTGATGGGCGGACTTGAACCGTCAACCTGCTGATTACAAATCAGCTGCTCTGCCAATTGAGCTACATCAGCAATGGCGACCCGGGACGGGCTCGAACCGACGACCTCCAGCGTGACAGGCTGGCATTCTAACCAACTGAACTACCGGGCCAAATGAAAGCCGGGACCCAGAGCTGCTCTGTCTCCAAACCCTGACCTTCAAAACTTTATAAATGGTGACCCCTAGGAGATTTGAACTCCTGTTACCGCCGTGAAAGGGCGATGTCTTAACCGCTTGACCAAGGGGTCCCACATGGTGACCCATCGGAGATTCGAACTCCGGACACCTTGATTAAAAGTCAAGTGCTCTGCCAACTGAGCTAATGGGTCCCGCAATATGTCCAATGTTTTGCGGACAAATAATATCATACAACAGCCTTCCGCGTATGTCAACCAAAAATTTTATTTGGCCGATACAACTGAACTTTTTTCATAGTCGGCATTCAGGGTAATCAGATCCTGCAGTGAAACAATCTTCTTATCGGCTGTTTCAATGTCGCATTCCTTGGTCCAAAGAAAAGGGGTGATGAAAACGTAAGAAACATAAGAAACATAAGAAAGAGCCTTGATAATGATCCTGTCGCGTTGTAATATGAACTTATAACCAAACGGGAAAAGGAGCTGAAGCCCATTGTTCCTACGAGCTCTCCGGAAAGTGGAATATTCCGATCCAATATCTTCCTACCCATTATCCCTGCCGCTGTTCCGGAACATGAAGCGGCTGACTTTTAGCAAACCTGTGACCATCATCGCCGGAGAAAATGGCACCGGCAAGACCACCCTGCTGGAGATTCTTGCACGGAAACTGAATGCCATACGGATAGACGGAAGTGCATCCGACCACAATGATAAGCTAAACCGCATCCAATCCGCAGAACAGGACTTTCGTGTGGAAATGCTGAAAAAGCCTGCGGGAAATTTTTTCTTTCAGGCAGAGGATTTTATCCGCTATATGGATCATTTGAATGAAATGAAACAGGATGCGATTCAGGGCTTGAAGGATGTGGAAAGGGATTATGCCAACCGGTCAGATTATGCCAAAGGTCTTGCCGCCATGCCATTCGCCCGGACCCTGAATGAAATGGAGAATGCATATGACGGGGAGATTTCTGAAAAGTCACATGGGGAAAGCTTTATTGAGTTCTTTGGGTCACGGATCACAGAAAACGGCCTGTATCTGCTGGATGAACCGGAAGCGGCCCTTTCCCCGTTTAACCAGCTGGTCGTGCTGAATTTGATTGCAGAGGCGGAACACAGCGGCTGTCAGTTGATCCTCTCCACCCATTCCCCCATCCTGACAGCCTGTCCCGGTGCCTGCATTTATGAAATCAGGGATGGCCACATCCATGAAACAAACTATGAGGATATCGAAAGCATCCGATTTCTGAAATCGTTCCTGAATCACAAGGATGATTACCTGAAGGATCGCATACCCCATTCCTGAATCTCCTGCCAATTGAATCATAAACTTGAATCAACTCATTATATTATATTGCGGGCAACGACAATTCCGGTAACCGATGCCTGCATCAGTCCGCGGGTCACCCCCGCACCATCCCCGATGGCATACATGTTCTGAACCTCTGTTTCAAATTGATTGTTCACTTCCACCTTGCTGCTGTAAAACTTGACTTCCACCCCATACAGCAGGGTATCCCTTCCGTACAGGCCAGGTGCCAGCTTGTCAAAGGCCTTCATCGTTTCCGTAATGGAAGTCAGATAACGCTGGGGGAGCACATAGCTCAGATCTCCCGGCACTGCACTCGTGAGGGTGGGTATCGTGACCGATTTGCGCAGACGGCTGGCATCGGTCCGTCTTCCCATCATCAGATCTCCCAGTCTCTGTACCATGATTCCTCCGCCGGTCAGCATGTTCCCCAGCTGTGCAACATATTTGCCATATTCAATGGGCTGATGGAAGGGCTCGGTAAACCGTGTGGAAACAAGAACCGCAAAGTTGGTATTGTCCGTTTTCAGCTTCGGATCCGCATAGCTGTGTCCATTGACCACGGCAATTTTTCCGTCATAATGTTCTTCGGAAACCACACCGCCCGGATTCATGCAGAAGGTGCGGACCTTATTCTCAAATGTATCGGAATAATAAATCATCTTGGCCTCATACAAGTCCTTTGTAAGGTGGTCCATAATGGCATTGGGGACTTCCACACGGACACCGATGTCCACCTCGTTATTGAACGTGCGGATTCCGATTTTTCCAGCCTGATCGCTCAGCCATTCTGCACCGTCCCGCCCCGGAGCCAGAACCAGGTGCTCACAATAGACGGTCTGCGGCGCCTCTCCCTTCTTCTGAAGAACCACGCCCTCCACTTTGCCTTTATTCACGAGTATGTCCTGAGCCGTTGTGAGCTCACGGAATTCCGTATGGGTTTCGCTGATTAAATAATCATACATGCGCATCAGTACATTAAAGGCCTTATCCGTCCCAAGATGTCTCACACCGCAGGGGATCAGACGGATATTGTATTTCTGCGCTTCGTATTTGATTTCATCCACACGCGTTGTGTTCAGGCCATGAATGATACTGCTGGCGCCAAATCGGAGATAAATGCTGTCCGCATATTGAATCAGGTCTTCGGCTTCTTTCCGATCCATATAGTCCAGTATCCGGCCACCCACTTCCGGGCTCAGACTAAGTTTCCCATCGCTGAAGGCTCCCGCTCCGGACCATCCGCTGACAATGGCGCAGGGCTGGCAGTTAACGCATTTGCCCGTCTTCCTGGCCGGGCAGTTCCTTTTACGGATTTCCCTGCCTTTATCCACAATAAGCACCCTTCGGTCCCGGTCCCTCTTTGACAGTTCCAGGGCAGTAAAGATGCCGGCAGGCCCGGCTCCGATGATTACCACATCATATTCCTGTTTCGTCATGTTCCGTATGATCCTCCTTATCTGTTATCCACATTTGCTTTATCTGTTATCCACATTTGCTTTACTGTTATCCACATTTTCCTTATCTGTTATCCGTAATTTGCTTTATCTGTTATCCACACTTTCTTTATGCTTTCGCCAAAATCCACAGCTCCTGTTTCCACAGCTTTTCCTGCGGATTTCGCTGGATAATCCGCCTTGTTTTCCACTTCCTTCTCACTTATCCACAGAGTTATCCACATTTTCGACGAGTTATCCACATATTAACGAAAAAAATACGTAAAAAAGCTCTTCCCCATGGAGGAAGAGCCTTGAATCAAAGCAAACCAAAACTATTTGTCTGCCAAATATTCGTTCAGCGCCTTTATCAATGCATCCACATCAATGCCATGAACGGCGGCTGCATCTTCAATGCTCTCACCCAGAGCGGCTGGGCATCCCAGACAATACATCCCAAACTGCATGAATATAGGAGCAGTACTGCGGTCTATGTTCAGGGCTTCAGCGATCGACATATTCTTCGTGATCTGTGTGGCCTGTGCTGCCATATGCAAAACCTCCCTCAATCATCTCTGTAATCTTTCCAATTCTTCTCGTCTCTATCATACACTTACTATTTTCTTTTGGCAAGCCTTTTATTCGGATTTCGGATTTCGGATTTCAGATACATCCTGTCTGTTTCTATTGAAATTATCTCCTGATGTGATAAGATGATAATTGGACTCGTTATTGGTTTATGTACAGCAGGCGGCCAATGTTTTTAAAGTTCCATGTACGCTTGGTACTTCTGTTTATTTACGGCTTTTATACAAAGGATGCTTTTATACAAAGGATGATGTGGCAATGCACTTATGTAAATTTTCGGAAAACTTTCAGATGTATGATATCACTCCTGTGGAGAATTTGTTTATTAATGAATTCATGCTGAAGGCACCCGGAGACTTTGTAAAAGTCTATCTGTATGGACTGATGCAATGTTATAACCCCAATACGACGCAAAACGCCATGGATTCTTTTTCGCATGCCCTGGAGATCGACAACGGGACCATAGAAAACGCTTTCCAGTACTGGGAGCGGCAGGGAATCCTGACTTACCGCAAGGACAAGGACGGACAGCTTTGCATTGAATTCTACAATATCAAGGATGTCCTGTACAATCAGGGCCTGAGTTCCGAAAAGACGATGTACAAATACAAAGACTTCAATCAGAACCTGCAGCAGATATTCGGCAACCGTCTGCTGACTCCGCAGGAATACCTGAGGATCTATGACTGGATCGAAATATTGAACCTGCCTATGGAAGTCGTTCTGATGATGGTACAGTTTTACATATCCCGAATGGGAAAGAAAATCCGGGTCAATTACCTGGACAAGGTAGCGGAAACCTGGGCCAGGGACGGTATCAATACACTGCAGAAAGCGGAAGAATACATTCAGTCCAACGATACCTGCTTCAAGGATACGGTGGCGGTTCTGAAGTACCTGGGAATCCACCGCTCTCCCTCCAAGGCGGAGTTGGAGCTGTACAAAAAATGGTGCGGCTGGGGGTTCAACCTGGCTTCCATTTTGCTGGCCTGCAAGGAAACCACCAAGGTGCAGTCCCCCAGCTTTGGCTATCTGGACAAGATCCTTGAGAATATGCACAAAAATGATGCTACCACCCCGCAGGAAGTCAAAATGCATATGGATACCCAGGAGAACGATGCCTCCCGGCTCAAGGAAGTGTATCGGCAGCTGGGTTATAAGGACAACAAACCGACTCCGGAGCATCTGACCATGTACCGCAGCTGGACCCACGGCTTGAACCTGAACCACGACGTCATTCTCCAGGCCTGCAGGCAATGTGTCCGAAAGAATGCAAATTCCTTTGAGTATCTGGATGCTCTGTTGAAACAATGGGCCAAAAACGGTCTGACCACGGTAACGGAAGTAAAGGACTTCCTGTCCAGGAGAAAGGCAACGGACAATGAGATCCGTGCAATACTGGAGCGTACAGGGGAAACGGCAGCGAATATTTCCGGTTCCGAACGGAAGCTCTATCGGCAATGGACAGAGGTTTGGAATATGCCCTTTGAAGTCATATTGCTGGCAGCGGAATACTCCAGCCTGGCAAAGGAAAAAATTCGCTTTTTGAATAAGATTCTCGAAAGCTGGCATGAAAAAGGCATCCGCACGGTCCGGGCAGGAAAAGAGGATCATGAGCAGCACAAAAAGGAGCTGGAACTCATGAAGCAAAGTACGGGCAAGAAGGAGAACGGGCTGAAAAAGCAGCTTGATTTCAATAAATTCCCACAACACAGCTATACAGAAGAGGATCTGGAAAACCTGTTTGAGAATATCGAAAAATAAGAGAAACCAGGAGACAGCAGCATATGAAGGACGACTTGCTGAAAGAAATACTGAGAGAATACGATGCCTGTAGGCTGGAAGAGCAGCGGGCACAGAAAGAACGGGAAGCGGAAGTTCTGCGCAGCATACCCGGGCTTGCCCGTCTGCGCCGTTCTCTTGTGTCTTCCCTGGCGGAAAAAGCCCGGGCCCTGGTTCGGCAATCCGATCCCATCTCTCATAACACTGCAAAAGAATCGGTCAGCGAGCCAGCCGATTCAGACAGGAATGCAAAGCCGGATCAAGGCACGGCATATGCAAAGCCGGATCAAGGCACGGCATCCAATCCGGATATGGAATTGGAATGGAGCCGTCAGGCAAAGGAAAAGGAAGCCGCGCTTCTTGCGGAGCACGGATATCCCAGGGATTATCTCGACATCCATTACCGATGCTCCAGGTGCAGGGATACCGGTTATGTGGGGGATCTGGTAAAGGAAAAGTGCAGCTGCCTGATACAAAGGCTGGCAGAGCGTTCCTATCGCTTTGCCGATCTCTCCGAAACAAAACAGGAAAATTTCGAAACCTTTGATGCCGGAGTCTTTCCGGAAACCGTGGTGGAGGGCAGCAGACTGAATCAAAGGGAATACATGGAGCACCTGAAACATGCACTCTGGGACTATCAGGCCGCCTATCCGGACAACCCGAAAAAGAACATCCTGTTTACCGGGAAGACCGGACTGGGAAAAACATTCCTGCTGAATTGCCTGGCAAAATCCATATTGGAGAAGGGGTATACCGTCCTGAAGCTGACCTCCTTCAACCTGTTCGAAAATTTATTCCGCAGTTCCCTGCAAAATTCCGAGGAAGGAGCCCTCCTCCTGAAGGACCGTATCTTTAGCGTGGATGTTCTGATCATTGATGATCTGGGTACGGAGACCCGGCGCAATAATTTTACCGCTGAGGAACTGTTCAATATCCTGAATGAACGGTATCTGCAGAAACAGCATACCTTCCTGTCCACCAATCTGTCTTTGTCGGACCTGAGGGATTTCTATTCGGATCGGGTGACTTCCCGGCTGTTTGATACACAAAACACCATGATATTCCGTTTTGCCGGCCAGGATATCCGACTGCGGACCCGGCAGCACGGGGACAGCAGCTCACAATAGTTGCAAAGGAACAGCAGACAATAATTGTGCCTGCTATTGTGCTCCGCCAAACCAGTTGTCCAGAATCGGAATATCCTTCTTCACGACGTAGCCGCTTCCGCCCCTTCCTTTTACATCTTCCACCATGCTGAGGAGAAGCAAAGGCTTTTTCGTATCCGGATCCGCCGTAAAGACACCGAACCATCCCAGTTCCGTCCCGGTCTTATCTTCCTTTGTGGACTTGATTTCTGCCGTTCCTGTTTTCCCTGCCAGGGAAACATCCGCGCGATAGGCCTCATGTCCTGTTCCCTGTTTTGACTGCAGGACCTGCTTCATCGCATTTTCAATCAACTCCGCCTGTTCCGGCTCATATGCAGAGGGAATCCATACTTCCCGCCGGCCTTCCTCCTGATACAGCAGATACGGTTTGATCACATCTCCC
>ENA-UOOI01001511-UOOI01001511.1-fermentation-metagenome-genome-assembly--contig:-NODE-1511-length-23888-cov-4.464062_pt1 | contig 23888 bp, 22 predicted proteins | sample MGYA00245779_ERZ724027 | MGnify/ENA primary metagenome ERZ724027 (study PRJEB28704, sample SAMN03018318) | fermentation metagenome | biome: anthropogenic terrestrial biome; feature: soil; material...
TCTCTGGTGCTGCTATGTTATATATCGGACCGTATCTCCAAAACTTTAGCGTACGGGAAAAAACACCGCGCGGGAATTTCCCGCGCGGTGTGGGTCGACTGCAGAGCGGTTCGGGCCGGTTCAGACGTACTTGTCGTCCGTTCCCGCGGCTTTCACCGCGAAAGCGGCGGAAGGTTTCCCGGCGGGGGCGGGCTTCTGTGCGGGCGGCGTCTCTTTCACGGAGTTCACCGGGCCGGCGGGCGCAACGGGCGCAGCGGAAGCCGCCGGCGCAGCGGGCCGGACCGCTGCACGGCCTGCGGGCTGTTTCCGTTCGGCAAGTTTCAGATTGGACAGCAGGTGCTTGAGGCTCTTTGCCTGCGACGCCAGCTCTTCGCTTGCGGCGGCGCTTTGCTCCGCCGTGGCGGAATTGGTCTGGACGACGGTGGAGATCTGCTGCACCCCCTGCGTGATCTGCCCGATGGAGGTGGCCTGCCGGTTGGAGGCCGCGGCGATCTCGTTCACCAGTTTGGAAGCGTCCGACGAAGAGGCCTTGACCTCCAGCAGCGTCTGCTGCGTCACTTTCGCGACGGAGGTGCCCGACTCGACGGCCTTGATGGAATCCTCGATCAGCGTGGTCGTGTCCTTCGCGGCCTCGGCGCTCTTGCTCGCCAGGTTCCTCACCTCGTCCGCGACGACCGCGAAGCCCTTGCCGGCGGCGCCCGCACGGGCGGCTTCGACCGCTGCGTTCAGCGCGAGGATGTTGGTCTGGAAGGAAATGTCGTCGATCGTCTTGATGATGTTGCTGATCTTCTGGGAGGACTGGTTGATCGCCTCCATGGCCGCCATCATCTGCTGCATGCTCTTGTCGGCTTCCGCCAGCATGCCGGCGGCTTTTGTGGAGGCGCCGTCGGCCGCGGTGGCGCTTGCGGCGTTCTTGCGCACGTGCTCCGAAATCTCCGAGATCGTGGCGGAGAGCTGCTCGATGGCGCTCGCCTGTTCGGTCGCGCCCTGTGCCAGCGCCTGGGAGGCGCTGGCCACCTGCTCGGAGCTGCTGGACGCCTGGTCGGACGCGTTGCGCACGTTTGAAAAGATGCCGTTCAGCGCGCCGATGATCTTTTCAAGGGCGATGTTGATCTCGTGCCAGTCGCCCACCCAGGTGAAATCCGTTTTCACGGCCAGGTTGCCGTCCGCCAGATTATCCAGACAGGAGATGATCTCCTTGACGGCGCCGCCCAGTTTGTCCGTGAAATGGTTAAGGGATTCCATCGCCGTGCCGAGCTCGTCGTTGGAAACGTCGTCCACGTGGACATCGATGGTCCCCTTCGACAGGTTCTCAAGCGCGTCGACGATCTGCTTGGTGGAATGGGAGATCCGTCCTGACGTTTTGACGGCCGCCAGGATCGCGCAGATGAACACCGCTATGAGATACACGATCAGGACCGGCGTCATCGAATGCAGGACCTGCACGAAATGAGCCGCGTCCTTGTCCGACGCGAGCGCCGCCAGAACGGCGATGACCGGGACGGCCATGATGACGAGGCCGATGATCACCAGTCTCATGATGCGCGCACGAATCGTTGTTTTCCGTGTCGACTTCATAACTTGATTACTCCTTTTTGTCGTCTTTTTTTTCTTCCGCAGGGTCGGACGGCGTCTCTTCCGCGCCGGCCTGCTCGGCCGTCTGCGTGACCTGCTGAAATTCGCTTTCCGTCAGGATCTTGGAGAGATCCAGAAGCAGGACGACCTTTTTATCGATCTGCCCGATCCCCGTCAGATACCGGTTCGAGATGCGGCTGGAGACGACCGGCGCGGGAGAGATGTCGTCCACGCTGATGTTCGCCACCTCGTCGACCGAATCCACGATGAACCCCATGTACGTCTCGCCGATGCTCGTGACGATGATGCAGGTGTTGCCGTCGTAGGGCGCCGCCGCCTTTTTCAGCCGGATGCGCATGTCCACGACGGGAATGATGTTTCCCCTGAGATTGATGACGCCCTTTGCGTAATCCGGGAAATCCGGCAGGGGGGTAATCTCCTGCATGCCGATGATCTGCACGACATCGGAGATGGGGATGCCGAACAGCTCCCCGTCGGTCAGAAAGGTCAGAAATTTTTCCTCGGCGGCTTGTTTCTCCGTCTGCTCTTCGGTTGTGGAATTCACCACTGTATTTTGCATGTTATCACCTCAGCATTAAGTTTTCCGGTCCGGGCTGAAAGCCCCGCGGGCGCGCGCCGCGGCCGGTCACGGCTCCTGCTGTTCCCTCATGTTGTGAATCTGTTCGCGCTGGTACTGGAAAAGAAGCCTGCACAGCAGGTCGAATTTTTTCCCGCTGTTGTCTTCAAAACCGCAGCCGTAGCCGTCCGCGGTGCCCATCTCCACGGGGCGGGTTCTGTGGATCGTGCACAGCAAAGGCACGGCCTCCCCGTAGAGATGGAGCGCAATCTCCAGCTTGTCGCCGACGTGCAGGGTCTTTCCGCTGACGAAGAACAGGCCGCTCAGGCTGATGTCGTGAATCCGGATTTTGAAAGGCTCCTGCGCGAGCTGCCGCCCGCCCTGCCACTTTTCCGGGACCAGCCGGGCCTGTGTTTCCAGATTGATCTTCACCCGGTAGAATCCGCGCTTTTCGTACTCGGATGCGTTCTGAACGTCGGAGAGCCGGAGGAATTCCTCCGTTGAAAGATAGACTTTCCCGATGACGACGCGAAAGCCCAGATCGCGGTTGTAGATGTTCGCCTTGACCGTGGAGTTGCAGTGGATCACCGGCAGGCGGTCGTCCTTGCGCGAGATCTTGACGCCGTCGTCCGTGATGTCGCTGACATACCCGAGCAGGATGGGGAAGTTTCCCATCGACTTCACTTCGCACAGGGAATTGAGGTATTCTTTCGGGATTGGAAGCATCGCAGGGACCTCCTAGCAAACCGCGTAAAAACCGGCGGACGGGTCTATTGTGCGGCCGCCTGGCCGGCGTCGGGCGATTCGGGCGCTTCCGTCTTTTCGTCCTCGGCGGACTGGGAATGCGTCAGGACCTTTTCGACATCCAGCACCATGGCGGAATCGTTTTCCAGCGTGGCGATGGCGCATACGAACCCCTTTCCGGGGGCTTTCTTCGATTTCGGAGCCGTGTTGATCTGATCCTTCGCGATGTCTCTCACGTCTTTTACAAAATCGACGATCAGGCCGACCGTCATTTCCCCGTGCTCCACGATCACGATGCTGGTGCGTGCGCCGTACTCGATTTCCTCTTTCCGAAAGCGCAGCCGCATGTCGATGACCGGCACCACTTTGCCGCGCAGGTTGATGACGCCCTTGACGTACTTCGGCAGATTCGGCAGGAACGTGATGGGCTGCATCCGGATGATCTCGACCACCTGGGAAGTCGGGACGGTATACAGCTGGCCGTCGATCAGAAAAGTCAGGTACTTTTCCGCGGCGACCGTTTCCGCGCTCGAAAATCCTGTTTTCAGGTCCGCTTTATTTTTTTTCATGGATTTTCACCTTTCCAGCCGCGAATTTTACGGGACCGGGCGGCTCGCGGCGAACAAGCGCGCCAACCCGCCCGCCGGCCGGGGCCGGCGGTCTCAAATCTTGATGCTCTGTAATCTATATCGGCTCCGTCGCCTGAAAAGTTAGCGCGGCGGGACCGGGAATTCCAAAAAATCCGCGGGCGGCGTCTCTTCGCCGGGGCCGGGCCCGGTCTCGGGGCCGTTTTCGGGACTTTCGGGGCCGCCTTCCGCCTCCTGTTCCTCTTCGGCGGGGGGCGGGGGCGGCTGTTTCCGCGTCACGTTGCCGTTTCCGTCGGCGGTGTAGCCGAGGAAATAGACGTAGATGTCCACCACGGCGCGGTACAGCTCGGGCGGGATCTCCGTTCCCGCCCGCATCTGGGAAAGCAGCGTCGCGAGCGAGTTGTCGCGGAAGACGGGCACGCCGTTTTTTTCCGCGATGTCCACAATCCTCCGCGCGGCGTCGCCCATGCCGGACGCGACGACGACGGGCGCGCTTTCCGGCGCGTCGCTCGCGTATTTCAGGGCCGCCGCCTTCTGCAGCTTTTCAAACTGAGACATTGACGGAGTTCCTCCTCTCCTCGATCTTTTCCCGGACCAGCCGGGGGACTTTCCGCTCGGTGCAGGGCGAGACCCGCACCTTTTCCGCGTTCAGGCCGTTTTGTTCCAGAATGGAGGAAAGCTCGGCGCGGATGTCCCCCCGGAAGCGGTCGAGGGCCGGCGGGTAGCCGAGGCTCAGGTCCACCCGCCGGTCGAGCAGACGCACGGAAGCCTCGAAGTATCCCAGGTCCTGGATCTCAAAGGTCAGGTAGAGGGAGGCCGGCTGCGGTTTCGCATCCCCCCCGCCGCGCGCTGCGGTTTCGCTTTCCTCCTTTTTTTCGATCCACATCTGGGCGAACAGGAATCTGCCGTCGATGTCCACGGGCAGGAAGAGATGCTGGAAGGGCATGTAGACGCTGTTGTCGAGCAGGATGGACCGCGTGATGTCGTGCAGGACCGCGCGGTCGGCGCCCGGGGAGGCGCCACCGGCGGAGGAGAGGAGCTTTGCGAGGGCGGAATAGAACGCGTCGTCTTTTCCGCTGCGCCGGGCGGCGATCTCCTCCCCGAACAGGGAGCTCATGAGGTCCACGGTCGCGTCCGGCAGGTTGAGGTTGTACTTGCAGTAGCGGAAAAGCTGGCCGAAGCTGTCTTCCAGGTTTCTCCTCGTGCTTACGTTCAGGATGGACGCGTTGTGCAGCAGCATGGAGACATCGTCCCGCGTCTTGCCGTAGTCGTTGGTCTTCGAGGTGTATTCGGCGAGGAAGGGGATGACTTCCTTTTTCAGGGCCTCCAGGTTTGCCTCCGTCTGTCTGTCGCTGACCGCCCCGTTCCGTCCGCCGCCTTCCGCCTGTTCGACGAAGGGCCGCGCGGCCTCCTGCAGCTTTTTCGCGTAGGGGAGGGGGATCTCGTCGTGGATCTGTTCGAGATTCGCCAGGATGGACAGGGTGGTGCTCTCCCGGCTGAAATATCCGCTGAAAGCTTTCAGAAAATCGGCCAGCCGCAGGGCGAATCCCGCGTTCGAGCTCTGCGACGAAATCTGGCCGAGCAGGCGGAACAGCGGCCCGCCGAACTGGGTGGCGTTCTCCTGCTGGAACCGGAGGCTTTCCGCCGCCTGCCCGGGTTCCGCGGGGATGCTTTCGAGCAGCGACCGCAGCGGGGCGCCGGCGGGCAGCCGGGCCGCGACGGAGGTCTTCCCCGCCACGGCGTTCAGCAGAAGCTCCTGCAGCGACTTCGCAAGGTCGGGCGTCAGGCGCAGCTGCTCGACGAACTGGCCGAAGACGGAGCTCCGGTTCAGCAGAAGTTCCCCGTTCTGGTATCCCGGGTTTTCCGTCTGGTTTCCGTTGCCCGGGACCCGGTTCGGTTCGGTGGGCAGAATCTGCGGCGGCTCCGCCGTGCGGCTGGGACGGCTGACGCTCTCGTTGGGGGTTACGGGCGCGGGGATGCGGAGATTGTCCGGCAAACGAACCACTTCTTTCATAAAAATTGCCCGGGATCGGCGAATTTGCTAACGAACCCGTCCTTCTGGCCGATAGACTGGTTAAGGGTAATTATAACATGCCGCAGCGCAACGTGGAATGGATTTTAAATTATTGGGAGTGAAAACGATGGACAACGGAACCGAATCCATGCTTGACGTGTTCCTGTTTGAAACCGACGACCTGCTGGAACATCTCGACGACATCCTGCTGGCCTGCGAAAGCAACAAGAATTTCGACCAGGAGAGCATCAACGAGATTTTCCGCATCATGCACACCATCAAAGGCTCTTCGGCCATGATGCAGTTCAACAGCCTGACGGTTGTGGCGCATAAAATGGAAGACCTGTTTTCCTACGTCCGCGAGAAAGGCATCGGCCAGGAGTACATCGAGCCGCTGATCGACCTGATGTTCCGCTCCGGCGATTTTCTGAAGGCGGAGGTGGAAAAGGTCCGCGCGGGCCAGCCGCTCACAACAGATATCGGCAGTTTCGAGCAGGAAATTAACGATTTTCTCAAAAAGATTTCAGGCGGGACGCAGGCCTCCGGGGACTCCGCGGGAGGCGCCGCGCCTGCCCAGGGAAACGCCCCCGCGGCGGAGGGCGTGCAGAAGGACCTGGTGCGTGAGGAGGCCGTCAAGGGCTATCCGTTCGCGGTGCGCGTCTATTTCGACGAGGAGTCCCAGATGGCGAATCTGCGCGCGTTCATGCTCGTGAACGACCTTCAGGATGTCTGCTCCGACTTTGAGTTTCAGCCGAAAGACATCGAGACCAATCCGGACACGGCGAATTTCGTGATCCGCGAGGGCTTCTATGTGTTCTTCGCCGGCCAGGAGGATCTGGCCAAGGCCCTTCCCGTGATCGAGCACTTCACCTACACCAAGGACTACAGCGAGATCTCGTCCCCCTCCGAGGGGAACAAACCGGCCCAGGCGCCGGCCCCGGGCGCGCCCCAGCCGAAGGCGGCGGTCGTACATGCGCCGGTCAAGCAGAGCCTGATCAACGTCAACCTTTCCAAGCTCGACGGTCTGATGGACCTGATGGGCGAGATCGTCATCACCGAGTCCATGGTCACCTCCAACCCGGCGCTGCAGCAGGCCGGCCTCGACAACAACTTCACCAAGGCTTCGCGCCAGCTGCGCAAGCTGACGGACGAGCTGCAGGAGATCGTCATGTCCATCCGCATGGTGCCGATCTCCACCGTGTTCCAGAAGATGAACCGCATCGTCCGCGACATGAGCAAAAAGCTGGAGAAAAAAGCGAAGCTGGTCCTCGTGGGCGAGGAGACGGAAGTCGACAAGACGATCGTCGACAGCATCTCCGATCCGATCATGCACCTGGTGCGCAACTGCATGGACCACGGCCTGGAATCGAAGGAACAGCGGCTCGCGGCCGGCAAGCCGGAAGAAGGCACCATCACGCTGACCGCGCAGAACACCGGCGGCGACATCCTCATCAGCGTCTCGGACGACGGCGGCGGCCTCGACCGGGCGGCGGTGCTTGAGAAGGCTTCCCAGAAGGGGATGCTCACCAAGCCGGAGAAGGAATACACCGACCAGGAAGTGTACCAGTTTATCCTGATGCCGGGCTTTTCGACCAACGACGTCGTGACGGAGTATTCCGGCCGCGGCGTGGGCATGGACGTGGTGCGCGAGAACGTGGAGAAGATCGGCGGCGAGGTCACGATCGACAGCACCCCCGGCAAGGGGATGACGGTCGTTTTCAAGATCCCGCTGACGCTGGCGATCATCAACGGCATGAAGATCTCCGTGGGGGACACCATGTTCACCATCCCGATCAAGAACATCCGGCAGTCCTTCAAATCCAGCAGCGAGCACATCATGTACGACACGGACATGCGCGAGATCATCATGATCCGCGACAAATATTACCCGCTGGTTCGTCTGTATAAAACGTACAACATCCCGACGAAGATCACGGATATTTCCGCCGGCATCGTCATCCTGGTCGGCACGCATGACAGCGCGTTCTGCATTTTCGCCGATGCGCTGCTCGGGGAGCAGCAGGTCGTGGTGAAGTCCCTGCCCTCCTATCTGAACCAGTTCCGCGTGCGCAAGTCGGGTATCGACGGATGCGCGATCCTCGGCGACGGAAGCATCAGCCTGATTCTGAATGTGCAGAACCTCTACAACGACAACTGACCGGCGGCGCCTTGGATAAATCATTCTACAACAGCGGAGATTTTATGATCCATCTGACCGACGAAGAATTCCGGCAGCTGGTGTCCTTCATCCAATCGAATTACGGGATCGACCTGAGCCGGAAGCGGCTGCTGATCGAATCCAGGATGTATTCCGTGCTCGCCGAGAAAAAACTTTCCACTTTTTCGGAATATTTCGACCTGCTCCGCCGGGAGGGCGGTCCCGAGCGGGACGTGATCGTGAACAAGCTGACGACCAACCACACGTATTTCATGCGGGAGCCGGACCACTTCGAGTTCATGCGCGAAAAATTCCTGCCGCAGCAGGAGAAAACCAACCGCAGAAAGGACCTGCGCATCTGGAGCGCGGGCTGTTCCACGGGCGAAGAGGCCTACACCGCCGTCATGGTGATGAAGGATTATTTCGGGCCGTGCCCGGGGTGGGACTACCGCACCCTTGCGACCGATATTTCCACCCGTGTGCTCAAGGGGGCGAAACAGGGCGTCTATCCGCCGGAATCGCTGAAAAATCTGCCGCCCCAGTGGCAGCGCAGATGGTTCCGCCGCACGGAGGAAAACTGCCTGCTGAGCGACGAGATCAAACGCGAGGTCATTTTCAGAAGGCTCAACCTGATGGACCCGTTTCCGTTCCGGGAGCCCTTCGACCTCATCTTCTGCCGGAACGTCATGATCTATTTCAACCAGGAGACCAAAGACCGCCTGGTCGCGAAATTCTGCGACGCGCTGAAGTCCGGCGGCTATCTGTTCGTCGGCCACTCCGAGACCATCCGGCGCGAAGGGACCCGGCTGAACTACGTCGCTCCTTCAATTTTTCAGAAAGGATAAGCAGGAGCCGTCATGCAATCTCACATGATCAAAATTCTTATCGTCGATGATTCTGTTCCCTTTCAGACAGCGTTGCGCCAGACCGTCGGGTCGGATCCAAGTATGAAAATCGTGGGATCGGCGGAAAAAGGGGAGAGCGCGAAACAGAAAATCAAAGAGCTTTCGCCGGATGTCGTGGTCCTGAACGGGATTTCGGAAACGGCGGGCGACCTCGCGGCCTACTGCGCGCAGCTGCAGCGGGCCGCTTCGGTGCCCGTGATCGCCGTCGTCGGGGAAGAGATAGAAAAATCGGAAGCGGCCTGTTTTGATTCCGTGCGGGTGCCGAATCTATCCGAGCGGGGGAGCGTGCAGGCTTTCGGGAACGAAATGTGCGTCAAGATCAAATTCGCCGTGCAGGCGTCGCTCGGCCGGGCGAAAAAGCGGGAGGGGAGCGGCGGACAGGCGGCCCCGTCCGTCCGGCTGCCGGGAGACGCCGGGCGCTTCCACGTCGTCGCGATCGGCGCTTCCACCGGCGGGACCGAGGCCACGGCGGAGATCATGGCGCACCTGCCGGCGGAGATGCCCGGCATAGTGATCGTCCAGCATATGCCCGCGGAATTCACCCGGATGTATGCGGAGCGCCTCGACCGCATCTCGCGGCTCGCGGTGTCCGAGGCGACGGACGGGGCCCGCGTGGAAAAAGGCACCGCCCTGGTCGCGCCGGGAGGCAGGCAGATGCGCCTGAGGAAGGACAAGAAGGGCTATTACGTCATCTGCAGGGAAGGGGAAAAGGTCAACGGGCACTGTCCTTCCGTCGGCGTGCTGTTCGACTCCGTGGCGCAGACGGCGGGGACCGACGCCATCGGGGTGATCCTGACCGGGATGGGGAAGGACGGGGCCGAGGGGCTGCTCAGGATGCGGAAAGCGGGCGCTTTCACCATCGGGCAGGACCGGGCTTCCTGCGTGGTCTACGGCATGCCGATGGTTGCTTTCGAGATCGGCGCGGTCGCGCGGCAGGCCCCGCTTGGGGAGATCGCGGGGATTCTGGCCGGAAAAATTTGATCGTCGGAGTTTACGCAGCATTGGACGCTGTAATGGTATTGGAAGGGAAATTGAAACAATGATTTTCAACAGACGGCACACTGGAAAGAAGGCCGGACGCGCAATCCTCAGACGATTCGGACGGCCCGCCGGCGCAGCCCCGAAAAAAAGCGGAAGACCCGCAGGGAAATCGACGATCCGGAAAAAGCTGCTCGTCAGCACGCTCGGCCTGACCGCGGCGATCAGCATCTGCACTTCGGTGGCCCTCTGCGGCCTGTTCTACAACAACACCAAGACCGGCGTGGAGCAGCAGGTTTCGAGGGTGGCGGTCGCATATGAGGCGGGCGTGCAGAACGCCATCGAAAATTACAAGCTGAAGATCGGGTCCGTGGCGTCGAACGCGGACCTCACCGTGGAGAACGCGACGAGCAAATGGACGCTCTCGGTGCTCGCCTCGAACAACGGGTTCAGCTCGGTCGGCCTGACGGACCAGTCCGGCAAGACCGTCGACGGGCAGGACTTCCGCAAAGACGACTTTTTCAAGAACGCCATGCTCGGCACGACCGTCCTGTCTTCCGTGCAGAAGGCGGCGGACGGCTCGCTCGTGATGTACGCGGCGGCGCGCCAGGCGAACGGGGCCGGTTCGAACGGCATGGTCTACGGCGTGATCCCGATGGACAAATTCAACGGGGTGATCAGCGGGCTGTCGCTCGGCAGCAGGGGCTACGGCTTTATCGTGGACGAGACCGGCACCATCATCGCCGACCGGGATTACGACAAGGTGGTGCAGCGGACGAACTACATGGAGCTTGCGAAGAAAGACGCGTCGTACGGGGAGTTCGGCACGCTGGTCAAAAAAATGACGGACCACCGCGTGGGCGGGCAGTACGTCACCTCCGCGGGGAGCCGGAAATATATTTTTTACACTCCGATCGTCGGCACCTCCTGGTCGATCGGGGTTGTCGCCGACATGGGCGAGATGATGGCGGATTTCAACCGCTCCATCTGGATCACCGCGCTGATCGCGGCGTTTTTCCTCGCGCTCTCGGCCTTTCTGGCGTTCCGGATCTCCGGCTCTGTCTCGAAGCCCATCGTGTCCCTGATGAAGCGGATGCAGGCGATGGCGGGGGGAGACCTGCACACGCAGGTGCCGCAGATCCGCACGGGCAACGAGATTCAGACGCTCTCCGAGACGTTCGCCGGCTCGATGGATGCGCTGAACGGCTACATCGGCGAGATCTCCTCCATTCTGGGCGCCATCGCGCAGGGGGACCTGACTGTCCGGACCGGCGCGGATTACAAGGGGGATTTCGGCGCGATCAAGAACGCGCTGGACTCGATCCTCTCTTCGCTGAATGCCGCGTTCTATGAGATCCACTGCGCTGCGGAACAGGTGGCGGGCGGCTCGCGGCAGATGTCCGACGCTTCGCAGTCGCTTGCGCAGGGGGCCACGGAACAGAACTCCACCATCCAGGAGCTGTCCGAGTCCATCCGCGCCATCGCCGCCCAGGCCGACGACAGCGCGCGCAACGCCAAACAGGCCAAGCAGATTTCCGGCGAGGCGGCGGAAAAGGTTTCCGGCGGGACCGAGCAGATGGACCGCATGGCCGGGGCGATGAAGCGGATTTCCGACTCCTCCGGCCAGATCGGCCGGGTGATCAAGGCGATTCAGGAAATCGCGTTCCAGACGAACATCCTCGCGCTGAACGCCGCGGTGGAGGCCGCGCGGGCGAGGCGGGGCGCGGGTTCTCGGTCGTCGCAGACGAGGTCCGGAACCTTGCGAACCGCAGCGCCGAGGCCGTGAAGAGCACGGCGGCCCTGATTCGGGATTCCTCCGACGCGGTGCAGGACGGCGGGAAGATCGCGGGCGAGACGGCCCGCGATCTCAAAGGGGTCATCGACGATGTCGGCCGGATGAGCGGCCTGCTGCAGACCATCGCCGCCTCCGCGGGCGAGCAGGCTTCCGCGGTGCGCGCGGTGAACTCCAATGTCGGGCAGATCTCCGCGGTGGTACAGACCAATTCCGCCACGGCGGAGCAGAGCGCGGCGACCAGCGAGGAACTGAGCAGGCTCGCCGCCGGGCTGAGCAGCCGGGTGGAAGGGTTCCGCCTGGCGCAGCAGGACGACCGGTCCGAGGAGGAAACGGAGCTCTCCGCCGCCGGCTAAAGCGTTCGAATTCCTTTTCTCCTTTCCCTTTCGGATGAAAAAGGCTATAATGGTTCCATTCCCGCCGATCGGGTGAAAAGGATGGTGAGGGCTGCGCGATGGGGAATACCGGGGAATCTGACAGAACATACCGGACGGTGATCCAATATATCAAAAGCGGGATCCTGAGCGGGCGCCTGCTGCCGGGCCAGAGGCTCCCGCCGGAACGGGCCCTTGCGGAGACGCTCGGCATCGGGCGCAATTCCGTGCGGGAGGCGCTGCGCACGCTCGACATCCTCGGCGTCATCAGCAGCTCGCAGGGGTCCGGCAATTACATCTCCTGCCATTTCGACAGAAGCCTGACGGAAGCGATGTCCATCATGCTTTTCATGCAGCGGCTCAGCTATCGGCAGGTGAGCGAGCTGCGCTGCGCGGTGGAAACGCAGGCGGCTGCCCTGGCCGCGGAGCGCATCGCTCCCCGGACGGTCGCGAAGCTCCAGAAGATCGTGAGCAGGCTGGCCGCCGAAGAGGACGAATCCGTGAGCGCGGAGCTCGACAAGGAGCTCCACATGACGGTTGCGGAGGCTTCGGGAAATCCTCTCATCGTCATGGTGCTGCGCTCCCTTTCCAATACGCTGGACCTGTTCATCAGTGAACTCCGCCACGAGATCAGGACCCGCGAGCAGAGCAGCCCCGCCTTGCAGAAGGCGCACGAGCAGATCGTCTCGTCGCTCCGCTGCCGCGACGCCCAAGCGGCCCGCCGCGCCATGAACGAGCATTTCCGCATCGTCGACGAGGCCATTCGGGCGTGTACGGAACAATAAGACCCGGGGACGCAGACAAAAAGCCGTGGAACGGAGGATTCCGTTCCACGGCTTTTTCAGGCTTCGCTCTCGAAAATCCGGAAGAGACGTTCCGTGTTCCGGCGCGCAAGGTCGATCAGCGCCTGGGCGTCGGTCTTTCGCACGGCGGCGATCCGCTCCGCGGTGTACGCGATCAGCGAGGAATCGTTCCGTTTTCCGCGGAACGGGACCGGCGCCATGTAGGGACAGTCCGTCTCCAGCACCAGGCGGTCATCCGGCACCATGGCCGCGACCTCCACGGGAACCCGCGCGTTCTGGAACGTCACCGCCCCGCCGAGGCCGATATACATGCCGAGGCCGAGGATCTGCCGTGCCATCTCGACGCTGCCGGAAAAACAGTGCACCACACCGGCTGGACGCAGCTTCTGCAGGATGCGCAACGTGTCCGCGTGCGCTTCCCGGTCGTGGACGACGATGGGCAGACCGAGCTCGTTCGCGAGCCTCACCTGCCGCTCGAAGACCTCCTGCTGTCGTTCGCGCGGCGCGTTTTCCTTAAAATGGTAGTCGAGGCCGATCTCCCCCACGGCCACGATTTTCGGCTTCGCAAGCAGGGAGCGGAGCGCGTCCTCCCAATCATCCGGGAGGTCCTTCACGCCTTCCGGGTGGATGCCCGCCGCGGCGCAGACGTGCGGATACCGAGCCGCGAGGGCGGCGGCGGCCTCCGAAGAAGCGAGGTCCGCGCCGCAGTCGACGACCCCGGCGACCCCGTGCGCCGGCAGGAAAGAGGAAAGCACCGCGTCTCGGTCCGCGTCGAACGCCGCGTCGTCGTAGTGGGCGTGGGAGTCGAAGATCCCCCGGTACCGCGTCACCGGATCTTGCTCCCGGCCGGCACGCCGTCGAGGAAGACGACTTTCACGCCGTCGTCGCCCGGCAGACGGCTCCCGCCCGGCAGACGGCCTCCGCCCGCGTCGGCGGCGAGGATCATGCCCTGGCTCTCCACGCCGCAGAGCGTCGTCGGTTTCAGGTTCGAGACGACGGCGACCGTTTTGCCGATGAGGTCCTCCGGCTTGTACCACGGCGCGATGCCGGAAACGACGGTCCGTCCGCCGGCGCCGTCGTCCAGCGTGAGCTTCAGCAGCTTTTTGGAGCGTTTGATTGCCTCGCAGGCGACGACCTTCGCCGCGCGCAGATCGACTTTCGCAAAATCGTCGATCGCGATCTGCGCCGCGCCCTGCGGTTTTTTCTCCGCCTTCGCGACCGGGTTCGGGATCAGGCGGTCGAGTTCCTCGATCTCTTTGTCCACGTCGATGCGCGGGAAGAGCGCCTCACCCTTCCGGACCTTCGCGGAAGCGGGCAGAACGCCCCATTTCGCGGCCGATTCATAGGTCAGTTCATCCGCCGAAGCACCGATCTGCGCCTGGATCTTCGGCGCGGTTTCCGGCATAAAAGGCGCGAGCAGGATGGAGATGACGCGCAGCGTTTCGCACAGGTTGTAGAGCACGGCGGCGAGCCGGGCGCGCTTTGTCTCGTCCCTGCCGAGCGCCCAGGGGGCGGTCTCGTCGATATATTTGTTGGCGCGGGAGACGACTTTCCAGATCTCGGTCAGCGCGACGGAAAACTGGTAGCTTCCCACGGCCGCGTCGCATTTTTCGCGCAGCGAGGTCGCGGCGGAGATCAGCCCGTCGTCCACGGGGGCGCTTTCGCGCTCGGCGGGGATCGCGCCGCCAAAGTATTTTCCGGCCATCGCGGTCGTGCGGGAGAGCAGGTTGCCGAGGTCGTTCGCCAGGTCGGCGTTGATGCGCCCGATGAGCGCCTCGTTGGTGAACAGGCCGTCCGCGCCGAACGGGATCTCGCGCAGCAGAAAATAGCGGACGGCGTCGACGCCGTAGCGGTTGCACAGGATCAGCGGGTCCACGACGTTGCCCTTGCTCTTGCTCATCTTGCTGCCGTCGCCGAACAGAAGCCACCCGTGGCCGTAGACCTGCTTCGGCAGCGGAAGGCCGAGGGCCATCAGCATCGCCGGCCAGATGATGGTGTGGAACCGGACGATCTCTTTGCCGACGAAATGCACGTCCGCCGGCCAGAATTTGCGGTAGAGGGAATCGTCGTCCGAGCCGTAGCCGAGTGCGGTGATGTAGTTCGTCAGCGCGTCGACCCACACGTAGACCACATGCTTCGGGTCGAACGGCACCTGGATGCCCCACGTGAAGCTCGTTCGCGACACGCACAGGTCCTCGAGACCCTGTTTGATGAAGCTGATCATCTCGTTTTTGCGGCTCTCCGGCTGGATGAAATTCGGCCGGTCCTCATACAGCTTGAGGAGCCTGTCCGCATATTTGGAAAGGCGGAAGAAGTAGGCTTCCTCGCTCACGATCTTCACTTCGCGGCCGCAGTCGGGGCATCTGCCGTCTTTGAGCTGCGTCTCGGTCCAGAAGGACTCGCAGTCCGTGCAGTACCAGCCCTTGTATTTGCCCTTGTAGATTTCGCCCCGGTCGTACAGCTCCTTGAAGATCTTCTGCACGGCCTTCACGTGGTAATCGTCCGTTGTGCGGATGAATTTGTCGTTCGAAATATTCAGCAGCTTCCACAGGTCCTGAAAGACCTTCGCGGTGCGGTCCACGTATTCCTTGGGCGTGATGCCCGCTTTTTCGGCCTTTTGCTCGATCTTCTGTCCATGCTCGTCCGTCCCGGTCAGGAACATCACGTCGTAGCCCTGCATGCGCCTGTAGCGGGCGATGGCGTCGCAGGCCAGCGTGCAGTAACAGTGGCCGATGTGCGGCTTGCCCGACGGATAATAGATGGGCGTCGTGATGTAAAAGGTCTTTTTCTCCATTTTTTCTTACCTCCGGGAGATGGATTCCAGCAAAATCTGTAACTTTAATAGTATACCATTTTATCCAACAAAATAAAAGTTTTTTGCGGCGGCATGCCGCCGCGGGCAAACCGTGCCGTTCTGATTTGCAGAATCGCCCGGAAAGAGCGTGACCGGTGCGAAGAGCGGTTGCCTTTTCAGCAGAAACCGAATTCGTGGCCACCGTAGGTGTGTGAGGTGCTGTGTACCCGCAAGAGTCGAAAAAAACTCCCAAAGGCAAGGGGCCTGTTGCATGCGGGAGTTTCTTGGACTGTCCGGGGGAAGAGCGCCTTACGCAGGTATTATGGTACCACTTGTGCTTATGGCGGGCATGGCAAGGGCATGCTCTTGCCGGGGCCGCCCGTAAGCCTGCTCGCCAGGTCGCGCGGGCGGACACCGCTCCGCCGGGAGTTGCCCGATACCCTCCCGCCAGGCAGGCTTCCTTTTTCCACTGCGCTACTCGGCGGGGCTTGGCTGCGCGGACACCGCGCCGCCGTACAGGAACTGCCGCAGCAGCGCCGAGTTTTTCTCGAGGTCCGGGACGAGGACCTCACCGATTCCCCGGAGCGTTTCGTCCTTGAACGCGTTCTCCGCCGGAATCTGCAGGCTCTGCGTCTTGCCGCCGGACACGGCGAGGAACGACACCAGGGAGGCGAGCTCGGAGTTGTTGAGGTTCGTCTTCACGTAGGGCAAAAAGTCGTACATCGCTTTTGTCGCCAGCACGGGATCCGATTTCATCTTCTGGATGATGAGCTGCATGATCTGGCGCTGTCTGGCTGCGCGGCCGTAGTCGTCGTGGCCGAAGCTGTCCGTCGCGTGGCGGATGCGCGTGTAGTAGAGGCACAGCCTGCCGTTCAGGTGGTTGGTTCCGGCTTTGAGGTGGCTGCCCATGTTCTCGTTTTCGGCCTCGCACGTCGCCGCGCTCATCGGCACGTCGAGCCCTCCGATTTTGTCGATCAGCGTCGCGAAGCTGTCGAAGTCGACCGAGACGTATTTGTCGATGTTGACCCGGTAGTTGTTTTCGAGCGTCTGCATGGTCAGCGCGGCGCCGCCCTTGGTGTACGCGGCGTTCAGCTTGTTTTTCCCCAGCGTGGGGATCTGCAGGTAGGTGTCGCGCAGAAAGGAGACCAGCCGGATCTGCTTGGTGTTCCCGTCGGTCGAGATCAGCATGGTGCTGTCGGAACGGCCGTCGGCGCCGTCCTCGTTTTCGTCCACGCCGAGCAGCAGGATGTTCTGCACGCTGCCGTCGGACGCGACGCTCCAGGCGGGGGCGCCGGAGGGCTGCTGCACATACCCGGCCAGCGTGGCGCTGTCCACGTTGCCGGAGCGGTTCAGGCGCGAAGCCAGCACGTTGAAATACAGAAAGCCCCCCACCACCAGCATCAGCAGGAGGACCAGAAGGGTCTTGAAGAATCGCTTCGCGCCGCTCTTTTTCCGGGCGGCCGGTGCGCGGCGGCGCTGCGCGCCGCTGTAAACGTCGCGGTCCACGTAGTTGTACCGGTCAATCTCGTCCGGGTCGCGGTTGTCGCTGCGGTTTCTGCCGTAAGCGGCCGTCTGCCCCGTGTAGCGGCTGCTGCTGTAAACGTCCCTGCCGGAGCCGCCGTAGGGCTGAGCGCGATTTCCGCTCCCCGCGGCGGAACGTCCGGCATCTTCATATTCTGGTGAGCGGCCCGCATAGCGGCCGCGGTTTTTTTTATCCATATGATTACCTCTGCGCGTTTCGACGCTGATCCATTCTAGTGCAAATCGGACGGCTTGTCAACCAAACGGCGCTGCGCACGGATCCTGTTTCGCAATCCCGCGGGGCGGTTGTTTTCGCGGGAAACTCTGTTATAATAGGCAAAAGAGGGGATGACATCATGAAAAAGCCCTCCGGAAGGCGGGGAGGCACCCATTCCAGGCTGATCCGCATCATCGCGCTGCTGTGCGCCGCCCTGATCGCCGCGTCCGCTTTTGCGATGGCCTTTTTCCGCTGAGGCTGCCGCAGCCGGCTTCCGGCTCAGTGGATGGCTTTTTTCCGGTATTTTTTACCTGCCACCTCCACGCTTCCCACGGTGATGAGAGCGTCAGGGTCCTTGCCCAGCACGATGGACTTCAGCTTTGCCAGTTCCAGGCGCGACACGACGACATAGATCACGGTCGCCGGAATCTTTGAATATCCCCCCGCCCCGTCCAGAAGGGTCACGCCGCGGCCCAGCCGGGCGGTGACCGCATCCGTGATCTCCGCGCTTTTGTCCGAGATGATCATGACGCCTTTCGACTCGTCGATGCCCTCCACCACCACGTCGATGACCTTGAACGCGATGTAATAAGCGAGCAGCGAGTACATCGCCCGGTCCCAGCCGTACAGAAAACCGGCGCCCGACAGAATGAACACATTGAAGACCATGACGATCTCGCCGATCGACAGGCTGCTTTTTTTGTCGAGGATGATGGCGACGATCTCGGTGCCGTCGAGCGAGCCGCCGGAGCGGATGATGAGGCCGACGCCCGTGCCGTTGATGATGCCGCCGAAGACGGCAGCGAGCAGAATATCGTGCGTCAGCCCGGGGATCGGGTGCAGCAGCGACAGCCCGGTAGACAGGCACGCGTTTGCAAACAGGGTGAAAAGCACGAACGATTTGCCGATCTGCCGGTACCCGAGCGCCAGGAACGGAAGGTTCAGCACGAACGTGAACATCCCGAGCGGCAGGCCGGTCAGATGGCTTGCCATGATCGAGATGCCCACCACGCCGCCGTCCACGATGTTGTTCGGAACGAGAAAAATTTCGAGACCGATGGAAGACAGGCATGCCCCGGCCGCGATCGCCGCGGCGCGCAGAATGCCGGATCGGATTCCTTTTCCGGCCATTTTCACTTCCGGACCTCCCTTCTTGCCGCCCGCGCACGGCGCGTCGCTTCTTCCCCTGCGACGAAGGTGCGCCGTCTCCGGGCCTTCCGTTTGCGGCCCGGGGTTCGGCAGGACGTTTTCGGCGGCGCGGGCGGGGTCCCGCCGCTCTTCCTGCGTTTCACGGGCTGCCTTTCTACTTGGATAATATAATCATAACATGAGAGGGCCCGCTTTTGCAATCGGGAACCTTTGCACCGGGAAGGAACGAAAGGACATGCCGTCCCCCTTTTATCCGCCTGCCGCGGTGCGCCCTGCCGCATAGCGGAATCGCTACCGTCGATTTTCATATAGGCGACCGCGCAGGCAAGAAGCAGGGCCGGGGTTTATCGCCCCGGCCCTGCTTGCTCCGTCTCATCGTCTCCGAAAGGGATCCGGAATTCCTCGTTGCCTTTAGCCCCGCCCCTTTGGAAAAAGCGGAATGCTGACTTGGACTTGTACTTTTTCGGCCCAGTCCAGTAAGGTGTTCACGCCGTTCCGCGTGACGGCGGAATCCTCTTTCAGGCCGGCAACGTCTTCCTTTAGCCGATCGATTTTGCCGTCCATCGCAGACATATCGCCTTTCATCGTTGCAATTTCCCGCTGGATCGGCTCGTTTTCCTCCTCGACAATTTGCCTGATTGCCTGCAATAATTCCTTTTCCTCCATTTTGCACAGCCCCTTTTTCTAAAGCCTGCTCTGACGGGAGAGTCGAAAGTCGCTCCCGAAGCTGCGTTTGTGTCTGCGTGGCGCGGGCACCGCGCCTATCGCTTGAACAGGCCGCGGACGGAGGCGATCTCTTCTTGGTTCGGGATCAGCAGGCGGTGGGGGCGCGTGTGCGTGAACGAGCAGAAGATCACCATGCAGCAGATGCTCTGCAGCGACATGGAGATGGTGGAGGCCGTCGCCATGCCGTAGAGGCCCGTCCGGGGCAGCAGCAGCAGCGTGAAACCGATATTCGTCGCCACGCCGACCGCCGTCGGGGCGATGTTGAGCTCCGGCCTGCCGTACGCCGCGATGGAGTTGCCAAGGATCTTCACATAGGACATGATGACGTACCCCAGCGCCAGATACCGCATCAGCGGGATGCAGCCGATGTATTTCGGGAACAGGATGGGGATGAACACCTGCGCCGCCCACAGCAGCAGCAGCGTGCCCAGGGTCGTGAGATAGGTCATCAACTTGCAGGAAAGCAGCGTGATCTTGAGTTTGCTCCTCATGTCCTTCATGGCGGAAAGGCGGCTCAGGATGACTTGGCTGACGGCGTCCGGCAAAAGCCAGATCTGCTGCATGGCCGTGTTCGCCTCGCTGTAGATGCTGTAGTTGCCGATGGTGTAGATGCCCTGCACGATATAAAAGCCAAGATTCGTATTCAAGTAGCTCAGCACGTTGCTGACGTGCGACCTGAGGCTGTAGCTCACCATCTCGCCCGTCCCGACCGGGCGGTCGTCCTCCGGCGCGGGGACGGGCTTCGGGCCGTTCCAGCGGCCGATCGCCCAGAACGCGACGGCGATCATCAGGACGTTGAGCGCGACCGTCGCCCAGACGTACAGCGCGGCGGAGGGGTGCAGAAACACCGCCACCGCCACGAGAAAGGCCAGAATCCTCTGGATGAGGATCACGAGGTTATAGGATTTGAATTTGTTTTCCCCGCGCAGCACGAACGTGCAGATGTTGAACAGGAACGAGCAGAACGCATACAGCACGGTGGCAATGAGGAACGACGCGGGGGTCGTATGGAAAAAAGACGTGCCGCGCATCAGCAGAAACGTGGCGGCCGCGACGACGACGATGGAAACGGAGATCCAGAGCGTCAGCCGGACGACGGCCGCCCTCGCATTTTTGATCGTGTACCGCGCGACAAAATAAACAGCGGCGGAAGTCACGCTCAGCCCCAGAACCGTGCTGAAGCCGCCGCCCCAAAGCTGCATCTGCGTCTGATAGCCGAGATCGCAGGGGTCCATACTGTGCAGGATCAGGAAGATGGAAATCAGGGAAAGGACGGAGCCGAACAGGTTGGTCCCAAACGTATTGACGGAATCGCGCACCATGTCGCTGGACTGTATTTTGCTCTTGCGGCCGATCATGCAAACACCATATTTCTTTCAGATTTGAACATGGTGATTATTATACCATATTTGGCGGGTGAATTACAATCTTTCCGGCGCAGATTCGGCGGAACCGGTCATTTGACGAAAGAAGCGACGCGGGCCTTGATGCCGGCCCGGTCCAGGGCCCTGCCGGCGATGAGAAAGATCGCGGCGCTCGCGCCGGCCTGCAGCAGATTCGCGGGGATCTCGACCACGGGCGACGCAAAGCTGCCGTACAGCACGGCTTCCGTCAGGTAATAGCCGGCCACGCAGATCACGCCCGCGCCAGCGGTCGCGACGGCGTTGCGCTTCGTCACGATTTTGCAGCCCGCCGAGGAAAAGCACAGGGCCATGGCGGATTTGATCAGCAGCGTCGGCAGGGCGTAGGCGACGCTGCCGGTCAGCGCGTCGGAAAGGGCCTCTCCGATTCCGGCCGCCGCCACCGCGAAGGGAGCCGGCAGCATACTGGCGGCGAGATAGACGAACGCGTCGCCGAGGTGGATGTAGCCGCCCGTCGCCGGCGTGGGGATGTGGAGAACATAAGCGGTCACGACAAAGATCAGCGCGGCGAACAGCGCCGTAAGGATCTCAAGACGAAAGGAGGATGGCTTTTTCATAGAGAAACACTTCCAGACTGTTGCAAAATTTCATTTGTGTGTTATTATAGCTGTAAACTGTTTATATTGAAATACACAGTTTGTAAAAATTTAACTAGTACAGTCGACAAACCGAACCAGGGCCGAGCCGGGGCTGCGTACAAGCGAAGCGGTTCAGGGGTAACGCGGGCGCGCCGCGAAGCGAGTGCGTCCCGCATGGGGCCCGGATTTTAGCGAAGTGGTACGCGGCCCCGGCTCAGCCGACGGGCACGGCAGGCGCGACTGCCGGAGGATACCATGACATACGATTACCTGCAGCTCGACAAAAATTCCGCGGAGCCGCTGTACCGGCAACTTTACCGCTCCATACGCGGCGCGGTGGAGACGGGCCATCTGCGCGAGGGCGACCGGATGCCGTCAGTCCGCAGGTTGGCGGCGGATCTGGGCCTGAGCTGCACGACCGTGGAAAGCGCCTACCAGCAGCTCTGCGTGGAGGGCTACCTGCGCGCCGCGCCGCGCCGCGGCTATTTCGCCAGAAACGTGCGGCGGCAGGCGGGGGCCGGGCCGCTCGTTCCGCTTCTCCCGCGGCGCCGCGAGGTCCCGCCGCCGGTCCGCTTCAACTTCGGCAGCGACTGCGTGGACAACAGCAGCATCGACCTGAAAAGCTGGCGCCGCCATCTGCGCGCCGCCCTGAACCGGCAGGACGCCCTGGTTTCCTACGGCGAATACCAGGGGGAGACGGAGCTGCGCGCGGCACTCTCGGCCTATAGCTTCGGCGCGCGCGGCGTGATCGCGTCGCCGGGGCAGATCGTCATCGGGGCGGGGACGCAGCCCCTTCTCTCCATCCTGTGCGGCCTGCTCAACAGCGGGCGCCGTCTCGTCGCCATGGAGGAACCCGGATTCCTGCAGGCCGAGCAGGTCTTTGCCGACTGCGGCTTCTCCGTCGTGAAGCTCTGCGGCGACGCGGAAGGGATCCGGATGGACCGGCTCGAAGAGAGCGGCGCGAAATACGTCTACGTCAGCCCGTCGAACCGCTACCGTACCGGCACGGCGATCCCCATCAGCCGCAGGCTGGAACTGCTGAAATGGGCGGCGGAAACCGGCGGGGTTATCCTCGAGGACGACTACAACGGCGAGCTGCGCTACCGGGCCCGCCCCGTGCCGGCCATGCAGGGTATCGCGGACGGCCGGGGCGTGGTGTACCTCGGCTCTTTTTCCAAGCTGTTGCTGCCGTCGGTGCGCATCGGCTACATGGCGCTGACGCCCGAGCTGCTGGAACGCTATCTGCCCCGCGCGGCGAACTACAACCAGACCTCCTCCAAGGTGGAGCAGCTCGCGCTCTCTTCGTACATCAAAAGCGGGCAGATGGAACGCCACCTGCGCCGCCTGCGCAAACTGTACGGCATGAAAAGCGAGCGCCTGATCCGCGCGCTGCGCCGGGCGTTCGGCGAAAGGGTGGACATTCTGCTGCAGGAAACGCCCCTGACCCTGCTTCTGACCGTCCATTCGCCGAAGGACGCCGGGGAGCTCTGCCGCCTGGCCCTTGAAAACGGCGTGCGCGTGCAGATCGCGCCGGAAGGGAAGATCCGCATGGGCTTCGCCGGCATCGCCCCCGACGACATCGAACCCGCCGTGGAATGCCTGCGCCGGGCGTGGACGCAGGCCGGCGACAAGAACGGGGGACCAAAAATTTAAAAAAATAGAGAGGATCCTTGCGATGAGAGCATACGAAAGGCTGCTGCAATACGTGAAGTTCGACACGACCTCCGACGAAAACGCGCCGGAGGGAACCTGCCCCAGCACCGAGAAGCAGAAACGCCTGGCGGAATATCTGGTCGGGGAAATGAAACGGCTCGGCCTCGCCGACGCGCATATGGACCGCTTCGGCTACGTCTACGGTTCGCTGCCGGCGGACCGCGCGGAAAACGCCCCCGCGATCGGCCTGATCTCCCATATGGACACGAGCTCTTCCGCACCGGGGGCGGACATCCGCCCGCGCATCGTCAAAAATTACGGCGGCGGCGACATCGTGCTGAACGCGGCGAAGCACATCGTGATGCGCGCGGAGGATTTCTCCGTTCTGGCCAAGTGCGTCGGCGCGGACCTCATCGTCACGGACGGGACGACGCTCCTCGGCTCGGACGACAAAGCCGGCATCGCGGAGATCCTGACCGCGGTGGAAACGCTGACCTCCCAAAAGATCCCGCACGGGAAGCTCTCCGTCGGATTCACGCCGGACGAAGAGATCGGCCGGGGCGCGAACCGGTTCGACATCCCGGCCTTCGGCGCCGATTTCGCCTATACGGTGGACGGCGGGCTCCTCGGCGGCCTCGAGTACGAGAACTTCAACGCCGCCTCCGCCGTGGTGACGGTCCGTGGCTTCAACATCCACCCCGGCGACGCGAAAAACAAAATGAAGAACGCCGTGCTGCTCGGCATGGAGTTCAACGCGATGCTTCCCCCGTGCGAGACCCCCGCCCACACGGAAGGGTACGAGGGATTCTACCATCTCTCCCGTTTCGAGGGCAACGAGGAAAAGGCCGTGCTCCGGTACATCGTCCGCGACCACGACCGCTCGAAATTTGAAGAAAAAAAGAAGCGGCTTGAAAAAATCACCGCTTACTGCAACGAAAAATACGGGGAAGGAACTTTCCTGACCGAGATCAAAGACTCCTATTACAACATGAAAGAGATCATCCGGGACCACATGGAGATCGTGCGCCGCGCCGAAGACGCCATGCGCAAAGCGGGCGTCACGCCGAAAGCCTCGCCCATCCGCGGCGGGACGGACGGGGCGCGCCTCTCATACATGGGCCTTCCCTGCCCCAACCTGCCCACGGGGGGCTGCAACTTCCACGGCCGGTACGAGTTCATCCCCGTGCAGTCGATGGACAAAATAGTCGAGGTGCTCGTGAACCTCGTCGCGGCGGAGTGAACCGATGCGGTTGAAACTCGAACGTCCTTAGGCGGTGCCAGAGCTCCATCATGCCAAGGGTTGGATTTCTTCTGCGCATGTC
>ENA-UOOI01001513-UOOI01001513.1-fermentation-metagenome-genome-assembly--contig:-NODE-1513-length-23857-cov-3.995295_pt1 | contig 23857 bp, 17 predicted proteins | sample MGYA00245779_ERZ724027 | MGnify/ENA primary metagenome ERZ724027 (study PRJEB28704, sample SAMN03018318) | fermentation metagenome | biome: anthropogenic terrestrial biome; feature: soil; material...
CTTTTAAACCTGAGGTATTAGAACTAATAAAGGTTCAGCGTCTTCGTGTATATACAAACGCCTTTAATCTTTTAACCCGGACTAAAGATCCGTTAGTGAAAAAATTGGATCCGGAGAAAACTGCAGGCAGTGGTGCAGCCACATATGGGCACAACTATCCTTTAACGAGGAATTTTAACATTGGTTTAAATGTGACATTTTAGTGAATTATTATAATTATTATGAAATTAATAATCGATAAATATGAAAATTTTGAAATATATAACATCAGCTTTACTGGTAGCAACTCTATTGGTAGCACCTGGCTGCAATGATGTCCTGGACTTGCAACCGCAGGATAAAATGCCCCTTGAAAATGTATTCAGTGATCCTAATGGGTTAAAACTATATTTGGCAAATCTATACTACCAGATGCCTGTTGAAGATTTCCGATACGGAGAAGAGGGCTGGCATTCCAACACCAATGGTGGGAGGAACAGGGCAATGTACACGGATGAAGCGATACATACCGAATGGTTAGGTAATTATGGTGTGGCAAATGGCTACATGGCTCCTCATTACTGGGAACAAGGTTATCGCTTGATTCGGGATGTCCATTTATTAATGGATGCGATACCCACACTGGACGTAACGGATCAGGTTAAAGATAATACGATGGGGGAAGCTCTTTTCATCCGGGCTTATGCTTATTTTGGATTAGCTATGCGTTATGGCGGTTTGCCACTAATAAAAGAAAGCCAGAAATATAATCCCAATGATCTGGAGTCTCTCAAAGTACCGAGAAGTACCGAGAAGGAAACGTTTGAATTTATATTAGATGAACTGGATGCAGCAACAGAAAAATTACCTGATTCCTGGGGAGAAGAAGAAGGAAGAAGGGTCAATAAAATGGTTGCACAAGCGCTTAAATCAAGGGTCGGGCTTTATGCCGGTTCCCTGGCCAAATACTGGCATCTAGCAACTCTTCAGGGAGAAGCAGTTGATAAGAAATTAGTAGGTATGACCCCCGGTGATGCAGAAGCATTCTTTGCTGCTTCCATAGCAGCGTCAGAAACAGTAATAAATTCAGGTAAATATTCATTGTATGCACCCACGCCCAGTACACCTGAAGAAGCAACTGAAAATTATATTAAAATGTTTCAGGATCCCAATATTGCCCCAATGGAGGCTATATTTATCCGCGGGTTTAATGTTGTAGGAAGAGGTCACAACTATGATTTCTGGTTCAGTCCTGCCCAGGTGAGAGCCGGAGCTCCATATCCGGGACGTATGAATCCTCTGGTTGAAATGGTTGATCTTTTTGAGGAATATTCTCATCCAGGAGAGCCGGCCCCAATTACTACCACTACCGATCCCAATGATGTGGATGATTATAATGGATATAATCCATCAAAAAACTATCTGCATTTTGACGAACCTTTGGATCCTTTCAAGGACAAGGATGCCAGATTGCACGCTTATACTGTCCTCCCGGGTAGTATGATGAGAGGTATCAAGATCGTAATACAGGCCGGTTTAATTATGCCGGATGGTACCCCACAAATAAGAACAGGGGTCCCTTCAGAGGGAATAACGCTGGATGGAGTGACATATTGGCCATGGGGAGCACAAAATCCGGATGATTATTCGGGATTTAATTCCAATTCCAGTGTGGCCAGCAGAAATACCAAAACCGGATATTCAATGCGGAAATTCCTTCAAGAAACAGGTACTGCGCAATGGGATGCCGGAACTTCTGATTGGATGGATATAAGATATGCTGAAGTTTTGTTAAATTATACAGAAGCTGTTATTGAAAGCGGACTGGGGGATGTTGATAAAGCTACAAAAGCGTTGAATGATATAAGAAGACGTGCCGCTTTTATGGATCCTGTTCCACTTACACAAGAGAATGTATTCCGTGAGAGGAGGGTCGAACTCCTTTTTGAAAATAAAAGGGATGCAGACATGAAAAGAAGAAGGGAGCACCATGTATATTTTAATAATCGGTTGGCATGGGCAATGCTGCCAATATTGGATCTTAGCGTAAGTCCGCCCAAGTACATTTTTGTAAGAGATCTTTTTCATGCAGCAGTTGAAAGACCATTTCCAATTAACTGGTATTACTATCCAATCCCAGGTATTGAAGCTAACGGTTTGATTCAAAATCCAACGGGTTAAATGAAACGAGTTTATAGAAATTTTCTGAGTAAATACAGAACACTTAATAGTTTTAATTATTTTCAATAGTAAGGGTTTTGTATATCAATAGCTATAGTAGTAAGGATAATGAAAACTAATTTCTACCTGATACTAACGTCACCAGAATTTTATAAAGGAAATGAATTTTAAAATTAAAAATTATGAATAGTTTAAAATATATTATGTTTTTTATCGTGCTGGCTCTAGTTTATTCTTGTGAAAAAGATAATTACGATGCTCCCAGTGCTGAATTGTTTGGTACCTTTATTGATGCGGAAACCAATGAACCTGTTCAGAGTGAAATTGTGCAGGGTGCTGTAATTCAAATCATTGAACACGGGTGGGTGTCAGGCCAAACAAATATAACACAAACGCTTGTTGTTAAACACGATGGTACTTATCGGAACAGTATGATTTTTCCAGGTGAATATAAGATTAGTGCAGTACAGGGAAATTTTCAACCAATAGCTCCTATAGATACTTTCAAAATCAAAGGAAGTACTAAACTTGATTTTTCAGTAACTCCTTATTTAAGAATAAAAGATGCTTCGATTGTTCGAAATGGAAATATTGTCACAGCTACGTTTAAAGTTGAAAAAACAACCGGCGATAATATTGCCCGTATTGGATTATTTTCACATCCGAATATAGCTGTAGGCACCAATACAAGTCTTGTAATGTCGGAAAGTACAGCAGATTTAAATTCCGATCCTGACAAAATTCATACCCTTCAGATCGATTTAAATAATCCTAATTTTATAGCCGGAAGGTCATATTATTTTCGTATAGGAGCTTTAAGTAGCGCATCTGGAGCAAGGTTCAACTATGCACCCGCCATTAATATAACCATTTAGTAATTTTTTATTAAGCGGGGTTGTCTTGGAAAAATTTAGATACGGTTTTTATGAGGCAGCCTCGTTTATATCTTTTTCAATCTTTTGCCACTTAATCGTAATTTGAAACGTATGGAGATTTAGTCCATACAAAAATCATGTCTTATGTCTTAATGTATTTGGATATAATATCAGGGTAATATTAAGGAAATTAAAAGATTATATAATAAAAGCATGATCTTGATGAACGATATTGGTACATGATTGAAACGCGCTATTTTAAATAAATAAATCTGTTTTAATTTAAAAAGATGAAAAATATATTTATATCCTTCTTGATCTTTATTTCAACTTTGCCTAATTCAGATGTTTTCTCTCAGAGATTATTTGTAGCATCGGGAAAAACTACAATAGAAACAGAAACTACCGAACCATTTTTATGGATTGGGGATACTGCCTGGGAATTATTTAATGATTTAACCAAAGAAGAAGTAGTTTTCTACCTTGATAATCGGGAAGAGAAAGGCTTTACGGTTATACAGGCAACAATTATGATGGGTGGATTTAATCAAAAGAATGCCTATGGTGATTCCATTTTTTTAAATATGGACCCGACACGGCCGAATGAAAAATATTTTGAATATGTGGATTTTGTTGTAGATGAAGCAAAAAGGAGAGGGATGTATATGGGGTTACTCCCAACCTGGGCAAATAATGTGGTTGACCGTAATGGGAGAGGGGCTAATTTTAACATTGAGAATGCTTTTAACTATGGCAAATTCCTTTCCGAAAGATATAAAGATAAACCTGTTATTTGGATATTAGGGGGAGACAGGAATGTACAAACTGACCAGGAGTATCTGATTTGGGAAGCAATGGGCAAAGGCTTGCAATCGGGAGACGGTGGCAAAAATTTGATTTCTTATCATCCTACTGCTCCGATTTCTTCTCATTTTTGGTTTCATAATGAACCTTGGCTTTCATTTAATATTATCCAAAGTGGCCATTTCAAAAAATTTCAAACAGAGATTTATGAATTTGGGATGGTATTTCAACAACTTATCCCCTTAAAACCATGGGTAAATGCCGAACCTGCATATGAAGATATTCCAGTATTGTTTTGGCACTTCGATGATTATTCACAATTTGGAAAAAAGAAGGAGGATGTAATTGGTGAAGATGGATTAATCAAAGACAAGGATTTTTTCCCGCATGGCTTTTTTGATGATTATGATATTCGGATGGAAGCTTATTGGACCTTCTTCTCGGGCGGGGCGGGCTATACCTATGGGAATAATGCAATCTGGCAAATGTATAAACCGGGAACAAGGTATGCTGTCCCCTGTCTGAACTTCTGGGATGAAGCATTGGATCGTCCGGGTGCTGAGGATATGAGACATGTGAAAAAGCTTTTCACCCGATTTCCCCTGGGAAGTTTTCATGTGGATCAATCAGTGATCTATGGTACTAACTTTTTAGGTGAGGATAATATCCGTGCAATTGTTGCTAATGACAAGTCTTTTATCTTATTGTACCTGAATAAGGGACAAGAGGTTAGTATAAACTTAAGTAAACTGGTGCGTTCAGGAACAGCCTCTTGGTTTAATCCGCGTGAAGGAACAATAGATGAAATAGGATTCGTTGAAAATAAAGGAACCCGTTTATTTGATCCACCGGGTGAATTTGGACAACATGGTAACGACTGGATTTTGGTCTTGGAGGCTGATTAAGTTCGATTTCATAATATGTTGGGTAATTTCAAATATTCGTGCTTTAGAAAATGATTCCAATTCAGCTTCGGGGGAAGTAACTAAAACACAATTTTCATCAAAGGTCTCGTATTTTGATTATGACTAGATTAATATATTTCAGATTTTTTGTCCTGATTTGTATCATTACAAATACGAGTCCGGATTGTTTTGCACGGAATCCTCTCTTCGAACATGCCAAATCAGATACGGTTAAAATATTCAATATTAAAGATTATGGTGCAGTAGGCGATGGGAAAACAACTGATACAGAGTCTATTGATCTTGCCCGCCACTAACCTGGAAATAATGGATTGTGAAATATTCGGACCCGGTATTTTTGGTCATCGGAGAGGTTCGTTAAACAACCCCTTGGTGACCAACTCCCTTACAGGGATTATTATGCAACCGGGTGCATGGGGCCTCGGGTCCGGAAGTCTTGATAAAATATTTATTTACGATGTTCGGATAAGGGATATGCAGACTGCGTTGACCATTGTATTGAATGAGGGGAATCACGCTGGCAGTATCGATATTGAAAATATCACTGCAACAGGAATATACAGGAATGCCTGTTCGGTTGAGGCATGGACAGAGGGAAGTAAATTTGAAAATATTAAGATAAAGAATGTCTCGGTAACTTGCCATGTTGATGATGAACAGGTTTTAGGTACAACCGGTTTTTACAGACCTCGTACCGAATCCAGAGCGCTTCCGTACTGGGGATTTTATGCCCGCAATGTCAATAACATCGTGTTTGAAAACGTCACGTTCGATTACTCGGGTAATAAAGAAATACGTCCTGCGATGGGTTCGAAAAAGTGAACGAAGTGATACTTGACAATGTAAAATATCGAACTGTTTCCGGAATCGACCCACTCAAACATTCCCAAAATACAACTATCAAAAAATATAGTTTAAAACCAATTAATTAGAATTAATATGAGAGTAGGTATAAGATCTTTAAAAATATTTGTAACCACAATTCTGGTGAGTATTATATATTCCTTTGATATGAAAGAGGAATGGATGCCGTTGTTGGATAAAGAACTATCGGCATGGGAAATGTACTTGAGCTTTAAACACCAAACGGGCTATAACGGTCAAGTACCCAGGGATGAAGATGGCAAAGAACTAATGCCAATAGGATATAATAAAAATGTGAATCAGGTCTTTTCAATAATTGAACAGGAAGGATCCCTTGTCCTGCGCATCAGTGGAGAGATATACGGATGTGTTTTTACCAAAAAAGAATTTGAAAACTACCATTTAAAACTGAAAGTGAAATGGGGGACTGAAAAATGGGATCCCCGCTTAAATGAACCAAGGGACTCCGGCATATTATACCATTCCCAGGGAGAATGCGGAGTAGATTACTGGAAGTCATGGATGCGGGCACATGAATTTCAAATTATGGAAGGAGGGTTTGGGGATTACTGGTGTATTGCTGCAACCGGTGGCTTGATTAAAATGGCCAATCCTGAAGCCAGGAATGATAGGGAAATCTACCATCCAAAAGGCATAGACACCCCAATGGGAGTAGGTAGTTCACGAAGCGGTTTTGTACGGCATAGCAAAGATTATGAAAAGCCAAGTGAGTGGAATACTGTGGAACTAATTTGTTTTGAAGATAAAAGCCTCCACATTGTAAACGGATATGTGGTGATGGCACTTTCAAAATCTGTATACCTAGAGGATAATGTTTTTCATCCGCTGGTAAAAGGAAAGATTCAACTACAAAGCGAAGCAGCAGAGGTTTATTATAAAGATATCCAAATCAGAAATATTGAATCTTTGCCGGACAATTATACAGATCTGTTTAACAGTAATCTATAATCATATGTAGAAAGATTTATTATGCAACTAATTACGGGAGCAAAAATGAATGCAATGAAAAATAAAACAATCTTTTTAATACTGGTATTAGCAGTTAATATCATTTTGTTATATGCCTGTAGCCAGCCTGAAATCAATCATTATATCATTTATCCGGCTCCTTTGGAAGAGTCGTTAAGCCAGTACTATAAAGTTTCTGTTGAGGGAGAAAACGTGCCCGTATATAGGGTTAAAGTGGCCCCCAAGGAACAGGAAGGAAGATGGAAAGCTATGGATGACAAAAAAAACTCAGCAAAATATTATGAAGAAGCAGCTTTTGCATATTTTGATATGAATGATGAGGTTAATATAACCGTTACAACGGATGAAGAAATTCGTTCAGTAAAAATATTGCCCAGCTCTGCCGGGATCATTACCAATACCGAAGGTAAATCAGTATCTTTTCAGATAAAATCACCCATACATCTCACGATCGAAATTAATGACGAATGGGTCCGGTCATTACATCTTTTTGCAAATCCCTTCGAAGAAAATGTACCCGATCAGGATGATCCAGATGTTATCTATTTTGGCCCGGGAATTCATAATGTGAGTAATCTGGTAATTGGAGATAACAAAACTGTGTATGTTGCGGGAGGAGCCATTATACGTGGAATTATCGAGCCGGATGAACCATTCACCATCAGCAGTTATAGTGGATTAAAAAGATATTCCCCTTCTTTTGATCTTCAGGGGCGGAATATCACCTTCCGTGGGCGGGGCATTGTAGATGGCAGCCTTTGTTCTACCCATTCACGTTTTATGATTTCTATAGAAGGATCTGATATAAATCTTGAAGGTATCATTTTAAGAGATGCCAGCCACTGGACTATCCCTGTGAGACGATCGGATAGGGTTCATATTGATAATCTAAAACTTCTTGGATACAGGGCCAATTCAGATGGGATAGATATTTGCAACAGCCGGGATGTTTTGGTGGAAAATTGTTTCATCCGCACACTCGATGATCTTGTCGTTGTAAAGTCAGATAAAGGAGACGGTGAAACAAAGAACATCATCACAAGGAAATGTGTGTTATGGAATGAAGTGGCGCATGCTTTGAGTATCGGGGCAGAAATCAGCGAAGATGTCGAAAATGTTATTTTCGAGGATTGTGATATTATCCATGATAAAGGTAGGGAATGGTCCTTAAGGATTTTTCAGTCTGACGCTGGACGAGTCAGGAATGTTCGGTTCGAGAATCTTCGTATTGAAGAAGCACAGCGCTTTATTTCACTATGGATTAATGAATCATTCTGGACACGGGACGAAGAACGTGGCCATATACAAGGAGTTGAATTCAAGAATATCTCCGCTACCGGTAATTTACTACACATAGAACTGGTCGGATACAACGAAGAACATTTGGTAGAAGACGTATTATTTCAAAATGTGATGTTTACCAACAAAACCATAACAACAGAAGATTTTCAAACAAATTCCTTTGTGAGAAATATAACTGTTCAACCTTAATAATGAATTATCTGGTTTTCATTGTCAATCTATACACTAATTATATTTTCGACAAAAATATCACTTCCGGCGCCGCCATCACAACTATGGCTAACTGAATAATAAGCTGGGAAACAACTAACGAGACAGGTCTTACCGTCAACCGCGAGGGGATACCCATGTATTCACTCTACGGGTACGAAGCTGACGGTTTTATCATTCCCGAAGACTATGATGCCAAGGGGAACTACAAAGGAGCTACCCAAATAGGCAATTTCGGTCCCGGCGATATCAAATATAAGTATCAACTGACCGTCGATAAACGCGTGTTCAATCCCAACAAGGATTACCTCTGGCCTATTCCCTATATCGAAAGGAAAACAAATCCGAGTTTAATTCAAAATCCTAACTGGGAATAATTATTCAATACAAGTTGATTGCAATGAGATAACACTCTTTGCAATCAACTTGTTTAAAGTAAATAAAAGTGCTTTTAAAACTATTTATCAAAAATATATCCCTATTTTTACGGTTTAATAAATTTATACTATTTCAGATTTTATTGCTTAACGAAAACGTTCACGTTTCTAAATTCGCTTGGCAGTATTATAGAATAAATTCAAAAACACAATTACTATTACCGATTCAAATGAAAGCAATAACATATAAATAACAACAGGCAGGATAGTTCATTTAATACTAATAATACCAATTAGGAATGCCAGTTTGAAATTTTTTTTCCCTTTAAAGAAATAAAATTATGGTTTCAAGAAAAATTATTCAAATCCTAAATCTGAGCTTTATCTTATTGATGCTGAATTATTCAGGAATATTCGGGCAAAGTAAAGAATACGACATCGTCATTTACGGTGGTACCTCTGCCGGAATTGCATCGGCCATTCAAACATCGAGAATGGGAAAATCCGTAGTGATCATTGAACCGACTCATCGCATAGGAGGGTTGACAACCGGCGGATTAGGGCAAACCGATATCGGGAATAAACATGTGATTGGAGGAATATCCTGTGAATTTTATCAAAATATCCGGAAATACTACGATGATCCAAAAAACTGGAAGTGGCAGGATAGAAATGAATATTTAGATGAAGGACAAACAAGAACAGAAAAGGGTGAAGACGCTATGTGGACATTCGAGCCCTCCGCTGCTTTGAAAGTATACCATCAAATGCTTTCCGGGGAGAAAATTGATATTGTGTACGGTGAAAGATTAAACAGAAAGAATGGCATTATTAAAAAAGGCAACAAAATAGAATCGATTGAAATGGAGAACGGTTCAAAATATACCGGAAAAATGTTTATAGACGCAACCTACGAAGGAGATCTGATGGACGCAGCAGGAATCAGTTACAGGGTAGGCAGGGAGTCCAACCGTGAGTACGGAGAAACATTAAACGGTGTACAGGCTAATAAAATCAGCACAACCCTGAACTGGACACTTTCACGAAACGCATATAATCACAATTTTATAGACAGGGTCGATCCTTATATCATCAAAGGGGATCCCGGAAGCGGACTCCTTCCATACATCTCCGAAGCTCCTCCGGGCGTGGATGGAGAAGGTGACAATAAAGTACAGGCCTACTGCTTCCGGATGACACTGACCAACCACCCCGATAACCGCATACCTTTCAAAAAACCTGAAAACTATGACGAGTTGAACTATGAACTGCTTTTCAGGAACTATGAAGCAGACAACGGATCGGAGGTGAATCAGATGCCTTGGATCAATTCGCCGATGCCGAACAGGAAAACCGACACAAATAACAGAAGAGGATTTTCCACGGATTTTATCGGGCAGAATTACGATTACCCCGAAGCATCCTATGAAGAACGTGAAAAGATTGTCCGGGCTCACAGAGACTATCAACAGGGACTGATGTGGACGCTGGCCTATCACCCCAGAATTCTTGAAAAAGTGAGAGATGTCGTATCAAAATGGGGAACATGCAAGGATGAATATAAAGAAGGGAGCGACGGATGGCAGCAACAACTTTATATCAGGGAAGCAAGACGTATGGTGAGCGATTATGTGATGACCCAGAGAAATTGTGAACGGATAGATATGGTGGAAGATCCGGTCGGGATGGGAGCTTATGGGATGGATTCCCATCACATACAGAGATATGTTGATGTAAACGGATTCGTACAGAACGAGGGAAATGTGGAAGCACACGTACCCTATCCCTACCCAATCAGTTACAGATCCATTGTTCCAAAGAAAGAAGAATGTGAAAATTTACTTGTTCCTGTTTGTGTAAGCGCGACACATATAGCATTCGGCTCCATCCGTATGGAACCCGTGTTTATGGTGTTGGGGCAATCTGCGGCTGCCGCTGCATGTCAGGCTATAGAGGAAGATGTAGCAATACAGGATATCAATTATCCGGCTTTACAAAACACTTTATTAAAAGATAAACAGATTCTGGAAATTCAAATCAATAAATAGAGATGAAACAAGCAACTAAATTATTTTTACTCTTATCCGCTGTTTCTTTTTCCTTTTTATCCTGCAACAAGGATAGAAATATATTTAACGCGGATGTAATCATTTACGGGGGTACTTCGGCTGCCGTAATCTCAGCTGTTGAAATAGCACAATCAGGAAAAAGCGTGATCATTGTCTCTCCCGACAAACATTTGGGTGGATTGACTTCCGGCGGTTTGGGGTTTACCGACTCCGGTAACACTGGTTCCATCGGGGGACTGGCACGGGAATTTTACCATCGCGTATGGCTTCATTATAATGATTCGGCGGCATGGAAATGGCAAAAGCAATCGGAATACGGTAATAAAGGACAAGGCACCGTGGCAATGGATGGAGAAAACAGGACAATGTGGATCTTTGAACCCCACGTGGCTGAAAAAATATTTGAAGATTTTATCAGGGAGAATAATATTCCGGTTTACAGGGATGAATGGCTCAACAGGGAATCCGGTATTGAGGTCAACAATAACAAGATTGTCTCCCTCACTACGCTCTCCGGTAAGAAGTTCAGGGGTAAAATGTTTATTGACGCGACCTACGAGGGGGACCTGATGGCGGCCGCCGGTGTCTCTTATACGGTAGGAAGAGAGCCCTGTTCGCAATACAATGAAGAGTGGAACGGTGTACAGGCCGGCGTATTTCATCATGGGCACTATTTTAAGACTCCTGTTGATCCATATGTGATCCCGGGGGATCCTTCCAGCGGTTTACTCCCTTACATTTCCAACGAACCGATACAGCCCAATTGTACGGGTGACGATAAGATCCAGGCTTATTGTTTCAGGTTATGTATGAGCAACCATCCCGAAAATAGGGTGCCTTTTGAAAAACCTGAAGGGTATGACCCGGCCGGTTATGAACTTCTCGCCCGGGTATTTGAATCGGGATGGAACGAATGGTTTGCAAAATATGATATTATCCCCAACAGGAAGACGGATACAAACAACCACGGCCCTTTCAGTAGCGATTATATAGGAATGAACTACGATTATCCCGAAGCATCCTATGAACGGCGCAAAGAGATCATTGAGGATCATACAAATTATCAAAAAGGACTGCTCTATTTTGTATCGACCGATGAACGTGTGCCCGAAGAGGTGAGGAACAGGATGCAGGACTGGGGACTGGCCAAGGATGAATTTACCGATAACGGCAACTGGCCGCATCAATTGTATATCCGTGAAGCGCGAAGGATGGTCGGAGCGTATGTCACGACTGAAAACGAGGTGCTCGGAAAAGTGCATGTACCCGATCCCATCGGTATGGGCTCGTATACCATGGACTCCCATAATGTGCAACGTTACGTGACAGCGGAGGGATATGTACAGAATGAGGGGGATGTAGGAGTACATCCCGGAAAGCCGTACAAGATTGCCTATGGCTCCATCGTACCCCGGAAAGGAGAATGTGCGAACCTGCTCGTTCCGGTTTGCCTTTCGTCCAGCCATATCGCTTTCGGCTCCATCCGGATGGAACCGGTATTCATGATCCTCGGACAATCAGCGGCGGCTGCGGCGGTAATGGCCATAGATAATAACATCAGCGTACAGGATATTCCCTATGGGCAACTGGAAAAGGTATTACTTTCTAAAAATCAGATTTTAAACCATTAATCATTCAATGATCACCTTTATTATTTCAATAACAGCCCTCCTGTCGGGATACGCGTTCTACTCCAAATACCTGGAACGAGTGATGAAAGCCGACCCTGAGCGTCCTACCCCTGCCACCACCTTGCAAGACGGGGTAGATTATGTGCCCATGCCCTGGTGGCGTGTATTCCTGATACAATTCCTGAATATTGCCGGATTGGGCCCCATATTTGGCGCCATTGCAGGCGCAATGTGGGGACCGGTCGCATTTCTATGGATTGTACTGGGAACTATTTTTGCAGGGGGCGTGCAAGACTATTTCTCCGGGATGCTTTCGCTCAGGCATAATGGTAAAAGCATAACTGAAATTATAGGGGTTTATTTGGGAAAATACGCCAAACAGATCATGAGAATTTTCATCATTGTGCTATTGATTCTGGTAGGTGCTGTCTTTATTTCCGGGCCGGCTGGTTTATTGGCCGGGCTTACCCCGGAATCACTTGATTTTAATTTCTGGGTGTGGGTTATATTTATCTATTATATATTGGCTACTCTTCTGCCCATTGATAAAATCATCGGTAAGATTTATCCTGTTTTCGGTTTTGCATTGCTTTTCATGGCTACCAGTTTAATTACCGCGCTACTGGTAAAAGGATATCATATTCCCGAATTGACTGCTGAGAACTTCAGGAATTTTCATCACGATAAAGAAAGTTTCCCGATTTTCCCAATGATGTTCATTACCATCGCATGTGGGGCGATATCGGGTTTTCATGCCACACAATCTCCCCTGATGGCCCGTTGTTTGAAAAATGAGAAAGAGGGACGGAAGGTCTTTTACGGCGCCATGGTGACAGAAGGGGTTGTTGCGTTGGTATGGGCTGCCATCGGTATGAGCTTCTTCAGTGGTATGAAAGGACTTAACGAAGTGATGATAGCACAGAAAGGCAATGCGGCATGGGTGGTGAATGAGGTTTCCTATTCATTGCTGGGAACATTTGGTGCAGTATTGGCAATCTTAGGGGTTGTTGCAGCACCAATCACATCGGGAGATACCGCTTTTCGAAGCGCCCGGTTAACGATCGCCGACCTCATCAAAACGTCCCAGAAACCTATCAGGAATCGCCTGGTCATTACTATCCCCCTGTTCGCTATCGGGTTCCTGATGACCAGAATTAACTTCGATGTAATATGGCGCTATTTTGCATGGGCAAACCAAACACTGGCAACAGTGATCTTATGGACCATTACCGTATATTTATGTCAGAAGAAGAACAGATATTATCTGATAACTCTTATTCCTGCTCTATTTATGACAGGGGTAGTGACTACATACATTATGCTCTCTCCCGAAGGCTTTTCATTACCCAACCCTGTCTCTTATAGTATAGGATTATTCTTTGTTATGTTGACGCTCACACTGTTTTTGATTTATAAGAAGAAATCGAGATAATGTAAACTATATTATACAATATATTGAATATTAATTATTTAATTGAATATCTATCGAAATATTATTCTATGAGGTCAACATTTTTTATTCTTTTTATCATGTTGCTGAATGCTACATGGGGAGTTGCTCAAAAAGCCGGATCCGAAAGTCATGACAGACAGCTTGCATACTATGGGATTTGAGGTCATGTTGTGGATTTGTCCGTATGTTTCCCCTGATAGTCCTGAATACCGGGAATTAAGCAGTAAAGGTTATTTGGCGAAAGATAAGAATGGTAAAGATGCTATTATTCATTGGTGGAATGGACATAGTGCTTGCTATGATATGACAAATCCGGATGCCGTGAACCACTTGAAAAATGAACTTACAAAGTTGCAGAATGATTTTGGTATAGATGGCTATAAGTTTGATGGGGCTGATGTGGGTTATATGCAGGGAGAGTACTTCTTTTATAAAGAAAATGCGAATGTAAATGATTTTACAGAGGCGTGGGCTGTATTTGCGTTGAATTTCCCTTTCAATGAACTTCGAACTTCGTGGAAATTAGGCGTAACAGAACTCGTTCAGCGCCTTGGAGATAAAAACTATTCCTGGAATGCCGTTGCTTCGCTTATTCCACAAATGACAACCGCCGGTATATTGGGACATGCCTATGTTTGTCCTGATATGATTGGGGCGGGCAATTTACGGCTTTTTTAAATATTGATGCGGATAAATTTGATCAGGAAATAAGAGAACCGTCCAGTTACCAAATGGACGCTGGAAAGATGATTTAGGTGAGGTACATAATGGAGGAAAGATAATAAAAATAGATGTCCCATTAAGGAGGACACCCTATTTTGAGAGACTTTCATTTTAAAAATTCTAAAAAATGCAACGGAGCGTCGCACCACTGGGTGGAAGTAGAGAATATCCCGATATCGGGAGTGATCGTGTTTTGCGCTGACAGCTCCGTCAAAGGGATCAACGCAAACGGTAATAATTTCTTCGGATTCATAATTCATTAAAAATAACAGTTTTATGCTGCTAATCTTCTCTTTAATTTCTTTGAATTACAAATGTAACATGAATAGTGAAAGTTTTATGAATTTTGAAAAATGAACAGTTAATAAAATATATTACTTTTGTCCGAAATAAAAAATTGTTTTATATTTTTGTCATTTGGTGGAATATAAAGTTCATACTCCTTTTTCAGATTTTCAGACTATTACCCAATCCAAGTTTGAAGAACTGTTTTGCCGTTTCTATTCACAGATTGCAGCGTATGCCACTGTGATATTAGATGATAAAACGGCAGGAGAGGATATTGCCCAGGAAGTATTCGCGTATATGTGGGAAAAGCGAAATGTCCTGCAACCAGGTGACGGATTTCACAGCTATCTGTTTCAATCAGCCTATTCACGGTGCATCGATTATATCAAGAAAAACAAGCAGTCAGAAAAATATGCGCAGGAGTCGCTTCTACAATTTGCTGAAGAATACCATGCTTATCTTGAAAACGATTGTCAACCTATAAAAGAACTTTTCAGTAAAGATTTTGAAGAGAGCTTGAACGCACTGCTCGAAGAGCTTCCCGAAGCACGGAGGCAGGTTTTCAACCTGATCTATCGCGACGGTCTAAAAGCAAGGGAAGTGGCTGAAAAACTGCAAATGCCGCAACGCACGGTGGAGAGTCATATTTATCTTACCCTGAAATTTCTCCGGAAACGTTTAGCTCCATCCGATTTTCTTATTTTGACGCTTCTTTACCATTTTTTTTAAAATAATTACCATTTTGCTCCGTAGTTTTTCTATCTCGCCCGTTTAGCTTATATAGACGCTCTTAATTATTGCTATGGATTCCGGTTTCTCATTATTGATCAGATATCTTTTCCAACCTCTTTCACTTACCGAACGACAGGCGTTAGAAGAATGGCGCAACTATTCGACTGAAAATCAATTGCTTTTTTCAGAAGTAAGCAAATTGCGCCTGCTCAACGAATATACCCGCCGCAATACCGTAGCAGCTGAAACGGCAGTAGCCCTCTCCCGCACTCAGGCAAAAATCCGTCATCGTACCATCCGCCATCGTTTTCTCCGTGCCTCTCGATACGCTGCTGTTATCGCACTTATTGTTTCACTGTCCATTTTTGGATGGATACGGCTAACTCCCGGAAAATATACTGTAATCACCGTTACCGAAAACGAAGCCATCAAAAAGATCCATCTGACCGACGGCTCTATGGTTTGGCTCAGCGCTTCATCCGAGTTACGGATTCCGGAATCATTTTCGCCGTCACATCGTCAAATCGCGTTGAAAGGAAAAGCTTATTTCGATATTGAGAAAAACCCCGGATCACCGTTCTTAGTAACCTCTCCTTACATGAATGTAAAGGTAACCGGCACATCTTTCAACCTTTTTGTAAATGATGAAAGCCGACAGGTGGAAACAATACTTGTATCGGGGAAAGTGGTGTTGCAGGATAACCACGGAAAAGATGTTTTTGAAATGTCACCTGGTGAAAAGGTAGTATATACCGTAAAAAACAATAATTACACGGTTTCGACAGTCGATGTGAATACACTCACCTCCTGGTATCTGGATCAGATAACTTTTGAGAATGCCACATTACGTGAGATTGTCAACAAATTGAGTCTTATCTATGACGTAAACATCAATCTTGAATCCAAAAGATTGGCAGACCGGCGTTACCGTTATGTGATAAACAAGGAAGAAACACTGAAGGAAGTACTCGATATACTTAGTTATTTAGCGCCTATCCAATACCGGATAGAAGGTAACGAAGTTTTCATTACCGAATAACTGTAGGAATACATATCTCAACTATTTCGATGAACCTAATTTTTTATAATTAACAACAAAAAATGTATGAATGAACACGTAAAACACAAGATGACGATCCCGCTTGTTGTCATCCAATCTGATCTGTGGCGAACGATAAAATCGTTCCTGATACTGTGCATGCTGAGTTTCTATGTTTCCGCTTCCGCGGCCTCAGCACAATCCGTGAACGTGAAACTTACGCTGAATGATCCTACCGTAGCCCATGTAATTGAAAAGTTACATCAGCAAACGGGGTATGAATTTTCGTACGATGCCAATATCCTTTCCGAAAAATTATCCGATGTATCGATAGACGCAAAAAACGAACACATTGAAATCGTCCTATCCCGTATTTTCAGTAAATCCGACATAAGCTTCAGGGTGATGAATAACCGTGTCTTCCTGAAAAACAATAAAGCCCCGGCAACAGTATTACAATCGGCAAATGCCACGCAGCAACCAGGCGTAAGAAAAATTTCCGGCACGGTAAACGATGATATGGGGGAGCCGGTTATCGGTGCTACCATTATTGAAAAAGGAAATCCTTCCAACGGTACTATCACCGATATCGACGGCAACTTCGCCCTTAGCGTATCTCCCGATGCCGTGTTAGAGATAACCTATGTGGGATACCAGCCGCAAAGCATTGCCACAGCGGGGCTAAATACACTAAGCATTACATTGCAGGAAGATACGAAAACATTGGATGAGGTGGTAGTCGTGGGATATGGCACCCAAAGGAAAGCAAATCTCACCGGTGCTGTTTCTGCCCTAAAGATGGAGGATGTGTTGGGGGACAGACCTGTAAACAATGCATTTGCAGCATTGCAGGGATCGATCCCGGGCCTGATGATATCAGGGTCTTCTACTCCCGGACAGAACAACAAATCGATCAACATACGTGGCACACTTTCTATTAACGGAGGCGAACCTTTGGTCTTAATCGATAATGTTCCCGGCGATTTAAATATGATAAATCCCGAAGATATCGAATCTATCAGTGTACTTAAAGATGCTGCATCTTCCGCTATTTATGGTGCCCGTGCTGCTAACGGCGTTTTATTGGTTACTACCAAACGCCCAAACAGTAACACTGCCTTTCAGTTAAACTACAATAATAATTTCGGATTTGAATCATCCATCAACCGTCCTCAGCAGGCCCCTCTATCGAACTATTTCAGAGCCTATCAGGACGCTGGTTTTAGCAACACTTACTGGTCTAATTCACAAGACGTAAGCAAGTGGATCGAATATGTAGAAGAATATAAAAGAAACCCCGGTTCATTTAATACGATTGGGGATGGAATTTATGTAGATAATGGGACACCTTATTACCTACATGAAAAAGATCTGGTTGACAATGTATTGACAACAGGGTACTATACGAGTCACAATATCTCTGCATCCGGGGGAACGGAAAAAGTCCGTTACAGGATGGCAGGAGGTTACAGTTCTGAAGATGGCCCGATGATCACAAACAAAGACTATTACCGAAGAATGAATATCAGTAGTTTTATTTCGGCCGATATGACAGATTGGTTTACGCAGGAATTGGATATCCGGTATGCACAGAGTAAAAAAACAATGCCGCAGGGAAGAGGGAACGACATCTATACACTGCGTCTCGTTAATTATTATCCCGAAGGGATGTTGCCTGCCTCTCTTTCCTTATCGGGAGAGGAAGCACCGCTATTTACACCGAAGAACGTAATCATGTATGCCAACACCAGCAATACGGCCAGAAACAATCCCCGTATCTTTTCAAAATCAATCATAAAACCAATAGAGAATCTGGATATTGTATTCGAATACACCTACGACAAGGACGACTTTAACTATTCCTATTATACCGATAAATGGAGACACACCACCATCCAGTTGGCCGTGAGTACTGCCCCTACGAACGATGAATTGACAAGGCAACGGTACTTCACAGATTATAATGCGGTCAACTCGTATGCTACTTATTCCCAATCATTCGGAGGCCATAATTTTAAGTTAATGGGCGGATTTAACCAGGAATCCAGTTCGTATGAAATAATCGAAAATAAAGTGAAAGACCAGGTGTCAAATGTTATTCCATCGTTAGGCAATGCTACCGGTGAAAAAACGTTGAAGGAAGAATATTCGGAGTATTCCATTCGCAGTGGATTTTATCGTTTGAACTATAATTATCTGGATAAATATTTGTTCGAAATGAACGGGCGGTATGATGGCTCCTCAAAATTTCCAAAATCAAAAAGATTCGGTTTCTTCCCCTCCGTTTCAGGCGGATGGCAGGTTGCACAAGAAAATTTCATGGGTTTCTCAAAGAGATGGCTGGAAGAACTGAAATTCCGCGTATCGTGGGGACAAATAGGCAATCAGGCTATTAATCCTTATCAATACAGCCCTGAAATGGTCATTAATAGTGCGAATACGGTCTGGCTGACCGATGGAAACAGGGTGACCACCATTGGTTTGCCTGCATTAGTAAGCAGCACGTTCACCTGGGAGACCGTGGAGACCCTTGACTTCGGTATTGACTTTAGCTTACTCAAGTACCGGCTCAGAGGGACTTTTGACTGGTATCAACGCGATACCCGGGGAATGCTGACAAAAGCAGGAGCTTTGCAACTCCCGGCAGTAGTAGGGGCGGAAGCTCCGGCGCAAAACGGCGCTGATATGAGGACCCGCGGATGGGAATTAGCTGTCAGTTGGAGGGACAGGATAGGGAAAGTCGGTTACAACATAGGGTTTAATATCTATGATCATCGTTCCCATATCACGAGATTTGCCAACGAAGGTGGATTGTTTTATGACAGAAACGATGCCCAGGATGAAAAAAGATATCGTGAAGGGATGCAACTCGGTGAAATCTGGGGCTACCTGGCCGACGGGTACTATTCAGTGGATGACTTTGCAGATTTAAATACATGGCAATTAAAAGAAAATATTCCTTCCATTCAAGGATACAACGTCCGACCGGGCGATATGAAATTCAAGAATCTCAGGGATGACGAAAACAGCCAGAACCAGATAAACTCAGGAGATAATACGGTGGATAATCCGGGTGATAAAACCATCATCGGCAATTCAACTTCACGTTATCAGTTCGGTGCTAACCTGGGAGTTAATTACAAAGGATTTGATGTAAGCGTGATGCTCCAGGGTGTAGGCAAGCGTGATGTATGGTTGGGAGGGGCAGCTATGTTCCCCTTTGGAGGGACGAGCGCCAGCGATGCCATTTTCCAGCCGTTGTACTATAACCAGACGGATTATTGGAGACCCATCAGCAATGATCCGGCAGATCCCAACTATATGGTGGCTGAAAATCCCAATGCAAAATATTACCGTCTTTACGGACAAGTACAAAATGTGGGATCCAATGCACGTATCTCGGATAAGTTCTTACAAAATGCCGCTTATTTACGTGTGAAAAACATCACACTTTCCTATGTTTTTCCGACTTCTTTAATACAAAATCTTCATGTTAAACAGCTGAAGTTATTTGTTGGAGTAGAAAATCTGGCAACCTTCTCGTCACTGCCCAGGGGCATAGATCCTGAACGGATCAGTTGGAACTACCCATTTTATCGTACTGTTTCATTTGGTGCAAATATTACATTTTAATTTTAAGAAACAATGAGAAAATATATCCTTATATTATTAACGGCCGCTTTGATTATGGCTTGCAACGATGACTTCCTGGAGAAAAGTCCACGTACATCGCTGGTGGAAGAGAACGCTTTCAAGACATATGATAATTTCAAAGCATTTATGTTTCCCTGTTATGAGATGTTCACCAATACAACGATTGCCACATCCCTCTCCAATGGCTTTTCACAGGACGCCCAATACAGGGGTGATGTAAACGCCGGCTATCTGACAACACGGTTTAATTTTAATTCATACGCTTTTCAGACCGTGCAGAACGCTTCCACAGGTAATGGATGGAACTTCGGCTATATCCGCCGGATAAATATCATGTTATCGCATGTTGACGAAGACAATGAACTGACACAGGCCGAAAGAGATCACTGGAAAGCTATAGGTTACTTTTTTCACTCCTATTGGTATATGGAACTCGTAAACCGTTTCGGCGATGTGCCCTGGATTACCCAGGTGCTGAATGAAACTTCCACTGATTCTTACGGGCCAAGAAGCGACCGCAAGATGGTTACCGATTCCATATTGATCCGCTTAAAATGGGCTGAAGAACATATCGGGAATTTCGAAGCGAAAAATGGTAAAAACACCATTAACCAGAATGCAGTGCAAGCCGCCTTATCGCGCTTTACGTTGCGAGAAGGTACATGGCGTAAGTATCATGGCTTAGGCGATCATGATAAATATTTCTCCGAATGTGCACGCGTTTCCGAAATATTAATGCCTAAATATCCGACACTTTACACCGGTACGGACGGACAACCGGCAGCCGGATATGGTGAAATGTGGACAACGGAAGATTTAGGCAAAGTTCAGGGCGTGATTCTTTATAAAGAATACAGGGAGTCCATCCTGTTGAACAACAACAATCATGTGGAGCATACTTCTTCCCATATTATTGAAATGCCGCAGCACACGGTAGACATGTATTTATGTAAAGACGGGAAAACTATTTCAAACTCTCCATTATATGACGGAGATAAAGACATGTACTCTACATTCCGTAACAGGGATCCTCGTATGTATCATACCATCATGCCCCCTTACCGGGTGAAAGCCGGAAAAGGAGATTATAACACTTGGTCTTTTACAAATAATCCGTCCGACAGGGAATATATTGATATAATGGGAATTAACAGCTCCACTTCCAACCCCGGTGTTGGAATGAAACGTCTTCCTGCCCAAAACTGGGGAGCAAGCCTCCTGGCCTATGTACCCAATTTACAGAACGGTATAGCTGCACAAGGAACGAATGCTGCAGCATATGTAGCATGTCGCTCGGGCTACTATGTATATAAAAACTGGAATCAATGGGAAACAAATTTCAATCAGGGAGCTTTAAACACTTCCGATAAACCCATTTTCAAGATAGAAGAAGTTCTCTTAAACTATGCAGAATGCAAATGGGAGCAAGGCCAGTTTAATCAGGCAATTGCCGATATGAGTATTAATAAGCTTCGTGAAAGAGCCGGAGTCGATCCTCTGATTGTGGCTGAAATTGATGCGAACTTCGATCCGAAAAGAGACACTACCGTAGATCCTGTACTTTGGGAAATACGCCGGGAACGTATGATCGAGCTTATGGGCGAAGGTTTTGGATTCGATGATGTCCGCAGGTGGAAAAAAGCATCCTGGTATGTCAACAGACAGCAGTTGGGCATGTGGATACAGCAATCGAAGGTTAATGAGTCGCTTTGGGATGAAAATACGCATTTACCTACCAAAGCTAAACCTGAAGGTTATATTTATTTGTGGGCAGATCCCATTATAGAAGGTAAGGGATGGTTGGACAAATATTATCTGTACCAGATTCCGACGGATGAAATAGTATTGAATCCGGCATTAGAACAAAATCCCGGATATTAATTATTACCTTTAAACCCTAAAGGCTCTTAAACAGGAGTCTTTAGGGTTTATCCTGTTCTTGCTTAACGAAAATGTTTACTTTTATTATAATTTTATATGTCCGTAAAAAACATATTGACCGGTTTTTTCTTATCTGTAACTCCTGTAGTACCGGCGTTTGCACAGGAAAAACCGAATATTATCTTTATCCTCGCCGATGATCTGGGTTGGACAGATTTAAGTTGTACTGGAAGTGATTTTTACGAAACCCCTCACATTGATAAACTCCGTAAACAGGGCATATTGTTTACCCATGCCTATACAAATGCAGCTAATTCCGCTCCTTCCAGAGCCTCTATTATGACCGGAATGTACACTCCAAGACACGGGATTTATACCGTTGATCCGGCCGATAGGGGGAAGACCGAAAAAAGAAAACTGATCTCCATGCCAAACCAAAACGTTTTGGCCGAAACATTGATAACATTTCCGAAAATATTACAGGAGAACGGATATAAAACCATCCATATCGGTAAATGGCATTTGGGGAGCGATTCATCCGGTAACGGCCCTCTGCACCATGGTTTTGATATCAATATTGCAGGCGACAAAAACGGACATCCTTTTACCTATTTTTATCCTTTTTGCAGTAAAAGCAAGCAATGTCTGACAAATTTAGAATTGAACGATTCAACCTATAAATACCTTACGGACAGGTTGACAAACGAAGCTGTCTTACACATAAAGGCAGCAGGGAAACAACCTTTTTTCCTGTATCTTTCCCACTATGCCGTTCATACTCCTATTCAGGCTAAAAACGAGATTGTCGAAAAATATATCCGGAAAAAGAAAGGAAAAAGGCACAACAATCCCGAATACGCAGCTATGATTGAGAGCCTTGATAATAGTGTTGCTAAAATATTACAGGCATTAGAGGAAGAAAACAAATTAAATAATACAATCATTGTTTTTATGTCGGATAATGGAGGCATGTTAAACGGCATTTCCGACAACTATCCGTTAAGAGGAGGAAAAGGTACTCCCTATGAAGGAGGCAACAGGGTTCCTTTAATAATTTCGTTTGGTGATAAAATAAAGGCTAACAGTACAAACCATTTCCACGTAATGGGGGCGGACTTATTCCCTACTTTGCTTGATTTTGCGGGAATTCCCGTCATACATACAATTGATGGCATTTCGTTGAAAGATGAATTATCGGGTAAACACGATCCGGAGCAGGAGAGAGATTTATTTTTCTTCTTTCCTGCATACTTAGAATCATACGGAAATCCGGACTCATTCAGAGCAACACCCTATAGTTCGATCATTTCGGGAGATTGGAAATTAATCCGCTTTTTTGAGGATGTCCGTACTGAACTGTATAATTTGAAGAAAGATACCGGTGAATCCAATGATTTGTCAAAAAAATATCCATCCAGGGCAAAAGATTTATTGATAAAACTAAAAAGCTGGGAACAAAACGTAGACGCTCCTGTCAATTTTGAATTAAACCCTCTTTACAAGCCGGAAACCAATAAGTAAACAGACAAATTTTTAATGAAATAAAATACTCATAAAAAGATGAAACAACTTCTTACAGCCGGACTTGGCGTATTGACTCTTTTACCTGTTTCTGCCCAACAGCAAAAACCGAACATCATCTTTATCCTCGCCGATGATTTAGGTTACGGGGATTTAGGTTGTTACGGGCAAACCAAAATAGAAACGCCGAATATCAACTCCCTTGCCGACCAGGGAATGCGTTTCACACAGTTTTATTCAGGTTCCCCCGTATCGGCTCCTTCCCGCTGCGTGCTGCTTACCGGAAAACATACCGGACATGCTTATATCAGGGGTAACGACGAAATGGGGCAAAGAGGTAATGTAGGGAGTCATCAAG
>ENA-UOOI01001514-UOOI01001514.1-fermentation-metagenome-genome-assembly--contig:-NODE-1514-length-23853-cov-47.700731_pt1 | contig 23853 bp, 20 predicted proteins | sample MGYA00245779_ERZ724027 | MGnify/ENA primary metagenome ERZ724027 (study PRJEB28704, sample SAMN03018318) | fermentation metagenome | biome: anthropogenic terrestrial biome; feature: soil...
CCTTCATGGAAAATGAAAGCCCTTCATGGAAAATGAAAGCCCTTCATGGAAAATGAGAACCCTCCGGGAAAATAAAAGCCTTCCGGAAAAAGGAAAACCTTCCGGAAAAGGAAAACCTTCCGGAAAAGGAAAACCTTCGGGGAATGTTCGGTGAAAAACGAAACACAGTAGAAAAACAGCAGAAAAGAAAAGGAGGCCCCCATGAATTACAAACTGAAAAATCTGGTGGAAGATGCCAGGGACGGAAGCCCGACTGCACAGCTGGAATTACTGGATCGACTGAAGCCGCTCCTCCTTTTTACCCTGAAACGCTACGCATGGGGAATGGATTGGGAGGAAATGATGCAGGAGGCCAGTCTGGAGGTATTGGAAGCAGTCCGGGATTACAGGGAATCCACCGGGGTTCCCTTCCTTGCCTATCTGAAGAACAGGCTGGCCTTTCACATCTACAATCAATCCAGAAAGCAGAGGGTCGCCTGGTTCCGGAATATCTCTGCGGAAGGGGACGGGCAGGATCCTCTGGACCGAATCGCCGACAAGTCCGCCGATCCCCCGGGCGATCTTTTGAAAAGGGAACTAAAAACAGCAGTGCGATCCGCGGTGGATCAACTGGATCCCGTACAGAAACAAATCATCCTGCTCCACTATTATCAGGGAAAGAGCCTGAAATCCATTGCAAGGGATCAGGGCGTCTGCTACAAAACAGTCCTGCGCCGCAGGGACAAGGCATTGAAAGTACTGGCCGCGCTGCTGCATTTCTGAAATCCTTTCAAAGGTCCTGTAAAAATCAAAGTCCCTGCAAAAATCAAGGTCCCTGCAAAAATCGAAATCCCTGCAAAAGTCGAAGTCCCTGCAGGAGGTATTACTCCCGCATCCTCTGCTTCAGATGATATTCCGCATCCGCGCAGTTGGTACGGGCAATGGCAATCCGCTCCTCCATGCTCATCACTCTATGGCTCTCATCCATCACGGAGACTCCGCCTTTTACCGGTTTGGTGGTCCATTCCCTGGCATGCCGGAATTCTTCGGTTTCTCCCCAGATCCAGGGCACCGGCAGGAATCCGGCTGCCAACACCTTGTAGAATCCTTCCGCCGAATAAAGATCGTCAAAGGTTTCTTCCATTGCCGCCAGCAGTTTCTTTGCTGACTGAAGGAGCCCGGCTGATCGTTCCGCCACATTCCGGTTCCGGCTCATGTCCTCCACTTTCCCCATCCGCCTTGCCTCCCGGTATTTCTGCAGGGAATGCTGGGTAATCTGGATGCTTTCCTTTATGATATCCGGCGTCGCCAGCCGGGAAGCTTCCGAATAGCTTACGACATGAATAATGGGCGGATCCGCTTCATTGTGCGGATCGATGTCGTCCATCAGCGCTGTCACGGCAGCCAGCTGCATCCTGGCCTCTTCCATATCCGGTTTGAAGTAGTCCAGCCCGGCCCGTGGCTGAAGAATCACCCGAAAGTTCTGATCCTCCAGACTTCGGACCAGTTTGACCATTGCCCGGGACTTTGCCAGATCCTGAACGCCCCAGGTGGACCGGGGAGTATTCAGCATATTTTGCAGAACAAACGTCCGGATGCCCAGCATTTTTGACAGCTTGGCTGCCAGATAGGCAGAAACAATATAGGTCACATCATCGGCGCCGCGGAATGCAAAATGGTGGGAGACATTTGCCTCAAAAGGCTTGCCCGTCCCTGCAATAGTCCGGATGGTTTCAATATGCTGCTTTAAATTGGTATAGACATCGTAGGGACCTCGCCCGTCCAGCCGGTTGAACCACCACAGGGACAGGGCGTGCCAGCAGATATGAATGGTCTCCTCGTACATCCGTGCCAAAGCCGGGATATTCCTTGTCCCGGCATAGGTCCGCAAAAAGAGCGGCCGGGAAGCCTCCCGGATCATCCGGAATTCCTGCGGGGAATGGATGGGAACCCCGCCTCCGTTGACCTTGCCTTCCCAGTCTCCCCCAAAGTCCGATTGGGTCAGCTGCGAGCTTCCTATGGAAATGATATCCAGATATCGGTCCCTTGCCAGTATCTTGACCCAGGATAAAAACTCCTTCACATTTTCCTCCCGGCTGACTTCGGAAGAATATGGCCCCACATGCGCCCTGGTCAGCGGTACCGAGCCCTGGGCGCCTTTCCGGGCATTCAAACGTTTTTCCACGGTATCCCGATCCGTCCCGTAATCCGGATAGTCCGGCGGATCCGCCGGTTTCCATTTCCGATATTCCTGGGAGGCAAAGATCTGTCTGCCAAACTCCATCCGTGCCTCATCGTACCGGCTGCCCTCCCGGACTTCCACGGGAATCTTCTCCTCCGGCACTCCCAGCATGCCAAGGGTCTCCCGGTCCGATTCCCCGCCCCGGAACACACGCACCAGGCCGTCGAACTCCTGCTCCATCAGCTGACAAGCCTCCGGCAGGCCGGCAAAATAGACGGCATCCACGGGTCCCCCCTGGTAATGCAGCAGCCGGTTCTTTCGCATCTGCTCCAGCAGATACCCCATCATGCGGACCGCATCATTCCTGTCCAGCCGATAACTGATGCCCAGCCGGTTGATGTTCTCCCGTATGATCCAGTCGACAACGATCTGCCTTTTTACCTCATATAAAATATCATTCATTGCCTCCGCAACGGAATCCTCCGCGATAATGACATCGCAGCCGCACGTGCGGAGCAGCTCTGCCGCAGCATTGATTCCCAGGGTATGGGCGTCAATGGCCGGCTTGATAAAGCCATATCTCATACGGCCGTCATGAAAATGGTATTTCGGATTCATTTTTACCACTCCTGTCCGGAACAAGGTGGGCAGCAGTCTCTTTCAGCCAGGTAATCTCACTTGCGGAATAATCCAACTGATACCCTTTCTCCCTGTAGTCCTCCTCCAGCAATCGGCAGGCCAGATCCACAATCAGCGTGGTATTTTTCATATCCAGTCCCAGTTTATTTCCAATCGCTTCCAGGGGAACCAGGCCATAGGAGACATCTTCAAAAATGTATCTGTGATGCAATGTGGTGGGAGCATCAATCTCCCTGTAGGCATCGTTATTCTGGATGCATTCATACAGACTGCCCCCGGAAACATGATACGTCCGCATCATCCATTCCTTTGCCGATTCCACCTGGTAACCCAGAGTCTCCGAAACATGGACTCTTTCCTGATCCAGCCGTTCCAGAAACCGCGCAATCGTCGGGGTAATGCCCTCATGGTAATACTTGTAGTGACTTGCGGCGCCTTCCATCCTTCCCACATTCAAAAGGAGCGGAGCACAGTGCAGTATCATGCCCACGTTTCCGATGGATGTCTGAATAATGGATTCGGCGGGAATGAAATATGGCCGGATGCACTCGGGCAGATAACGGATAATATCCTTGTTCATCCGGGCATCCAGTGCTGAAATCAGGACAGAATCCTTCATAGCCATGATATGAACGGAGTCTTCCGTGGTTTTCCGGCAGGTGTAGATAATTGTCTGGGTCTCGGCTATGGTCTGTGGATATTCCGTGTTATACCTGTCATAGGTTCTGCGAAACTCCAGAGCCCCCAGGGTTCGTCCGGGATTCAGGACGATTACCGTTGATTTGCGGATGTTTTTGGCGATGAGCTCCGCGAGCTCCCTGTGGGAATTGGCCGGTGTGGTAATCAGTACAATATCCGGATCTTTCAGTGCCAGACGGATATCATTCGTAATCGTGTCAATCCGGATGTCTCCCTGAATCTCTCCTTCACAATGAATCACATGCGTGCTGCAAATCCTGGAAATGGTGGAACCGGTCCGGTTCCAAAGTGTAACGCTGTTCCCGCCTCTGCTCAGATGCGCTGCCATGGCAAGCCCTGAGTTTCCGGCACCGATCACCGTTGCCTTCATATAACAACCCCCTTGCTCCGTAAAAATTTAAAATATTCGTACCAGGCCGACATTTTCTGATTTCCATGTTTTAGATCCGGCGAAGACCCTCCCAGCAGGCAATGATCAGCTCACGGGGGATGAATTTTGAGAGCAGGCGCTGCAGGAAGCTGACGATGTCCGGTGTGGATACGGGAAGATTCCATTTGCTGTCCCGCAGTGCGATTCTCGCTATGCGGGCAGCATGAGATGCAAGGGGAAAATGACGGATAGCCTGAGAATTGCGGGAATCCTTTGCAATGTCGATAAGCTCCGTATCCCTGATCCAATACGGACAGACAGCTGTCACGTGGATCCCTCTCCCAAACAGTTCCCAACGCAGGGCACGGCTGTAGCTCAGTACAAATGCCTTTGTAGCGGAATAAACATTCAAAGCCGGAAGGGGCTGAAAGCACGAGGATGAACAGATCTCTAAAATCCGGGCCCCTTTTTGCATGTAAGGCAGAACAGTAAGTGTCATGTTCATCAGGGCACGGCAGTTCAAATCCAGCATATTGTTGCTGTCCTGAACGGATACTTCCGTATAATTCCCCATTTTGGCGAATCCCGCGGCATTGACCAGCAGCCGGACGTCCGGCCGCTCCTCCTTAAGCAACGCCTTCAGCCTGTCAAAGGCACTGCCCTTTGTCAGATCGAGCGGCAAGGAGCGAACCGGCAAAGGGGATTCTTCCGCAATCTCCTGCAGGCGGTTCTCCCTCCTGGCAATGATCCAGATCCCGTCCGGCTTTTCCCTTTCCCAAATCTGTCGGATGAATTCCCGCCCCAAACCACTGGACGCACCTGTCACGATGGCAATCCGCATCCCGACTCCTTCCTTTCCCGGATGGACGATAGGTAAACTTTGCCTGTACGTCCGATTGTATTGGGTTTCAAGCCTTTCGGAAAGGTCATATGTAACGAAATAGTCCTCCGGTAAAACAGGCTCCCATGCTAATCGTTATCTAACAGATTAAGAAACAAATCCGAATCAAAGAAATCTTTTAGCTCAATTCCCAACCCAAAACAAATATAGTATATGGTTTTTATAGTGGGATTTTTACTCTTTCCGCGCACTACGTCATTAAGCGTTGATTGCGTTATCCCAGCTAAATTGGCAAGTCTGTTGATCGTTATATTATTTTCCCCGCATAGCTGCAAAATTCGTTTGGAGGTCGCATCTTTTATAGTCATAATATTCCTCTCCACTACCTGCAAGTATAGCAAAACATTACCGGGATAATTACCGATATATCGTTAACAAAGTAAAAAGGTTCGTGTCTCATGATAATAATGATATATCGTTACACCGGATTACCTGCAATGGGTAGTTGGATGTATAGCAAGGATGTATGTAAATGGTACCGATGCAGAACTTCACTGGGTCACCAACAATGGATAGTAGGATATATGGCAAGGATGTATGCAAATGGTACCGATGCAGAATTTCCTTTTACAAAAGACAATGATATATGAAAATGGGATACATTTATAGTTATTGCACAATAAGATGCATGGAATCTTTAGCGAAATGAATGCAAAAAATTTATTTTTTCCTCCATTTACGTACTTTTATGACTGCTGTTACATAGTATATAAAGAGAGGTGATATCAAATGTTTACTCACAGGATTCGTGTCGTCCGATTCCCCCCGCATGTCTTCCTGTAAGGCGCCATGTCACGCGGCATAAAACCAAAGGCTCCTGCCGGTTATAGGCAGAAAGGAAGGAGGTTTCCCATGCCAGGCAAACAGTCAGCCATACAAAATTCCCTGAACGTCAGAGGCGAGAAAAACAGTAACCGCAATACGAAAGAAAGAGAAAGCTTCTTCAGGGATTTTCTCAAGCAGGCGGACCTTCAGGTCCTGGTCATTCCTGCGATCTTTCTCATTGTGATTTTTTCCTACATTCCCATGTATGGCGTATTGATGGGATTTCAGGACTTCCAGCTCGGGGATTTCCCAGGTCTCAGCCCCTGGGTGGGGTTCCGGCATTTCAAGACCCTGCTGCAGGATCCGAATATCCCGATCGTGATGCGAAACACGCTGGTAATCAGCCTTTTGAAAACAGTGATCAATTTCCCCGCTCCCATCCTTTTTGCAGTCCTGCTGAATGAATTGATGGGAAAACATTTTAAAAAAGCAGTACAGACAATCAGTTACCTTCCGCATTTTATTTCCTGGGTCGTTGCGGCTGCTCTAATGTTCGACTTCTTTTCGGTGGACAATGGTGCCGTCAACTCCGCCCTGGTGGGAATGGGCATTATCCAAAAACCGATCCATTTCTTTGGAAAAGCAGAGTACTTCTGGGGAATGTCCGTACTCACGGACTTATGGAAAGGGCTTGGATGGAATTCAATAATTTATTTTGCAGCTATTTCATCTGTAGATGCGCAGCTATATGAAGCTGCAGAAATAGATGGTGCGGGAAGATTTACCAAGATGTGGCACATCACCATTGCTACCATATTACCGACCATTGTGCTGCTCTTTGTCTTCAATATCGGCGGCCTCCTGAACGCAAACTTTGATCAGATCATGATGCTGACCAATCAGATGACGAACCCGCTTTTGCGTTCCCATGCAGATGTACTGGATACCTATGTGTACCGGGTGGGACTGCGGGAATCCCGATATTCCTTTGGCGCCGCAGCCGGTTTGTTCAAGTCTGCGGTGAACATTCTGCTCCTGTTGGCCGCCAATAAAATCGCAGGAAAAATATCGGGTACCAGCGTGCTGTAAATAACAGATTGGGAGGTGGTTTGCGTGATTAAAAAGGCCAATATATGGTATACCCTATTTGACATCCTCGTGGTGATTCTTATGACTCTTGTCCTCTTAATCACTCTTTATCCGTTTGTCAATTCCCTGGCCATATCCCTGAACGATGCGGATGATACGGTGAGAGGAGGAATCACCTTTTTCCCGAGAGTGCCGACCACACGAAACTACGAGCTGGTGTTTACCAATGAAAAAATCTATACGGCATATCTTGTGACTATAGGCAGAACGGTAATCGGGACTTTGGGAGGGCTGCTTCTGACTTCCCTGTTCGCGTTTGGCATGGCTCACCGCCATCTGAAAGGGAGAAAGCTCTATACCATCCTGTGTATCATTCCAATGTACTTCGGCGGCGGTCTGGTACCCTTTTATTTTTTGCTGCGCTCCCTGGGTCTGATGAACTCCTTTTGGGTTTACATCATTCCAAATCTGGTGAATATCTGGAACATGATATTGATGCGGACCTATTTTCAGGGGATCCCTCCGGATCTGGAGGAGTCTGCCAGAATAGACGGTGCCAATTATATTACCGTGTTCTTTAAGATCATTCTCCCCATTTCCACTCCGATTGTTGCAACCATAGCGCTTTTTGTGGGAGTCTTTCAATGGAATTCCTGGTATGACGCTGCCATGTATGTTACCAAACAGGAGCTGAAGCCGATGCAGTCCGTACTGATGAACATCATCAACGAAGCAAAGTTCGCCGAACAGCTGGCGCAGGCAGCCAACCAGGGCGGCGGCGTGGATCTTTCCAATGTGGCAAAAGGGAAAAAGGTCAATGTGCGGTCCATTACCATGGCAACCATGATTGTCACCGTAGTGCCGATCATCCTGGTGTATCCGTTCCTGCAGCGCTATTTTATCAAGGGAATCATGGTCGGATCGCTGAAGGGCTAAAGGCTGAAACCGGCATCCCGGATGCTGTGATTTCTTGCAAAAAATAATGGAGGTGTGAAGAAAATGAAAAAAAGTCGATTTGTTTGTCTGATCGCCATTGTTCTGACTGCCGTCCTGATGTTTGCTGCCTGCCGGAAAAGCGGGCCCGATCAAAAGTCCCCGGAAAATACCGGCAAGACGAATACGAAGGATTCCACGGATTCGAAAACGAATGACAAAGCGAAGGAAGAGGACCTTACGCCCTACACCTATACCCATTATTACAATTATGACTGGTGGGATCTGAAGGAATGGGGCAAGGATGAAGTCTCCAAATATATGCAGAAGAAATTCAATGTCAACATAGAATTCTCCAAACCGGATACCGATGCGAAGGCTAAATTGAATACCCTGATCACTTCCGGGGATTTGCCGGACTCCATTTTCATGGACCGGAACCAGGACTATCTGAAGATGATTGAGCTGGGCATGCTGCAGCCACTGGAGCCCTATATGAAAAAAAACCCAACACTGGAGCAGAATCTCCTGGAATCCACCCGTGAAATGCTGAAGGTGGACGGGAAGCTCTACATCATCCCGCAATGGGCCAGGTCCGATCACACCGGAGGAAACATGGCATGGATGTATGTGGACAGTATCTATAAAAAGCTGGGCAGCCCCAAACTGGAGACCTTGGACGACCTCTACCAATATGCGTGCAAGGTACGGGACGAGGTACCAAAGACGGCGGACGGCCTGAGCGTGACTCCGGTACAGTTCGCAGAAGGCGGAGACGGCGGCATACTGCTGGATGCCTTCTACCGGTCCTATGGCGGTGTGCGGGACGGCTGGTATACCGTACTGGATGGCAAATATAAGCTGCTTTTCCGGGATCCCCTGTTTAAGGAGGCTGTCCTGGAAATTAACAGATGGTGGCGAAACGGCCTGATCTCCGAAACCCAGTTTACCGACAACGGCGACCAGGTTCTGGAAAAAATGGTCGCCGGGCGCAACGGACTGTTGTTCTACGATCAATCCAAGGATGATACCAACAAATTCCGTAAAATCTACATGCAGAACCATCCGGGGGACTCCTACGAGATGGTCCTGCCCAATCTGTTCCCCCCGGCAAAGGGATTGTCCCCGAATGATATTTACGGGGAATGGAGCAACACAGTGGGAGGAAGCGGGATCGTCATTACCAAAAAAGCGAAAAATCCGCAGAGGATATTTGATCTCCGATCGTTTTTCTTTACACCGGAGGCGGCACAGCTGCTGATGTACGGGCCCCAGGGACATCTGTGGGATAAACTGGATGAAAACGGCCTGCCCATCCTGAAAAAGCCAGAAAACGAGCTGACGGCGGATGAGGTCAATGCACTGGGACTATGGTTCTGGATGGAGCCGGGATTTGCCGACAGCATCGATAAACTGAAATATGCAATGAATGCAAAGATGCCCCCCGACAAACAAAGCTGGATTGTCAGCAACCAGGCTAATCTGCAGACCCCCATCAAGTGGATCACCGATGAATTTGTCGGACTGACCGACGATATCAAGCCCACCGATCCGGAAGGGATCAACAAAACCCTGGTGGAGGATAATATCGGCGAACAACTGCCGAAAGTCATGATGGCAAAGTCCAAAGAGGAAGCGGAAGCCATGTTTGACGATATCCTGAAGTTTGCCGATAAAAACGGGATCGCCGCCGTGGAAAAAAAGGCGGGCACTGTCTACCGGGCCAACGTGGATAAAATCGGAACACAACTCACGAAAGGTCGGTATGCCAAATAACAGTATACATTGACAGGGAGGAGTCCCAATCGCTCCTCCCTTCTTCTTTTTCTCCCTTTCCTTTTCCCTGTCTTTGTTTTTCCGTCCATTCACTTGTCCACGATCTGCTTTCGCTTTCTTTTCTGTAAATGATGTGTTCAAAAACAGCAAAGAATATATTGACATATCAAATAAAGTATGATTATATATATGTTATAATAGGTTATATAAGCTGATACATTTGACACCAAGGAGTGAGTGGATGAAACAGAAAACAGCAGTTGTTCAGACAACGGTAGATACATTGGACTTTGATAAAATAGCCTGGGATGGATTTAGCGCATTTATGGATCAATACTATACCTATGATTCCAAAAGCCACTTCCATCGATTCGCCATGGACTTTTGGACAGAAGCCGAAATGATTGAGATCGTTGTGGATGCATACCACCGTACCGGGGAAGACCGTTACAGAAAAATAATGGATCACCTTTACGAAGGTTTTCTGGTGGACTGGAAACATAAGGAAGAAAATGGCTGGTGGGCTAAAAATGCCTATAATGATGATATCATGTGGATAGTGATTGCCTGTGCCAGAATGTATTTGGAAACCGGAGATCGGAAATATTTGAACACCGCGAAAATAAACTTTGACAATGCATTTGCCAGGGCGTGGAGCAAGGATCTTGGCGGCGGATTGTGGTGGAGAACGGATAACCGGACCAAAAACGCCTGCGTGAACGGACCGGGAGCCATTGCAGCCTGTTTGCTTGGCACCGCTTTCCGGGAAGAAAGCTATTTTGAAAAGGCAGGAAATCTTTATGCGTGGGAAAGGGCAAATCTTTATGAGCCGGATACGGGGCATGTAGACGATGCTTACCCGGTATGCGGAGAAAAGAATACATGGGCTTCCACCTATAATCAGGGAACATTCATCGGAATGTGCACCTTACTGTATGAACATAACGGAAACGAACAATATATAAAGGATGCGGACCGGGCCGCCAATTACGCAATGGAAACCATGTACCGGGGCAAAGTCATGAACAACGAGGAAGGCGGAGCGGATTTGCCTGGCTTCAAGGGGATCCTGACCAGATGGCTGAATTATTTCCTGGAAGCTCACCCCAGCCCGCAATACGCACAATGGCTGCAGCGAAATGCCCGTACGGCATGGGAAAATCGAAGTGAATCCGGGATCACCGGCACCCGATGGGCAGAGAAAACCCGGGACAGTGACAAAACAACCGCCTGGAGTGCCTCGGCAGCCGTTGCGCTATACCAGAATACCCCGAATTTCATACGATAAATTGAGCCGGCTTTCCTGCCGGCATTTTTTTATGTCAGCATTGATCTATTTTATGGTATAATAGTACCAGTACCTTACAGATCCGGAAAAACGGATTCAGAAAGGGACCAAAGGAGCCTTCTGAGAAAGGAGCAAAAAATGAAATTCTCCAGGAAACAAGAGAATGAGAAACAGGATCACCCAAATGAGAATCAGATGAAATCAACCGGGCCGGACAACGGGCAAAACAATACCGGATATTCCGGCAAAGGCCCCGGATCCAGGGCACCGCAGGGCCCCAATCTGTTCAATATCCTGATGATCATGTTTCTGATTGCCTCCCTGACCAATATTTTTTTTGCAAACAGAGGACAGAAAGCCAAGTATCAAATAGCATACAGCCAGTTCATACAGCTGGTGGAAAGCGGCAATATCAGTCAGGCCCAGCTGAGTGAAGAAGAAATACAGGTAACCGTTGCAAAAGATGCGGACCTTTCCAAAGTGGAGAAAATCCTGTATCCGGAAGGGCGGAAAAAAGGCAAGGCACCTTCTGCAGGAGATGAATATTGCACCGTGACCGTTCAGGATCCCGATCTGGTAAAACGCCTGAACGACAACCATGTTGCCTTTTATAAAATCGATACCTCCTCCGGTCCTTCCCTGCTTCAATACTTTATTACCGTATGGATCCTCCCCACCCTGATTCTGTACCTGATTTATTTCTTCGTGGTCCGGAGATTCATGAAACGGATCGGGGACCGCGGTCCGGGAGCAGGCGGAGGTATTTTCGGCGCAGGCAAAAGCAGAGCCAGGGAGTATCATATGGAAAAGGACAGCGGTGTCCGATTCAGCGATGTGGCAGGCCAGGATGAAGCCAAGGAAAGCCTTCTGGAAATGGTGGATATTCTGCATAACCCCGGACGATATCAGGAAATCGGTGCAAAGCAGCCAAAAGGCGCGTTGCTGGTCGGCCCTCCCGGCACCGGGAAAACCCTGTTGGCAAAAGCCGTGGCCGGAGAAGCCGGAGTGCCGTTTTTCTTCATCTCCGGAAGTGAGTTTGTGGAGATGTTTGTCGGCGTGGGCGCTTCCCGCGTAAGGGATCTGTTTGAAGAGGCCAAGAAAAAAGCGCCCTGCATTATCTTCATCGATGAAATTGACGCCATCGGAAAAAGCAGGGATAACCAGCTAGGCTCCAACGATGAGCGGGAGCAAACACTGAATCAGCTTCTGGCGGAAATGGACGGATTCGGCAGCGGTCTGGGTATTGTCGTCCTGGCTGCCACCAACCGGCCGGAAGTATTGGATCCGGCGCTGCTGCGGCCAGGCCGGTTTGACCGGCGCATTATCGTGGAAAGACCGGACCTGAGGGGACGCGAAGCCATCCTGAAGGTTCATGCTGCCAAAGTAAAGATGGATCCCGAAGTCAGTCTGCACGACATTGCTCTGGCAACGTCCGGCGCCACCGGCGCGGATCTGGCCAACATGATCAACGAAGGGGCGCTGGTGGCCGTTCGGGATAAGCGATCCGCCGTGACGCAGGCAGATCTGATGGAAGCAGTGGAAGTCGTCATTGCCGGCAAGGAGAAAAAGGACCGGGTCATGAATCCAAAAGAGCGTCAGATGGTTGCCTATCATGAAGTCGGGCATGCACTGGTCAGCGCTCTGCAGAAAAACGGCATGCCGGTTCAGAAGATCACCATTGTGCCGCGGACCATGGGCAGCCTGGGATACACCATGAACGTACCCGAGGAAGAACGTTATCTGATGACGCGTTCGGAGTTGCTGGCACAGATTACCGCCCTGCTGGGAGGACGCGCAGCTGAATCCATTCAGTTCGGCGAAGTCACCACCGGAGCTTCCAACGACATCGAGCGGGCTACCAAGCTGGCGCGGAACATGGTGACCCAGTACGGCATGAGCGATACGTTCGGTCCCATGGAACTGGAGCAGACCCAGAATCAATACCTGAATGGGCGCAATATTTCCAATTGTTCCGAACAGACCGGCGCTGCCATCGACGACGAGGTGCGCAGGATCCTGGCGGAATGTCAGCAAAAGGCCACGAAACTGCTGGAGGAAAGTAAAAAGCCTCTCAGCAGAATAGCAGAATACTTGCTGGAAAAGGAGAATATTACCGGCGAGGAATTCATGAAACTGCTCCGCGAGGAACAGGAAAAGGCCGGCCAGGAAGAGGAAACAGGAGGAGACTTAAAGTGAAAGAGTCCATTCATAAGTATTTTCAGGTAGGAATTGTTGGTTTTATGGCGTGGCCGGATAATCTGCGTGGAGAGGATCCCCATATACTGGAATCTATCCGAAAGGTCTCAACGGATGAGTATTTTGATGCGATTGAAGTAAACTGGATCAAAGACGCTTCCATGCGAAAGCAAGCCGCCAAAATGCTTGGAACGGCTCACCTGAAAGTATGTTATGGCGCACAGCCGCGCTTGCTCACAACAGGGCTGAATCCCAACCATCCGGACGAATGTGGGCGGAAAAAAGCGGAAAACACATTAATGGATGCGATAGATGAAGCCGAAGAGCTGGGGGCAAGGGAAGTAGCGTTTTTAGCAGGCAAGTGGAACCCGGAAACAAAAAGCCAGGCTTATGCACAGCTGCTTAAAACAACCCGTGCATTATGCGATTATGCCCTGGCCAAAGGAATGATGGTGGAGCTTGAAGTGTTTGATTATGATATTGCCAAATCTTCCCTTATTGGTCCGGCGCCTTATGCTGCCAGATTTGCTGCTGATGTTCGGACTACTCATCCAAATTTTGGTCTTCTGATCGACCTGAGCCATATTCCCATGACTCACGAATCTCCTGAATTTGTCATACGTACCTTGCGCCCATATATTACTCATTTTCACATTGGAAACACGGTATGCTCCAACCCTGCTGCAGAAGGCTACGGCGATGAACACCAGCGTTTTGGGTTTCCCAACGGAGCCAACGACACTCCTCAGGTACTCGGGTTTTTACGTGTACTGAAAAACGAAGGGTTTATGAACGCAGAAAATCCCTATGTATTATCTTTTGAAGTAAAGCCCTGGCAGGATGAGGACCCGGATATTGTTGTATCCGGTGCGAAAAGAGTATTGAACCGGGCGTGGGCACTTTTGGAGGAATAGATATATGGAGATTGTCATTTTGGACGGATATACTGAAAACCCAGGCGATCTAAGCTGGGATGGGTTTAAAAAGCTGGGCAGGCTTACAGTTTACGATCGGACTTCCCTTACGGATACCAGCGGGATTATTTCGCGTATCAATGATGCAGAGATCGTGATCACCAATAAAACTCCGATCAATAAAGCAGTTATCGAAAATTGTTCCAACCTGAAATACATTGGAGTACTGGCTACCGGATATAACGTGGTAGACATAGATACAGCAAAGGCACATAATATTCCGGTAACCAATATTCCTACCTACGGTACCGATTCGGTTGCGCAGTTTACCATTGCATTGCTGCTGGAGATTTGCCATCACGTTGGTCACCACAACCATGCCGTACATGAAGGACGTTGGGAAAAAAATGATGACTTTTGTTTTTGGGATTTTCCGCTCATGGAGCTTTCAGGCAAAAAAATAGGCATTATTGGATTTGGACGCATTGGACAAGCGACTGCCAGGATAGCAAAATCATTGGGTATGAAAGTGTTATTCTATAATGACCATCCCAGGACTATTTCCCCGGACTTTGCAGAGAATGTGGAACTCGATGAATTGTATGCAGAATCGGATGTTATCAGCCTTCACTGCCCGCTTACCCCTTCAACCAGGAATATGATTGACAGGGACAGCATAGCCAGGATGAAGAAAGGCGTCATCTTGTTAAACACTTCAAGAGGTCAGCTCATCGCAGAACAGGATCTGGCGCAGGCCCTGAACTCCGGTAAAGTCTATGCGGCAGGGCTGGATGTGGTCTCAAGGGAACCCATCAATGGAGATAATCCTTTGCTTTTCGCCAGGAACTGTATCATTACTCCGCATATTGCATGGGCACCTAAAGAGAGCCGGCAACGGCTAATGGAAGCAGCTTTGGAAAATTTACGGGCTTTTCTGAACGGTTCACCTGTCAATGTGGTGAACAAATAAGGTGGTGAACAAATAAGGCTGTAAAAAAATCCAGGTCAATATATATAAGTGGCATAAGGCATGAACTTTTTGGCATGCGTTATGCCACTTTGCTGTTATTTCAGGTAATAGGGGCCGGGTTAAAAATACACAGATCGTTGTGCAGACCATATACTTCAGCCCATGGCTTGTAGACACCACTGGCTGTATCAACAATCATATGAAACAGCTTCGTTCCAATTTCCTGTATCGTAGCATGCCCGGTTACAATATCCCCTGCTGTAAGATCAATCAGGTCATTCCACATATCCTTCAGGTCGTTTCGTGAACTCACTTTTATAACTGGAGCAGCTGCCAAACCATATGGAGTACCCCGCCCTGTCATGAATACCTGAAGTGAAATACCAGATGCGAGCTGACATGGGCCGCATACCATATCACTTGCCGGCGTAGCTGCATATATCAGACCATGTTTCGTCGGCCGTTCCGCCGGAGACAGCACCTCCACAATCGGAGATCTCCCCGATTTTGCAATGGAGCCCATCGCCTTTTCCACTATATTGGACAAGCCGCCTTTTTTGTTACCTGGAGTAGGGTTTGCAGAGCGATCCACCCCTCCGATTTCCAGATACCGGTCATACCATTTCATCTCATCGGCCAATTTTTTACCCACAGTACGGTTCACGCAGCGTTCAGCAAGCAGATGCACACCATCTCTTACCTCTGTTACTTCAGAAAACAATACCGTTGCCCCCGATTGAACCAATAAGTCTGCAGCATAACCTGCACTGGGGTTTGCAGTTATCCCGGAAAAAGCATCACTGCCGCCACACTGCATGCCAATGCAAAGCTTCGACAAAGGCAATGTTTCTCTTTTCCTTGAGTTGAGACGTTTCAGCTTTTGATCAGCCATATTCATCAACGAAGCAATCATGTCCTGAAACCCTGACTTTTCCTGCAATACAATAACATTCTCTGCGTTGTTCTCATCATCATCCAGAAGCATATCCACGGTTAATTTTTCACAGCCCAGCGAGACTACCATTATCTCACCCCCAAAGTTCGGGTGCCGGATAAGATTACGCAATGCCCGGATCGGTGTTTTTGCCTCCGGTGCATGAATCGCAACGCCGCAGCCATAAGCGTGGTTGATTGGTACAATGTCATCCACATTAGGGTATTTTGGAAGAAGTTCTTTCTTCATTTTTTGAACAGCAACATTGAGAATGCCAGTCACACACTGAACAGTGGTAGTGATGCCAAGAATATTTCGTATGCCTGCGTATCCGCCATCAGGATTCCGGTAACCTTCAAACGTTTTAAGCGGTGCCTCCGGCAGATCCGTCACCAAATTGGTTCCATACTTCATATCATCCAATGATGGAAGGGATGGAAGCTCTATTTTATATTCATTGATCCAATCTCCCATTTTGATATCCTGCAGCGCATAACCCAAAACAACACCATATCGGCGTATTTTTTCTCCCTTTTCAATATCGCACAGTGCAATTTTGTGGCCTTGCGGAATATCCTGATTGGCAATGATTCCGCTTTCCACCTCAGTACCCATTGGAATATCATGAATGGCAATGGCGACATTATCCCTGTCATGAACTTTGATTATTGTTTTGTTAAGCATGGCTCCTCCCCTTTTGATGATGATATGGAAATATAGTAAAATATAGACATCCCGTCCAACTACAGATTGATATACCTGCTTATCTTACCAGGTTGATATACCTGCTTATCTTACCATGCACGGCCTTTTTGCATCATATTTCCAGTCCGGAATGAGATACTGCATTCCCAGTGCGTCATTCCGCCCGCCAAGGCAATTCTCAAGATAGACCTGATTGGCTTTTTCCACCTGTGCTCTGTCAACTTCAATGCCAAGACCAGGCTTCTCCGGAATCTCAATACATCCATCCACGATCTGAAGCGGTTCCTTTGTCAGCCTCTCGATCCCTTCCTGCCAAATCCAATGTGTATCGATTCCGTTAATCTTTCCAGGTGCAGCAGCACCACATTGGGCAACCATTGCGAGAGAAATATCAAAATGATTATTGGAGTGTGCTCCCCACATAAGACCGAAATCATGGCAAAGCTGAGCAACCCGTACCGAACCTTCCATCGTCCAGAAATGAGGGTCTGCCAATGGAATATCCACAGATTGAAGCACAATGGAATGACTCATCTGCCGCCAGTCCGTATCAACCATATTGGTCGCTGTCCGGAGGTTGGTCGCACGCCGAAACTCAGACAAAATCTCACGGCCGGAGTATACGCCTTCTGCGCCGCATGGATCTTCACAATAAGTGAGAACATCCTGCATATTCCTGCAGAGTTCAACTGCTTCTTTCAAGCTCCAGGCACCATTGGGGTCCAATGTAATCCTTGCCTCCGGAAACGCCTGCTTTAATGCACGGACCGCCTTGATTTCCTCTGCCCCGTCCAGGACTCCGCCTTTCAGCTTAAAATCCTGGAATCCATATTTCTCCTGCGCAGCTCTTCCCAGGCGAACAATTGCGTCCGGGGTCAGTGCTTCTTCATGACGAAGTCGATACCATTCACAATCCGAATCCAATTCCGAATAATAAGGCAGATCTGTCTTATTTCTGTCTCCGATGTAAAACAGGTATCCGAGGAAAGGTACTTTTTTTCTCACCATTCCGTCTCCCAACAGCATAGCTGCAGGGACTTCAAGAAATTTACCAAGAAGATCAAGCAGTGGAGCCTCAATCGCAGTAAGAACATGAATGCCCGTTCTCTGATCAAAGGTCTGATTCCCTCTCACATCTTCCACAATACTGCTTTGCAGCCGATTTCTTACATTTAATAGTGTATTCTTATATTCAGCCACCTTTGTACCAATCACCAGGTCCCTGACGGACTCCAATGCATCTGTAATCTTTTTCCCGCCGGGAACCTCACCCACACCGGTCTCGCCACTACTTGTCGTTAAAATAACAACATTTCTCGTAAAATATGGCGCATGTGCCCCGCTCAGGTTCAGCTCCATAGAGTCTCTTCCGGCAACCGGGAATACTTCCATGCTTTCAATGGTACTCTTCATCCTTTTCCCCTCCATGCTAATCAAGATTTACAATATGGACAAACCGCCTCCAGCAATCTGGAAACGGTTCCTCCCTTTACAACCTGCCATACTTTTCTGCCATAGTGCCAATCCTATGGTACTTTGCCTTTTTAATTTTTTATCAGTGAAGACCCATACTGGCCAGCAGTACGGCAAAGAATGAATTAATAAACGGAAACAAAGCACCCAGGAAGAACTCATGGTAATAAGCATTTTTAACCGTCAGTCTTGTATAGTTCAGGCGATTGATGGCAGAACCATTATATGGCATGGAGTCAAGACCATAACAGGAAATATTCACAATCCTGTGCAGCTGATCCGCCGGGATTCCCATCTTCAGGAACCTCTTTGCAAACGCATTCAATGCGATGGCCTCACCACCGGAAGCAGAGCCTGTGACACCCGCCACAATATTTGTGGCTAAAGCGAGCTGAAACAACGGGCTTCCAGGCATATGATTCAAATTTGCCACCACGTATTTGAACCCTGGAGTCAGTTCCACGATAGCCCCAAAACCAACAACCGCAGATACATTCATAATGGACTTCATTGTGGAAGCGCAGCCGTCACCCAATGTTTTACCGACACTTTGAAATTTGTTAAAATATAAGGCATAGCATACAATACAGCCCAGTGTTAAAGATACCCAGGGCTCAATATTAAACGCGTTCATCGCAACCAGCAGAACAATAGAAGGGGCCAGTGCCTTGATAAACTGCAGATTGGAACATTTCTTTTCAAGGATTGCAGTGTTTAATGCGCCTGCTTCCTTGTCCATCAGTGCTCCGGTTTCAGCAAAGCCTTCCCCTTTCTTCTCACTTCTGCCGAGCTGGAACCAAATGTACCAGGCTCCAAAAAGAATGCAGGTCATCGCCGTTAAAATTCCGATCATTGGAGCCGATTTGGCATTCGTGCCCAGATATTTTATGGGGATCAGGTTCTGGACAGCTGGCGAACCAGGAAGAATTGCCGTCCACATACATCCTCCGTACACAGCTACGGCAATAACGAAGTGCCACGGAATATCCAGTTTTTTAAAGATGGAATAGCAAATCGGTGCGATGGTAAAGATGACGACGAAGCCGCTGACTCCGCCAAAAGCAAGGATCGCAGTGATCAGGGAAAGCCCCATCAGCACCAGGAACTTCCCCTTTCTCCCGGCTATACGTGAGGTCAGGCCCGATATTTTTACGGCGATGTCCTCCGCCGCCCCGCAGTCCGCCAACATGGATCCCAGAATGCAGGCAGGCAGGAACAGTAAAAAGTTGTTTGTCGCAAAACCTCCAAAGCCTTTCCCGTAAGAATTCCCCATACTTGCGATAATTGGAAGCTTTGAAAAAACAAGTACGATGATTGCACTGATCGGAGCGATCACCATGATGGGGAAATCTTTGTAAACACCGATGATAAAAATGACCATAGCCAACAAAATCCCTATCAGACTCAGAATGCCAATGCTCATAACCCTTTTCCTCCCCTAATTCAAAAATAGCGTCTTGTGGAAAGATAACACATAATGCTGCCTATTTTTTTGAGTAATATTCAAATAGGTCTGCCTCATCAATACTGCGTTTCATATTCTCCCATACCAGACCCCTGGAAGGTTCACTTGGGAGTATAGATTTTCCGACTTCAAGTCCCAGCATGTTGGCCATGTCTTTTGTCGCCACTGGGAAGCTTGCGGCATCCTGACTGATTCTGACCGGGTTCAATCTGAACTGGTCTTCTCTGGCACCTGCGTAATCGCCTTTTTGGAACTTGTCATAAATTCCGCAGACCAACTGTGGGAAAAGATTTGCAATGGAACATACGCCCCCGGCGCTGCCCATACAAAGCCCTCCAAAAAGCAAGGTGTCCTTCCCTGATAACACTTTGAAATCCATATCCCGGGTACGGCGGATCAACTCACTGAGCAAAGTAAAGTCTCCACAGGAATCCTTGACTCCCACAATATTCTTTACATCTCTTGCCAGCTTTTCCACCAAATCTGCCGTCAGGCAGTAGCCGCACCGGCCCGGATTATTGTAAAGAAGGACACAAACATCCGGAACGGCTTCGGCTATTGTGCGGAAATGCCTGTAAAGGCTTTGCTCCGTCGGATGGATAAACATCGGCTGTAAGATCGAAATTCCATCTGAACCGGCTGCGGCGGCCATTTTTGCCTGACGAACGCCTTTTGACGTGCTGATTGCACCGACGCCGTAATAAACGGGCACTCTGCCCCGGTTCTCGTCAATCACAATCTTTAGTCCCCGCTCCAGCTCCGCTTCATCAAACATATAGAATTCTCCATTGCTCCCAAAAGCAAGGATTCCGTTCACTCCCCCATCAACCACACGGTTGACCATATAACGAAGCTTTTCTTCATCAATCGTTTCCTTCTCATCAACCGTTTCCTTCTCATCAACCGGTGTAATAAGAGGAACGATAATTCCCTTTATCTCCTCCAGCTTCATAATGAACCCCTCTTCGTCAATATGATGGTTGGACCCCTCTTCGTCAAAATGATGGATTCCAACCCTCCAACTTAAAGCAGCAAAGGTACATAGCGTCAATCAACAATCTTTACATTATTGATTTTCTCAAAATACTTGACAATCGCAGAATGATCTTTCTTTTCAAGCCCATCTGCTTTCAATGATTGCAGAATTTCCATTGCTTCTGCACTGAAAGGTACGGAAACGTTCACTGTGTGCGCTGTATCCAGAACATTCTGCAGATCCTTGATATGAAGCTCAATCCGGAAACCGGGATCATAATTGTCTCCAAATATCTTCGGCGATTTCTGTTCCATTACCTTGCTCCCCGCAAGGCCGCCGCGAATTGCTTCAAATACAAGCTTCGGATCCGCCCCGGCTTTTTTGGCAAAAGCATAAGCTTCGCTCATAATGGAGATATTGACCGCAACAATCATCTGATTTGCCAGCTTGGCGATATTGCCGGACCCTGCATCCCCAACATAATTTACGCTGGAGGCCATTGTCATCAGCAAATCATGGTATTTGTCAAATACCGGTTTTTCTCCGCCAACCATTACAGCGATGGTGCCTTCGATAGCACCGGGCTCTCCGCCGGATACAGGCGCATCCAGGAAATCCACATTCAGTGCTTTTAATTTGGAGTAAAACTCCCGGCTGGCCACCGGATTGATAGAGCTCATGTCAATGACTGCCTGGCCCGCATGAAGTCCCTCTGCAATCCCATCTTTATCAAAGAGTGCAGAATCAACATTAGGAGAGTTCGGCAGCATGGTAATAATTACATCCGATTTTTCAGCAATCTCTTTACCATTGGCTGCAATCATTGCACCATTTTTTCGAAATTCTTCCAATTTATCTGAATTATGATCGAATACGATTAGTTCGTATCCTGCCTTCTTCACATTCTTAGCCATTGGCTTTCCCATAATTCCTAATCCAATAAATCCTACTTTAAGCATTATATAACCTCCCTGTAATTTTTCACCTGTTATATACGCATTCCTGTTCTTTATGATCCGCCCCCTTTGTGCTGATTTTCGCTTCTCTATTTATAATGAATCAGGCTCATTCACCTGAGAATCATTATCCTGGTTATTATTCAGGCTATTCATTACCTGTATCTTACAGCTGTTCACATGCTCTTTCATTAATTTTGCAGCCAATTCTTCATCCTGTGCTGCAATCGCGTTATAAATCGAGTGATGTCGGCCGTGCGACTCCTGCATATGCTGCAATGTGTGAATGGATTGTTGACGATATACTTTTATCAAATCCACAAAAGTGGCTAAAGTACTCAATAGTACATTGTTTCTGGAAATCCGGGCAATATGATAGTGAAACTCATGGTCATACTGGGTAAAAGCCCTGGGATTAAGGGACTTCAATGCAACGTCCATTTTTGATATATCATCAGCAAGTTCCTGCAAATCCTGATCATCCCTGTAGCGCGCGGCCAAAGTAGCTGTCCCCATTTCCACAAATATACGGGCTTCATAAATCTCATTTATATTGGCTGCATCAAACAGCAGTGTTGAAAACAGAGGTTTAAGCAGAACGCTTGTATCCAGCTTATTGACGAATGTGCCTTCCCCCTGCCGTACAGACACTACTCCCATCATAGTAAGCATTTTGAAGCTTTCACGAATGGTAATTCGACTCACGCCAAATCTCTCCGCAAGAATGCTTTCAGAAGGCAACCGGTCGCCTGCCTTATATATGCCATGCATAATCCAGCCAAGAACCTGCTGAACTACTTCATCACATTTTGTATTCGAACCTATACGGGTAATCTGTGGCATTTGTTTATGTCCCATAGAATCCTCCATAGTCTTATACTCATAAAGTCATCATATGACTTTACAACTTTATGATAATATTATATTATTAACATATAGGGGTGTCAAGGTGATTCTTCAAACTTTTCTTTGAAAGTCCACCATTCATCACTCCAGCTTATATTCCCGCTGATGTTTAAAACGACAATTAAAAATCAGCCAAACAGCCAAAGGGGAGGAATTCATTATGTCAACAGGAAGCCCAACCATTACAAGTATGAAAGTAATCCCGGTAGCAGGATATGACAGCATGTTAATGACCTTAAGCGGTGCCCATGCTCCATTTTTCACACGGAACTTAGTTCTATTGACGGATAATGCCGGCCATACCGGCATCGGTGAGATCCATGGCGGAGAATATACTTGCTCTGCCCTGAATTGTTACATTCCGTTGGTGGTTGGAAAAGAAATTGGTGCATACCGTTCCATTTTAAACAGTATCCATAAAGTAATGTCTGGATCCAAAAGGGCGGACGGAGACAATGGTGAAGGCATTCAGTGCCTGGACATCAGTAAGCTGAAGTTCGTTGTTAAGTCGGAATGGGCAATCGAGTGTGCGCTGCTTGACTTGCTTGGACAATATCTGGAGCTGCCAATGTGTGATCTTTTGGGAGAGGGAAAGCAAAGAAACAAGGTTGAAACATTGGGTTACCTGTTCTATGTATCCGATAAAGGTAAAGCTGAAGATCTTCCTTACGTGGATGAAAGTAACAGTACAGATCCCTGGTACCGCATGCGCCGTAAAGAAATGCTTTCTACAGAGAAAATCGTAGAACAAGCTCAGGCTCTGCAAGAAAAATATGGATTTCAGAATTTTAAACTGAAAGGCGGCGTCTTTGAAGGTCAGAAGGAAATGGAAACCATCAAAGCGCTAAAAAAGCAGTTCCCAAATGCAAGAATCAATATCGATCCAAACGGAGCATGGAGCCTTCAAAATGCAATCAAACTGTGTCATGATATGCAAAACGTTCTTACGTATATAGAAGACCCATGCGGCCCGGAAGATGGTTATAGCGGACGGGAAATAATGTGCGAGTTTAAAAACGCCACTCATATCCCTGTTGCGACGAATATGATCGCAACCGACTGGAGACAGTTTTATCACGCAGCAGCGCTCAAGTCCGTTGATATTGTGCTGGCAGATCCTCATTTCTGGGGTATGAACGGCACTGTGAAAATGGCTCAGATCCTGAATGACTGGGGTCTGACATGGGGATCTCATTCAAATAATCATTTTGATATCACACTGACAGTTTATGCCCATGTAGCCGCAGCAGCACCGGGAAATCCCGCTCCAATAGATACCCATTGGATTTGGCAGGATGGACAGGACCTCTGTGAAAACACACCCAAAATAAAAGATGGATATCTTGAAGTTCCGAAAGCACCCGGGCTTGGGATTCAGCCAAATATGGAAAAAATCATGGCAGCAAACGCCCTATACAACAAAATGAATGATCACGACAGGAACGATGCTCTCGCTATGCAATATCTGATTCCTGATTGGAAATTTGATTCCAAAATGCCGGCATTGGTGAGGCGCCCCGTGTAAACTCTCACCATAGGTTGACGATATGCCCGCCATATAACAGAAACGCCCCAGTATATCCAGTATATACTGAAGCGTTTCTGCTTTTCTTTTATCTTTTGGGGGTTGCAAACTTTTCCCTGCTTTCATCAAAAGCTTCATCCTTTCGGTAAGGGATCCCATACATCGGGAAACGGAAAGACAACTATCAACTATCTGCTTCCGGACAAACCTTT
>ENA-UOOI01001516-UOOI01001516.1-fermentation-metagenome-genome-assembly--contig:-NODE-1516-length-23827-cov-22.305528_pt1 | contig 23827 bp, 25 predicted proteins | sample MGYA00245779_ERZ724027 | MGnify/ENA primary metagenome ERZ724027 (study PRJEB28704, sample SAMN03018318) | fermentation metagenome | biome: anthropogenic terrestrial biome; feature: soil...
GGAAAATGCAAGTCTTCACCCCGGATAGTTGCTTCAACCTGCGCCGGGTCGAGCATTCCTTTGTCAGTGCCAAGTGTTCTCAGCTGTACCCCGGCAATCACCGAAGCAGCGCCTACTTCATGCTGCACAATATGACAATCGTCACCGAGAATTACTTCATTACCTCGCTGGCAGTGGGTGAACAAAGCCAGTTGGTTGCCGAAAGTTCCACTTGGTACAAATAGAGCGGCTTCCTTGCCGGTTATATCCGCAGCATATTTTTCCAATTCATTTACGGTCGGGTCATCTCCATACACATCATCCCCCACTGCGGCCCGGAACATGGCTTCCCGCATTTCATCCGTGGGCTGGGTTACGGTATCACTGCGCAAATCGATATGTTGCATGTTACGATCTCCTTTTTTACGATTAGTAAGATAATAACTGGAAGAACCTATCAAAATAATACGACATACTTCATCTTATTGCTATTAAACCCGCCAAAAAAAAAACAGCCGGGGGATATTTATCCCCGGCTGCCGTTGTTCCCCCTGCCCATGCTTAGGATGTGGCCAGATGATAATAGGTCTGGGGACCAACAATTCCGTTCACTGAGATTCCTACCGCTTTTTGCAGCGCCTTTACGGCGGTCTGGGTAGCCAAACCGAATTTACCATCCAGTTGTCCGTTATAATATCCCATCTTTTTAAGATGTGCTTGCAGGAAATATACATCATATCCCTGGTTGCGGTCGAACTTGCTTCTCTGCAAAAGCCTGCCGCCCATCTGAGTTTGCATATACAGGGCCGTAAAAGTATTGGAACCGACTATTCCGTCTTGAGACAGACCAAAGTCTTTTTGGAAAAGCTTAACTGCGGCCTGCGTTTTGGAACCGAATTTGCCGTCAGCCGGCCCTCCCAGTGCCAGGGCATACTTCTTGGCAGTACTGGCCAGCCGGTTTTGGAGAATCTTTACGTCATTTCCCGTGGAACCTTTGCTTAAATTGCGGGAACCAAATACAGCTGCGCCTGAGGGTAGGTATGGTCCGGTTGGCTGCCCGAGGAACAAGAAGGTATTGTTACCCACAATGCCGTCAGCAGCCAGGCTGAAATATGTCTGAAATCTCTTAACCGCTGCCTGAGTTTGAGGACCAAACGAGGATTCACCGCTTATATGTGAGGTTATGGATTTAGGCAGGTTATTTAACAAAGATTGCAGGATAGTGACATCGGTGCCGGTGCTGCCAAGCTTCAGTATGCGGCTGCCAAAGTTTATATAGGCCAAATTATATCCCCCCTTTATATGAGCTACTGTATGATATGGATTTTGTATCAAAATCGTTACCATAAATTAGAAGTATTAACAAAAGTATTAATTAGACGCTTAACATTAGGGTTTTAATTTAGACGGGATATCACCGGAGTGAATCTTACTGTCATTAAAAAAGCTGCCCGTTCTGAATCGGACAGCTTTTAGAGGCTTCAGTGTAAAAGTTATTGGCTGGGCCATTTGCCCCCGATGTGGCCGGCCTTGCTTAGAGGTTGGCCGAACTTAAGTACACTTTGGAGGCATTTTCCGCCATCTCTTTAAAAAGGGGACGCAGTTCAACGATTGGATACAGATGGGATAATTGACGAAACACGCTGTACAAATTATCAATTAGTTCTAGACCAAGCATTAAAACTTCATTTTGATTATTGATATCCATCAGATTGAGTATTTCTTCAAGTTGATAAAGTTTACAGGCATAGGAGTCAAGAATGGGATAAATTATTTCTTCCAGTTCATACTCATGTATTTGCCCCACCTCATTTAAATATAAGCCTTTGCTCTGGTAAAAAAGTGCAATTTCATTATTCAGGGTCAAATTGTATTTGTTAACCAATTCTTGCCTTACTGCGCTTAATCTCTTAATGTAAGCTTTTAACATTTTAATATTAGTATTGTGCATACATTTCTGCTCAATCGTATTAAGACTCTGTAAGGTAAGTTCATAAATTATCAGCCCTAAACCGTATACCTGGCTCGCGCTTTCTGCCTTTCCTTTTTTCATCAAATTGGCAGGATGGGAAGGCTTTTCAATGGTTGCATTGACCACGATTAAAATCACCTCCTTTAATAATTAGGTTGTGCTGCTGAGATTGATTTATGCCAGTCTTATATTGTACAAACGGTCTTTCAACGGCATAAATGCCATAATATGGTTAACAAAAATCCTATCCAAAATTTTATAAAAAGCTCGTGATTTGTCATCAAAACCATTTGTGAATATGAGTATAGCGGTAGATTATACCGGGTTGGGGTATTAAGAATGCTTGCACCCCGGTTGAATAATGCTATAATCGAATCTATGCATTTACAAAAAACCTTTACCGGTAGGAAAAGTATTTACTTGACCCCGAATTTTGAGGAGGTAATAAATATGGCCAGAGTAATTAAGGCGTCGCAATTGAGCAGAAGTGGTGAGGTTGTATTGTGGGAGAATGAGATCAATGGAATCAAAGAATACGAACTGATTATAAACGGCGTATTTATTATGGCGTCCTATAATCATCTTTCTTCCGAATTGCTGGTCCGAAATGCCATCAGGCCTGGTCAAAATACCGAAATTCTGGTTGGAGGACTGGGCATGGGCTATACGGTCAAGGAAGCCTGCGCTCATACCGAAGTTGTCGGAGTCGATGTGATAGAAATTGAGTCTGTAATTATCGAATGGAACCGCACTTGGTTTAAGAAAGGTAATAATGCTTGCCTGGATGACCAGCGGGTCAAGGTAATGGAAGATGATTTCTTTAGCTATGTCCAAAATTGTGAGAAAACTTATGATCTGATCGGCATGGATATCGACAACGGCCCTATGATGCTGGTTAATGACACTAATGCCAGAGTATACCGGGCCGGCTTTTTCAGACAAATATTAAGCCTGCTTAACCATGAAGGGGTATTTGCCATTTGGTCCTGCAATCATGATGAGAATTTGTTGCAGGAAGCCAGACTGGTTTTTCCGGACTGTCAGGCCGAAGAAGTAATAGAAGAACATGATGGGCGTAAAGTGCCTTACTATATTTATTTTTGCCGGAAGAAATAATCGGGATCAACTCTTTTGGGCGGCAATAAATTTTCCCACCCTTCCCCCAATAAATTTGATGAAAACTACCGAACTGGCTAACCAGGCTATCGTCCCAATCAGGAGTGATAATCCCCAGTTTTGCAGATAGGACAGGGATAAGGAAGTAGCGATGACACATACCGTACAGCCCAGCATACCGGCTATGGCCCCCAGGGCCACTTCCGATGCCCGTTCGGAACCTTCGAAAACACCGGCCATTATAATAGCAGCTACCATGACGGCAGGAAAAGCGGCAAAAATCCCGGCAAATGATTTCCAGGGTATGAGTTGCAAAAAAACGAAACATAGGGCTACTGCGCCTCCACCCAGTACAAAACGCAAGGATAAATCTTTCATCTGATTTTTCATAACTAAATACCTCCTGTGAGCATTTTCCAGGACAAGTACAAGGCCGGGGCTATGATACACCATAGGATCAGGGATTGAATGAGACCCTTTTTCCAGCCATTGCGGGCAATATAATAGCTGGCGGCGATGGCGCAAAAAATGTCGGCCGTCATTCCCACCAGAGCCCCGTGCGATATATTCTGGGAGACGTTTATAAGAGCGCTCCCGCGGTATTCGATTCCCAGACTCAGCACAGCGGCCAGGTAGACGGCGGGAAACGCCGCAAAGATACCGCCTACTTTACCCCCAAACCAACGCGCTACTATGGTAGCGGCTACTACCGCTGCTCCGCCCAGTACAAATCTGATGATTATTGGCAATATATTTTCGATTAACATAAAATTTTCCTTTCATAATCATAGGTTTAACGGGAATTCCAGGCTCAATTATATACCCATCCTTATATCATTGAAAGGTGTGATTGTGCTTTATTAGTATTGGCATGATTTAGTAAAATTAAATTAGTGTTGCGGGAAACGAGGTGCTGTGAATGATTCGCTTACGGGGACATCACCTGGTATGTTTGCACTATTATCACGGTGATGGTCTTAATGATGCTTATGCCGTCAATCTTAAACAAAAAGTAGAACTGGCCCAACGCGGTGAAACTATAACCATTGCCGGCGGAGCCGATGACATATGTGCGGCTTGTCCTAATCTGCGGGAAAGTATATGCCAGGGTATACCGGCAGAGGAAGGAGAAATACTAAAGCTTGACCGGCAGGCCCTGGCCTTGCTTAATTGTAAGGTTGGGGATCAGGTCCGCTGGGACCATGTACTTCAACAGGTGCAATCAGCTCCACCTTCCTGGTTTGAAACTTTTTGTCATGGTTGTACCTGGTCACCATACTGCGACCGGGGTGCAAGCGTTCTTAATACCCCAACCCGGGGCATAATCTATTATTCAAGGAGGAAGCAAAATGAAACGGATAAAACAGGTGTGTTCCAGGGTATATCAGGTAGGGGGCAACGGGCTTTCCAATCCCGAAGACTGCTGTGTTTATATGGTGGACGGAGGCAGTGCATCAGCTGTAATAGACGCAGGGGCCGGTGCCAGTGCCGGCCGGATACTGGATAATATAGCCAACGCAGGATTCGAGCTTGATGCAATTAAATACATAATAGTCACCCATGGCCATATTGATCATATTGGCGGGCTGCCGGTCTGGGCCCGCCAACTGAAGGGGCAAATTGTTGCTCATGAACTGGATCTGCCGGCAGTTGCACAGGGAATTCCGCGTCTCACGGCCGCAGGCTGGTATGGGGTTGATTACAAAGGGGTAAATGTGGATATCGTTTTGCGGGAGCCAATGCAGCCGCTTCAGGTGGGGGATTTGTCTTTAAACTTCGTGCATACCCCGGGACATACACCCGGAAGTATTGCGGTTTACCTTGATGTGGAAGGACAGAGGGTTCTCTTTGGTCAGGACATTCATGGACCTTTTAATCCGGAGTGGGGTTCCGACCTTAAGCAATGGAGAGGCTCCATGCAAAAACTTTTAGAATTAAAAGCAGACATCCTGTGTGAAGGACATTTTGGCATATACACCCCGGCTGCCCGGGTAGAAAGCTATATTAAGAGCTACCTGGAAAGAATGGGCTGATCGCAGCTCCCCGATGGCCGGCGTTGGAAGCGGGCTTCAGATCATTGCGCTTCGGGCCGGCCTACGGTTTTTTCAACCGTTTCATACTTGATAAGCCTGGTCGCAAATAGATTTAGTAGTGCTATCACCGCTGCGGCCAGGAAAACCCATTGAAATCCAAAACGAGCCCACAGCAATCCGCCCCAGAATGGTACCACCATGGAAACCGCGTGATCCAGGGTAAGTCCCATGGAAATGGTGGGAGCAATGTCTTCCTTCGCTATGGCAATCTTATTCAGATAAGTACTGCGTGCGATTCGGACCGAGAAGAGCAATTGGTCGGCCACGTAACATATCATTACAACTATTAGAGCGGTTGAGGCTGAAAACCATTGCGGGGCAAAGCCATACGCCACACAGATAAAAATAAGCAAAAATGATTCAACCGCAATAATAATCCGTTCTCCCCAGGTATCAATAGCTCGTCCCAGCCAGGGACGAAAGACCAGGCTTAATACGGTGCCGCAAAACCCCAGCAGTGCAAATGTCTCTACTTTGCACTGAAACATGGTTATAAGTACCCAGGGAGCAAAGGTAAGGAATATTTGTTTGCGTGCTCCAAAAAGGATATTAAGCAGATAATAAACTTTATATTGTTTTTTATAAACCAGTTTCCGGCGGGTATGTTTCAAAGGCTGTGGCTTAATAAGAAAAAGGCAGATGCAGGCCAGCAAGGCACAGGTCCCGGATAGAGCAAAAATATGGCCGAAAGAAAAGTGTAAACGGGAAGCTCCCCAGTAGACCACCACCATTCCCAGCAATGACCCCAGCGATTCAAGCGAGCCCAGCTGGCCCAGACGGCGTCCTTCATGGCCTTCTTCGGCCAGACGCAGACCTATGGAGGGGGAAAGTGCCATAAAAAGATGGGTACCGGTGCTCCAAACCAGCATCCATATGACTACCCGGGTCATGTCAGGAGCCAAGTATCCCTGCCCCCATAAGGAAACACCCACCAGCAGAGCCGATACCATGGCTATCCGGGTATCAGGCAGAAAGGCGAGAGCGGTAAATACGAAAACCACCAGAAAACCAGGTAATTCCCGGGGAAATTCCAATCCGCCGCGAGCTACTTCACTTACATGATGCACCTGTGCCAGGTAATTATTAAAAGAGGGATCGTAAAGTCCGGAATAAGCCCCCATCATCAAGCTGGCCAGGGCAAAGAGTCCCAGCGGAGTAGAAAGTTTTTGCATGGTTAATTTCATTTAATTCGACCTTCCTAGCAGAGTATCATAAAGTCCTTCTCTCTGCCTGTGCGATAAATTTTACTATAGCATTATAGCGTTTATTATACCTTAAATGTTTGAAAATGCGCCGGCGCTATAATCGCATTACTCGTCAATTCCCAATGTTATATAGCAGCCGGTGAATATATTTATACCACAAAGGAAAAATTATTTTAAAGGTCAACCGCAATTAGGGGTAAAATCTTTACTCGATACGCCGGGTTGATTTTATGGGTAATCATGAGCGGATATGCTATGAACAGCCTGCATGCTTCTTCAGGCGTGGCCGGTATTTTGTCCGACAACCGGAAAAGGCACAGCATTTTTCACTGCATCGGTACTTTGAAAAGAAGGTTGTTCCTATTTGTCTCGTGATTTTTTTATTTTGGCAGAAAGAGAGGACAACAATGGGCAATGTAAAACAATTGATCGACAATGCTGTAATGAAAGAAGCGTTCCGGTATTTACAGAAAGATCCGATGAAAAACCTGCCGAAGCTGCTCAATTGGGCAGATAAAGTCATGGTAAATGATGTTTATCGGCCTGCTCTCCAGACCTTCAGAGAGATATCAGAAGATCCGGCCAATAATTGGAATATACTTATTAATCGTTTTTTCAACGAATTAAATCCCGGCATACAGAAAAAATTTCTGATTAATTTTATGGTAAATGCAGGAATGGCCGGCAATGGAATCATTCAAAAAAGTAAAGAAAAATATGATTGTAATGTACCGTGGGCCATCCTGTTCGACCCAACTGCGGCCTGCAATCTGAACTGTACCGGTTGTTGGTCCGCAGAGTACGGCAAAGATATTTCACTGCCCTTTCCGATAATGCAAAAAATAATTAAGCAGGGTAAAGAGCTGGGAATCTATATGTACATACTTTCAGGCGGCGAACCAACTGTGCGCAAAGACGATATTATACGACTTGCGGAAGAAAATAACGATTGTATGTTTTTATCCTTCACCAATGCGGTACTGATCGACGAGGAGTTTGCCTCCGAGGTTGAGCGGGTCGGCAATCTAATGTTCGCTGTCAGTGTGGAGGGTTATGAGGATGAAACCGATATGCGGCGCGGTAAAGGAACTTATCAAAAGGTAATGGATGCGATGGATATTCTGCAGAAGCATGGTATCATTTTCGGCTTTTCCACCTGTTATCACAGCAAGAACACCGAGGTGGTCGGATCGGAAGACTGGGTCGATGCCATGATTGCAAAAGGCTGTAAATTCGGTTGGTATTTTACTTATATTCCCATTGGCAAGAGTGCGGTTTCCGAACTGCTGGCAAGACCCGAGCAACGCGAATTTATGTATCATCAAATGAGAAAATTCCGCACCACCAAGCCTTGCTTTATTCTCGATTTCTGGAACGACGGCGAATATGTAAATGGATGTATTGCGGGAGGCCGCAGCTACTTGCATATTAATTCCAACGGAGATGTGGAACCCTGTGCTTTTATCCATTACTCTAATGTCAACATTAAGGATGTCAATCTGGTTGACGCTCTGCGTTCCCCGCTTTTCCAGGAATACCGAAAAAACCAACCGTTCAACCATAATCATCTGCGTCCCTGTCCCATGTTGGATAACCCTGAAAAAATTCAAGAAATGGTAAGCAAATCAAACGCCCGCTCCACCCAACTGGAAGACAATGAATCGGTAGAAGAACTGACTGCTAAAACAGTTCTGGCTTCGAAAAATTGGAAAGTGGTAGCAGACAGATTGTGGGCAAATCCGCATTAATAATTTAAAACAAGGGTGGTCTATACTACTTTTCTCTTTCTGTGCAGACCAGTCGCAGTAAGGCTATTTTTTTTGCCTGCAGCTGCCCATTTCTTCTCAGGCGCCTGGACAATTGCAGAACAGGTGTATCCGTCGACTTATTGCCATTTTCTGAAGAAAGCATAGGCTTTGGCCTGTTGATGCCGGTAATGTATGGCTATTGGAGCCCTGGCCGGTATAGGCCTGTTTTTTTCTACGGGGAACTCACAAAATTGAGGAGGATTTGTTCCTTTTCCATTACAATGGACTCTATACTATAATACTGATAAGAGTTTATACAAAACATGCCGATTAATTATTCTATACTTTGGTTAGATGTAATAGAATCTAACAGGTTAAATGAACCAATATGAGGGGAGGTAAAGAAGTTGGGTATCATACGTATATATGCGGATAATGCCTGCGATTTGGACCAGCCGGTCCTGGATGAACTGGGAGTAAAACTTTTTTATATGCCGGTCACGATCAAAGATAAGACTTATCAGGATCGCTTGACTATAGAGCCGCCTGAATTCTATCGGCTTATTGAGGAGCCCGGAGTAATTCCGACCACAGCTCAGATTACTCCAGTTAATTTTCAGGCCGAGTTTCAAAAAGTAATAAATGAAACGGATGATGAAATAATCTATATAGCTTTTTCCTCCGGTTTAAGCGGTACATACCAATCGGCTTGTGTCGCCCGGGACATGGTTTATCCCGCGCGCATAACCGTCATAGATTCCAAGAGTGCTTCAGTGGGCTACGGACTTACGGTAATAAGAGCAGCCCGGGCAGTTGCTCAGGGGTTAAGCAAGCCGGAAGTAATCATGGAAATAGAAGATAACATAAAGCGCATTCAACACCTGTTTATCGTAGGTAATTTTGATATGCTCAAGCGGGGCGGCCGGGTAAGTGCTACATCGGCTGCAGTTGGAAATCTGCTTAATATTAAACTGATACTGCATTTTGTTGATGGCTGTATTGTTCCGCTGGAAAAAGTGCATGGTTTGAAAAAAGTCCGCAAGAGGATGCTGGAGATTATGGAAGAACGGGGCTCTAATTTGCCGGACCAGCTTATAGGCATCAACCATTCGGCTGATTACGAAGGTGCGCTGGAAATGAAAAAACTAATAGAAGATAAATTCGGCTGCCATGATTTTGTCATATCTGAAATCGGCGCCGCCATCGGCTCCCATGTAGGGGCCGGAACCTATTCGGTCTTCTTCCTGACCAAATAAAAGAAACGATTACTATTTTCGTATTAATCGTCCATGGCCGCATGCCACAACCACTTGAGAATTTTGCATAATTCCCAAAACCCGATTTGTCATTGCTATGAATAAGTGCTGGTTTGTCACCCGGCATATTATTTATATGTCATCCTGAGTGCAACGAAGGATCTTTCCCGCTCAAAGACGTAAAGATTCTTCACTAACGTTCAGAATGACATACTATTCGTTTATCGTGGTGCGGACATCGCGTGATAATTCTGAGCCAAAGTGAAGAATCTTAAGATCCTTCGGCTTTGCCTCAGGATGACATTCGCAAAATTACTGCTTAATCATAGGAAAAAGTTAATTGTGCAAAACTCTCACTCATGAAAATGAGTATAAGAGATAGGTTATGCCGGGTTGGGGTATTAAGCACGCTTGCACCCCGGACTTGCATTAGTATAGAGCGAATATTGTAGTTGCATTTGTTCCCCTCTTATGCTCTGCGTGGTTGTCATTATTAGGATCTGTGTTAATCATAATTAATCAGTGTCCTTCTGTGTTGAATTTTTGTATTAATAGCCCAGTATTTGCTGGTATACCTTTATGTAATCCTGGACCATGCGGTTTTGACTGAATTTTTCTTCTACCCATTCCCGGCAGTGGCGGCGGTCGATGGTTTCGATACGCTGCACGCAGCTTACAGCTTCTGCTTTATCCTGAACCAGGTAGCCGGTTTCACCGTCTTTAATAACTTCCTTCATGGAGCCTCTATCATATGCTAGCACCGGGGTCCCACAGGCCATGGATTCGATAACACTCAACCCGAAGGGCTCTTCAAAATTGATAGGATGCAACAAGGCATAAGCATTGGCGAGCAGAACATTTCGTGCTTCCGGTCCTACCGAACCAACGTAAACCACACTGCCGTTATCGATATACGGTGCGATTTCGGTTTGAAAGTAGGACTCATCCTGGATTATTCCTGCCACCATAAGTTTCCTGCCTGATTCACGGGCAATTTGGATAGCTTCGTGGGTTCCCTTATCCGGATGGATTCTTCCGAAAAAAAGCAGATAGCTGCCGGGTTCGGACTTGAAGGTAAAAAGACCGGTATCAATACCGTGGTAAACCGTAGCGATATAATCCAGCAGCGGACTACGGTCGGCATTACTGATGGATACAAAATGGGTGTTGCCATTATAGGTGCTATAGACCGGGAGAATCTTGGGACTGGAAAAACCGTGAATAGTGGTAACCACCGGAGTTTTTACCAGCTGGCTGTACGTTAAAGGCAGGAAATCAAAATGGTTGTGGATTAAATCAAATTTATGGGCCTGCTCAAACAAATGAGCGATGTGCAGGCATTCCCATACTTTAGGATCCAGATCTTTATTTTCTTCATAAGGCTGCGGGCAGACATAATCCAGTTGCCCCTGGGTAAGAGAATCGCCCGTAGCAAAAAGAGTCACCTCAATGCCATTAGCCACCAGACCTTCTGCCAGCAGAGATACGATATTTTCCCACGGACCATAATGCCGGGGAGGTGTACGCCAGGCTATGGGAGAAAGTAAAGCAATTTTCATAACGAGCTCCTGTTCCATGATTGGTATGAAAATACCGTTTTTGTCATTGCTATGAATAATGTTTTTTTGTCATCACTGAACGCAGTGAAGAATCTTGCCGGTATTGAGGATTAACAAGGGAAGGATCCTTCGTTAACACTCAGGATGACACATTTTCGTTGGTGGTTGTGTCCTTTTGTGTTGAATTATTCCGGGTGCTCCGCGTTGACTATGTTCTTTTTATATTGTTGGTAAAGCCGGCGCAGGTTATACGTGGGATTGATATAGAATTCATTTTGATCCATACCGTGAAAAATATGGGAATATTGATGAGAAATCGGTTTGAACGGCAGGGGGCAGAACGAGTCATATTCCATGAAGGTATTTACCGCCGGTTTGGGAGAACCGTCATGGCGGAATAGTCCAAAGTGGCGTTCATGAGGATTAAGATCCAGGGGAGGCTTGGTCCATAAAGCCGGAGAGTAATCGGCATAACACCAGCCCAGTGCACCGGTTGCCACCTGTTGCAGTAATTTCATAGCTTTATTATAATAGGCCAGACCTTCCGTTTCCGTCCACAGCGGACATGTGCCATATGACTCTGATGCCGGCAAGGGTGAAGCGATGACCGGTTGAGTGGGCAGACCAAATTCCTGAAAAAGAACAGGTTTGCCGCTCAGCCAGTTGGTGACCAGGGCTAGAAAAGGCAGGACATATACATCCTGAGGGGAAACCCAGTTCAGATAAAAAGGGTATCCATGCATACAGAGAAAATCACAGGAGAGAGCGGCATCCTGAGGCCACAGGTGCCGGTCCTCTTCCAGGTCTTCGGCATGCATTCCGAGGGTAACCGTTTTATTGCCCCCATATTTTTTTAACTGAACCGTCATAACCTTAAGCCAGTAATGAGCTGCGCGTCGGTCAGGCGGAATTACACAGTTGGATGATTCATTGCCCAAATCATAAGACCATACGGCAGGATGGTTCTTCAGGGCCAAACCTACTTTTTCCAGCTGCCATTTTTGAGCCTCTATAATATCGCTATCAATATAGAAATTGCGAATATTATTGCCGACCAGCGAGCCATTGCTAAATACGGGAAATCGATTTTTGCCAACCGACTTTTCCAGCATCCAGGCGGGCACCCAATTGACTCCGCTCATATGGCCGCAAAAAAAGGTGGGCATCAGCAAAAGCCGGTTCGAGTATGCAATATCTGCCACGGTTTTAAGGTTATCCAGGGCAGAGGCCGGAATATGTTCCGGGGTGGGCTGAAAATCTTCCCAGGTCAGGAATATGCGCACCAGTTTAAAGTTAAACTTAGCCAGCCGGTAAAAATCCTGCCGTACTTCGGCGGCATCGAAATGCTTCCACCAATACATGGCACTGCGGGCGGGCCAGTAATTTATTCCTATAATAAATTCATTTGCCTCAGTCATATCTAACCCCCTTTAGCAATAAAACCTTGTTTATATTATGCGAATTAAAGCGCACCAAAATTCAAAGCTAAAGCTTGATTCCAGCCGGGGGAATCTTTTCCTTGCAGTTCGCTGTACCCACTGAAAGGAAAGTTCTTGTGGGGGGGGGAGATCTTAATTTTGACTGGCCGGGTCCTGACGTACCAGAGCAGTCAGCACCAGATCACCTTCTACTTTGCACAATATTTTGACGGGGGAATCCCAGCTATTGGCAAAGCGTAAGTCGGCTGTGCCCCATGAGACCGTAGCATCCCGCTCGGGGGCGGCATACAAGACCTTTAAGGAATGAGGATGTCTTTCGATAATCTGCAGCCTGGCTTCCAGGGCCAGGTTGTAAAGGGTACTGGCGGTCTGGCAGATACCACCGCCAACCCCTTCTACTACTTTCTTGCCGGAAAAAATAGCGGCTGTCTGGTAGCCTGTATCTGCGGTCCGGGGTCCGACCGTCTGATTGAAAGAAAAAACTTCTCCGGGTTGCAGTACCTTGCCGTTTATGCGGGCGCAGGACAGCACTATATTGGTCGTGCGTCCTGGAGGACTGTTTAGCAGACGGGTAAAATAACCGGCCATAACCTCTTCAGAATCAGAAAACACGGGGATAACTCCGCTTATGGCACCCCAGTTGCCGGCCGGTTTAAATTCCACCGGAGGCGGCGGGGGTGGAGGAGGAGTAACCGATGGCAGAGGATGAGTTTGGGAATAGGCAGGACTTTGCAGAATGAGTTTAGCGGCATAAGGATCGTAGCAAAGTTCATAATTGATTTCTTCCGCAACCAGGCGCAAAGGTACATATATCTCACCGTTTTCACTTACCAGCGGTGCGGTATCAGACTGCCGGATTTCGGAATTAACCAGATAATCGGTACGGTCCGGAAACATAGTTATGAAGGTGTCACGGTTAATTATCCTGATTTCACCTGGTTGGGCAAAAGCGTCACACTCAAAGATTGCGCGTAGTGACGTAAGTGAAATCATGGTTCGGCCATTGCAAATAAAAACAGGGCTGTTCAGTTCAGGCACATTGCCGTCCACCACTAACTGTAGCTGGTTTTCTGAGCCTGCTGCCGGTGCTGCTGCCAGACCCGTCCCATTTCCCAATATAAACAGGCATAACATTATTAAACTGGCAAAACATTTCTTCAATTTTTATTAATACCTCCATCCAACCTTTTTTTAAAAATCAACGGGAATGGCATAATAACTATTAATGCCTTAACCCATAAATATAGAAAGGCATGCTGAAATATTCATTAAAATTTATTAAAAATGATAAAATTGGAGGAAAGCGACAGAAGCCGGAGGCATGACAGGAGAGGAGAAAGATGACTGAGTTTTTCACTTTTACTAATATAGGCCGGCATTTCGATAACGGAGAGTTTATACAGGTATCGGGACGGGTGGAGCCAGGACAATTGTTAATGGTGCGGGGCCCATCCGGTTCAGGTAAATCGACCCTTTTAAAAATACTGGCAAGATTAATACGGCCCGAAGCAGGAAAAGTTTATTTTCAGGATCGGGACTGGAGGTCCGTTGCTCCTTTGGAATGGCGGCAGAGAGTGCAGTATGTATCACAGCAGCCGGTTATGTTTGAAGGTAAAGTTATAGATAATATGCTTCTCCCTTATAAACTTAATCAAAATAAACGGTTTGCCGGTTACAATCTGGATAAAATTAAAGAATTCTTTAATCAGCTTGATTTATCGGCCAATCTTCTCCAACAGGATGCCCAAACCTTGTCAGGCGGGCAAGCCGCCCGGGTTGCAATTATCCGGGCCTTAATGGTTAAGCCGGACCTGCTGTTACTGGATGAACCCACCGCCTATCTGGACGGTGACAGCAGTCAAAAGGTTAACCGGCTTATGCAGGAATGGGTGGGTCAGGGTGAACATGCTATAATCGAAGTTTCTCATCATGACCAAAACGTGGATGAATTACCCGGAAGCAAGATCTTAACCATAAATCCCGGCAAAGGAGAATCCCGGCATGAATTATAGCTATATTCCCATTTCCAATACGCAGCTGGCCATGAGTCTGGCACTGGTTTTAATAACCGGCCTGATCAGCACTCTGATGCAGCTGGGATTATTGAAGTCACTGTTATGGGGCACCTTCCGCGCTTTCATACAACTGACTTTAATAGGTTATGTACTGACCTATATCTTTGAAACCAACCGTTTGTATGTAATAGTGCCGATTATAATCCTGATGACTTTTGTAGCCAGCCGGGAAGCTACCCGCAGGATTAAAAAATCGCCGCATAATACTATGCTGCTTTCCTTTTTGTCCTTAACCGCAAGTACCTTTATAGTCGGGTTAATTGTGGTAAGGCTGATTATCTCCCCCCAGCCCTGGTACTCGGCCCGGGTTATGATTCCTATCTTTGGCATGATTCTGGGCAACTCTATGAATGCCATAGCCTTATCACTTGATCGTCTGTATGCGGAAATACATGCCCATGTCAATGAAGTAGAGCAGCTCCTGTGCCTGGGAGCTTCGCCCTGGGAGGCATCCCGGGAATATGTGAGCCGGGCCCTGCAGGCCGGTATGATGCCTACCATTAACTCTTTGATGATTGTGGGACTGGTAAGTCTGCCCGGGATGATGACCGGCCAGATATTAGCGGGGATGAATCCCCAGGATGCGGTACGCTATCAGTTTGTGGTGCTGATAATGGTTGCCGCAGCGGTAGCAATTGGTTGTTTGTGTATGCTGGGGCTGTCTTTTCGCAAAATGTTTACTGAAGATATGGCTCTGGTGGAACCGTTGCGGCATAACTGAATGAATTGCCGGGGGAAAGAGGTTATTTATTGCGAAAGCCCGCTGAAGCGGGCTTTGCTATGATCTTAAGCTGTTCTTTAACGTAGGCTGCCGGCTACAACTTAAACCCCCAGCTGTGATCTAACCGTGTTAATGTCCTGAGTGTCAGCCGGAGCAGCAGGTTTATACCAACCCTTCTGGGTGGCCAGTTGAGCTAATTGAAATTGAAATTGCTCATCGGAGTTTCTTATTTGCTGTAGGGTCTGCCGCAGTTGCTGGTTGGAGGTTTCGCTAATGGCATTGGCGTAACCGGTAAGACTTCCTTTCATCATGGAAAGGATATCATTAACCATTTCCTTATCCTGAATCTTGTTTGGCATTATATCATCTCCTTCTTAACCTAAAAATGTCAATAACTTTTGTCTGGTCTGAGAGGCAGATTGGGCAGATTGTTTAAACATCTGCTGAGCTTGCTGGTCACTGCACTGTTCGGAATAGAAGTTAAGCTTCTTTTCCGCATTTTCATGTGCTCCGATCAGGTGGCGTAAAGTTTGAAGTTCGAGTTGGGTTAAATTCATGGTAACACTCCTTTCAAAATTACTTCCTTTATATGATTTGAAAAAGCCCGGTGCAGTATACAGTAATTTATTTTTAAAATGGCGAAAAAATAAACCTGACCAATTAACCCGGGCTAATATTAAAATCAGCCTCGGTCAGTTTGACCAGGTTCTTAATCTGTAAAAAATTTTTATTTATCAGCCGATCATTACTTTTCCGTCCGGGTAACTGATACCGGCCTGTTTTTCCCGATGGGCCAGGGCATAACCGATCGTCAAAGGTCCCAGCCGGCCTACAAACATGGTGATAATAATAAGGATACGGCCCCAGGTATCCAACTGGGGAGTCAAGCCCAGCGTAAGGCCAACCGTACCCAAAGCCGAGGTCGCCTCAAACAGCAATCGTATAAAATCAAAATGATTGCTAAATGAAAGCAGCCAGGCGATTAATATGATAAAGGTCAGGGCCATTATAATAATACTCAGGGCGGTCAGAACATCATTATAGGTTAAAAGCCGACACGGCATGGAAAAGACCAAACCACAGAGCTTTAGCCCATCCCATGGAAGGTACCCAGTTCAGGGCAAGTATTAGAGCAGCTAGCAGCTCTATCGAAAATGAAAAAATTATCAGATAACGGAATATATCCACAATGCCTTCTACCGAGGTTTTGTTTAAAGCCGTCTGCATCAAGAGACGCTGGCGCAGTTGTATTTTTTTACCCAGCAATAAGGCAAAGAAAGTGGCAAAAGACATTATGCCCAGTCCACCGATTTGGATGAGCAGCAGAATTACTATCTTGCCGAATAAGGTCCAGTGGGTTCCGGTATCAACCACCACCAGCCCGGTAACACATACGGCCGAAGTGGACGTAAAAAGCGAGGTGAGAAATTGTCCGTTGCCATTCTGCACCGCCCAGGGGGTAGTTAAAAGTATGGCCCCCAGCAGAATAACTGCCGCAAATCCCAGCACCAGCAGTTGCGGGGGAGTAAAATGTTTGCTTAAAATTTATTATGCCACCTTATCACTTCGTTTTAAGATTCCAAATGATTGATTTTTTCCAGATTATAGTCTTTGCCCAGAGCTACCAGAATGTCACCGGCCGATATTATTTGGTCAGGTCCGGGGGAGACGACAATATTGTTTCCCCGTTTGATCGCCAGTATGGTTATTCCCTGTTTTTCACGCAGTTTCAAAGCCCGCAGCGATTTGCCTGCATAGATTTTGGGCGAAACCAGTTCAATAATACTGTAATCGGAAGATAGTTTGATCTGTTCGATTATATTTTGTGATATAAGGGTCCGGGCCAGTTTGAAGCCATATCTCTTTCCGGATAAATTACCAGATCGGCTCCGATTTTTTCAAGAACTTTGCCGTGCAGCTTATTCTGGGCTTTGGCCACCACCTGCTTAACCCCTATTTCTTTCAAGGTTATAGTAGTCAGTATATTAGCCTGGATATTATGTCCGATGGCGACAATTACCACATCATAGTTCCTGATGCCCAGTTGTCTCAAAGCCTGTTCATCCATAGCGTCTGCCTGTACCGCGTGAGTAGCGGCCTCGGCTGATTCGTTGACTCTTTCATTGTCTACATCGATAGCCAGAACCTCATAGCCATTGGAAGTCAGCTCTCTTATCAGGCTTTCTCCAAAACGTCCCAGACCTATGACTGCAAATTGTTTATTTTGCATAATTATAACCATTCCTTTCGCTACGCTCAGGCACAAAACAATATGAAAATACCTGTCTGAGCGTTATGCTTAATGTGGTCGTGCAGGTAAACTACAGAGCACGTGGAGAGAAGTGCGTCCCCCCTTTCGAGAGACCGCATAATTATATGTGCCGCTCTGCCTGTTCAAGCACAAATAAGTGTGGCATCGACCACGCAGATTTATATTTGTATAAACAACTCCCTTGTTTTGCTTAGGCGAGCAGTCAAGGCCTGCACGGCCACCATACTGTTTGAGAGAGGGAGTGTCTATGCTAAAAATTGTTTACCCCATTTGTTGTGGGATCGATGTTCACAAAACCTTCGTAATAGCTACCATTGCCACCACTGACCATGAAAACATTACCACCTATCAAACCAAACGCTTTTCCACCTTTACCCGGGATTTGAAAGCTTTAGCGGCATGGCTTTCAGTGCGCCATAGCCCGTATGATTTTGACAGCGATCTATTACATGCTTTCATCCGGTGAATTCTTCAACCCTGGACTGTATGAGAAAGCTCAATGCAAACCGGGATTCGTAGCTTCTTCAGAAGCGCATGCCGTAAAACTATTGCAGCGTTTGGGATATGTGGTTGTAAAAGAACCAGAATCTGCTTAGATTCTATTGATTTTTATCTTCTTGCTTAGGTCTGAACTCAGGCCTGCTTCCGTGTACCCTAATTCAGGCGTTTTCTCCGTCTTCAGCCTGCTACACTATTTTCAGATTTACTCTAATATTACCTCCTTGCTCATTAAGCATTGGAATATATTAGTATCATTTTTTTTGCTGTCAAACAGAAAATATTGCCTTCTTTAAGTAGTTTATATAGGTTAAGTACTAATATGCATTATTAGCGATTGCCCGACCCGGGACCATAAAATTTTGCTTAAATTTACAGCAAAATCATGAGTATAAGATATGAAGAACTTATCCATATTAAACGAAAAAGGGAGTGAAGTTGATGACAGTATTAGGGGATCCTTTTGTAGCCTGTGTACCGCGGCAAATGTCGCCGGAAGAAACGGTACAGGCATTAAGAGTGGATATTGCCGGTGAACTGGAGGCGATTATCGGATATGAAGCTCATGCCATGGCAACTGCCGACGCAAGAGTCAAAAAAGTGCTGTATCACATCGCCAATGAGGAAAAGCAGCACGTAGGAGAGCTGCAGCAGCTTCTCTATATCCTGAATCCCAATGAACAGAAATATATAACTCAGGGTATAGATGAAGTACAACAACAGCAAAACCAGAACTTCCAAACACCTATGCAGTAATAAAGTAACCAACGGTGAGGGTAAGATTATACATTAATACAGGAGGATATTTTAATGGATTTCGATAACTATGAAGATGAATTTGAGAGCTATAGTGCGTTTCTGGAACGAATGGGGCTGGAGGATACGGAAGAGAGTTTCGAAATGTTTGTAGACAGCCATATAACCAACCTCTAATATAACACCGGCAAAAGGTGCAATACTGTTGTACACCGCCCTGCGGCCTAGATATTGGAAAAGGCCGCAGGGCGGTTGTGTTCTCATATCTTTGACATCCTCGCTCATTACTTATAAAATATAATTATAATTTATAAGTAATGAGAGGCTGCAGTTGGAGAAAAAAGACATAAAACGGGTAACCAATATCCTGGAGACGCTTCAATATGCCAAAGCGGCACTGGCATTATTGCCACAGCTGCCACCGAATATGAAACCGGTCTATTTTCGTATTCTGAATGCCATTTATAAAATCGGTGATGATACCGGCAGTTCACGTGTTTCCGATATCAGCAAGGTATCTGGATTATTACTTCCCAATACGACAAAGGTTATTAACGAAATGGTTGAATTGAATATCGTTGAAAAATTCACCTCCGCTTCTGATAAACGTGTTGTATTGGTGCGGGCAACCGAGCTGGGAAATCAGTATATTCAGAAGTATGTTCTGTGTTTTATAGAAGATTTGGGGGGGGAATTTTCAAAAATTAACGAAGCCAACTGCTTGATAATGATCGAAACTATGCATGAAGTTTATCAAGCAATGAAAACAGTTTATAAAGAAAAAGAAGCTGAGTATACCACAAACGGGCACTAATTATATTACCAGGTCGCTGGATTTATTTTAAATGCCGCATTTCCTGAATTGCTAACTTATCTGCATATTTTCACGATTCTGTTCATTGGCTGAGCACTGCAATTTTAAACCTACTTGTCTCTTCATTATTCAGGACATTTTTATAATGATAATTTGGGGTAAAACTGTTTGCACCTGCCGGATTTGCAGCTTTAACCGATATGTTATTTTCTCATATCGCTGATTCATTTGATTTTTTCGCTGTAAAATTCTAAAAGAAAGGAGAAAAATTTATGTTCAAAGTAAATGATTATGTTATGTATGGCTTAACCGGAGCTTGCCGGATTACCGATATTAGAAAAGACGAGTATAACAGTGATGATGAAACCAAGTATTATGTTTTAAACCCTGTTTTCAACAATACTATGACCATTAAAGTCCCTGTAGATAATCCCAATATCGTGATGAGATCAGTTATTACTAAGGACGATGCATTATCCTTAATAGCTAAAATACCAGAAATAGACGTCGCTTGGATCGATGATGACCGACAAAGAAATGCTACTTTTAAAGCTGCCCTTAGATCAGGAAAAATTGAAGAATGGGCGAGAATTATCAGGACGATACATCTGCAAAAAGAAGCAAAATCTGTGGCCGGTAAAAAGCTTGCCAAGATAGATGAAGACATGATGAATACGGCCGAAAAGCACTTAAATGAAGAATTTTCAATAGCTTTGGATATTTCACCCGAAGAGGTTATTCCATATATAAATGAACATATTCCGCAAAGTAATGCGAGATAAAAAAGCAGCAGCAAGCCAATTTGATTAAGAAATAATGCACGAAAACTATATAAAAAACAGAACCGGACCAGATTAATGGGTCCGGTTTAGTTTTTATAGCGGTGAAAACCCCGGCTTTTTGAAATCGTTGACCGATTCGGTCAATTATGCTATTTTAATATTAACCGAATCGGTTAATACTATCTACGAGGTGAGTCGTTTGGAGAGTTTTTTAAATTTGCCTTTGGAGAAACAAAATATAATTATTGATGCCGCCCTTACATGCTTCGGTACTAACGGTTACAAAAAAACTTCCGTCGGCGATATCGCTGCTGCGGCAGGGATTTCAAAAGCATTGGTATTTCATTACTTTGGTACCAAAAAGGCGTTGTATTTATATCTGATTGATTTATGCACCCATATTATCATGAATGAACTCGACGAAAAGTTTGATAATGCTGTTACTGATTTTTTTGCCAGAATTCAGCTTGCAACCAGCATTGAAATTTCGGTTATGAAAAAACACCCTGCCATCCTCTCCTTTTTAGATAATGTATATTTTGAAAATAATGAGGAAGTTAAAGCGGACATAAAAGCTATTCTTGCAAATGGTGAAGGTCTGAGAAGCAAAATTGCCTTTGAAGGTACTGACATTTCGAAATTTAAAGATGGCATTGATCCCAAGCTGGTCTTGAGAATACTTACCTTGCTTACCGACGGGTATTTAAGTAAAATGCCTAAAACCGGGATTGATCTTGACGTTTTATGCGAAGAATTTGATGAATATATCAATCTGTTTAAAAGAAATTTTTACCAGGGAAAATACCTGTAACGTGTATTTGATTTTACTAAAAACGCTTTAAGAAAGGGAAATAGGTATGAATTCATATGTACTTGGTTTTCAGGAAATCGATAAAACCAAGCTTGCGATGGTAGGGGGCAAGGGCGCCAACCTGGGGGAACTATCCAGACTAAAGGGGATACAAGTGCCGGAGGGCTTTTGCGTTACTACCGAAGCGTATAAAGAAATTACTGGAAACAATGAGGAATTTAATTTTCTGTTGGACCAGTTGTCTTTTCTAAAAGCAGATAACCGGGAAGGTATTGATGAAATCAGCGCCAAAATCCGCCAGGTCATCGAAGGAATCGCTATTCCGCAAGGTATCGAGAAGGAGATTACCCGTCATCTTAAACAGCTTGGTGAAAAAAATGCCTATGCTGTACGTTCCAGCGCCACGGCGGAGGATCTGCCGAACGCCTCCTTTGCCGGCCAGCAGGATACGTATTTGAACATTGTAGGAAATGAAGCAATCCTCAAGCATATCAGCCAATGCTGGGCATCGCTGTTTACCGGCCGCGCCGTAACCTACCGCATTCAAAATGGCTTCGATCACCGCAAGGTCCATCTCTCCGTCGTCATCCAGAAGATGGTTTTCCCGGAGGCGGCGGGAATTATGTTTACAGCCGATCCGGTCAGTGCCAACCGGAAGGTACTCTCCATCGATGCCAGCTTTGGGCTCGGTGAAGCTTTGGTATCCGGCCTGGTAAATGCGGACAACTATAAGGTGCGTGACGGCAGGATCATTGCTAAGAAGATATCCGCCAAGAAACTGGCGGTCTATGCCTTAAAAGAAGGTGGAACAGAAGAGAAAAGGATCGAGGCGGAACATCAGAAGCGGCAGACGCTGACCGACGAGCAGATTTTGGAGCTTGGAAAAACAGGCAGACGGATTGAAGAATATTTCGGTCGTCCGCAGGATATTGAATGGTGCCTGTATGAAAATAAATTCTTTATGGTCCAGAGCCGCCCCATCACCACCTTATACCCCGTACCGGACGCGCAGGATGGGAAAAACCATGTGTATATGTGTTTAGGCCATCAGCAGATGATGACCGATGCCATGAAACCATTGGGGTTATCCTTTTTTCAGCTCTTGTCTGACGAGTTTCCCATGATTCAGGCCGGGGGAAGGCTGTTCATAGATCTGGCGCACGATTTGGCTTCTCCTATGGGACGAAAAATAGTGCTCGCTTCTGTAGGCAAAGTCGATCCTCTCATGGATAACGCGATCAAGAGCTTAATGAAGCGCAAAGCCTTTATGAAATCATTATCGTGCGGTAAAAGAGTCTTTAGTATGGGTTCAGGGTATTTCTCCTGGGCCTTGCCGGTTCAGTTTATCAAGATATATCGCAGCAATGACGGAAACGTTGTTCACACGCTAATGTCCCGGAATGAGGCGTCTATTAAAGAACTACGGCAAAAGATGGCCAACCTGTCCGGTGACGAGCTGTTTGCCTTTATTATAGAAGAAGCTAATAAGCAATTAAAAGAAGCCCTGTATGACCCGCAAGGCATGGCAGCGATTTATGTCGGGGTATATGCGGTAAGTTGGTTTAATAAGAAAATGAAAAAGTGGCTGGGCGAAAAGAGCGCGGCAGATTCGCTTTCCAAATCGGTTGGGGGCAATGTTACATCTGAAATGGGGCTTAAGCTGTTGGATGTAGCGGATGTCGTCCGGCCATATCCGGCGGTGTTGGAGTATTTGCAACACGCCAATGACGAAACTTTTTTTGAGGACTTGGCCAAGCTGGAAGGTGGCAATGCGGTTAGTCATGCCATACGGGCGTATCTTGAAGAATACGGCATGCGCTGCCCCGGTGAGATCGATATCACCAGGCCCCGCTTCAGCGAACAGCCGACTGTCCTCGTTCCCATGATTCTCAGCAATATCAAAAACTTTGAGCCGGGCGCTCATAACGTCCTGTTTGAGCAGGGCCTGCAGGAAGCGAAGCAGAAGGAGCAGGATCTCCTGAACCGTTTGAAACAGCTGCCCGGTGGAAAACAAAAAGGCAAAAAGACAAGGCAGATGATCAGCCGTTTGCGCAATTTCACCGGTTATCGGGAATACCCGAAATACTTGATGATCGAGCGTTACTGGATCATCAAGCAGGCCCTGCTGCAGGAAGCCGTTAAGCTTGTGCAAAAGGAGGTTATCCAGGAGAAGGAGGATATTTACTATCTGTCTTTTGAGGAGCTCCGGGAGGTCGTTCATACCAACCGGCTGGATTACAGCATCATAACGAAGCGAAAAGAGGAATACGAGCTCTATGAGAAGCTGACGCCACCGCGGCTAATGACGTCCGAGGGCGAGGTTATGTCCGGCGCATACGATACCGGGAACATCCCGCAAGGCGCCTTGGCGGGTATACCCGTTTCATCCGGAACAATTGAGGGCCGGGCCAGGGTCGTTCTGAAAATGGAGGATGCTCACATGGAGGAAGGCGATATTCTGGTCACTGCCTTTACCGACCCCAGCTGGACCCCGGTGTTTGTATCCATAAAAGGCCTGGTGACGGAAGTAGGCGGGATGATGACCCACGGTGCTGTAATTGCCAGAGAATACGGCCTGCCTGCAGTTGTTGGCGTGGAAAACGCTACCAGGTTGATTAAAGATGGACAGCGGATCCGGGTAAACGGTGCGGAAGGGTATGTGGAAGTTTTCCCTCACGCTCCGGTTAACAAATAGCTTACGAACAAATGTTTGCAAAATATGAAGCAAGGG
>ENA-UOOI01001518-UOOI01001518.1-fermentation-metagenome-genome-assembly--contig:-NODE-1518-length-23798-cov-69.295666_pt1 | contig 23798 bp, 26 predicted proteins | sample MGYA00245779_ERZ724027 | MGnify/ENA primary metagenome ERZ724027 (study PRJEB28704, sample SAMN03018318) | fermentation metagenome | biome: anthropogenic terrestrial biome; feature: soil...
TATGGATAAGAAGTTATCGGCGTCGTCTTATATTGCGGTCGGCAGCATGCTTTTCGGCCTGTTTTTCGGGGCGGGGAACCTGATTTTCCCGGTACATATGGGCCAGGAAGCCGGAAGCGCCGTTTGGACCGCGACGGCAGGGTTCCTGATCACCGCGATCGGCCTGCCGTTTTTGGGGGTCGTAGCCATCGGGGTCTCCAAAAGCGACGGATTGTTTGACCTTGCGGGCCGGGTCCACCCGGTTTTCGCCTATGGCATGACGATCCTGCTGTATCTGACCATCGGCCCGTTCTTCGCCCTGCCGAGGACCGCGACCGTGTCTTATGAAATCGGCGTGGACCCGTTCATTCCGGACGATTACAAAATAGCCGGGCTCGCCTGTTTTTCGCTGCTGTTTTTTGCCGCCGCGCTTTTTTTTGCCCTTCGGCCGAGTAAAATTCTGACATGGGTCGGTAAGATTCTGAACCCTCTGTTCCTTGTCTTCCTCGCGGTGCTGATCATCACAAGCTTTGTAAGGCCCATGGGGAGCGTAAATGCCGCGCAGGTTCAGGATGCATACGGCTCGGTGCCCTTTTTCAAGGGGTTCACGGAAGGCTACAACACCATGGATGCGCTGGCATCCCTTGCGTTCGGCATTATCGTGGTGCGGACGCTGCGCGGCCTGGGGGTGAACAGCCCCAGAAGCATTGCGGCGGGCACGCTGAAATCCGGCTTTGTCAGCATGGTCTTGATGGGCCTGATCTATGGCTGCCTCGCGTACATCGGCGCGTCCAGCATGGGGAGCCTGAAGCTTTCCGAGAACGGCGGGATCGCGCTGGCACAGATCGCCCGCTATTATTTCAGCGGCTGGGGCGGCGTGCTTCTTGCCGTCATTGTGACCCTCGCCTGCCTGAAGACGGCGGTCGGCCTGATCACCGCATGCGCCGAGACCTTCCGCGGCATTTTCCCGAACTCCCTGGGCTACAAAGCCTATGCCGTCGTGTTTACCGTGATTTCCTGCCTGATCGCAAACGTCGGCCTGACACAGATCATCGCTTTCTCCATCCCGGTGCTGATGTTCCTGTACCCTCTGGCCATCGCGCTGATTCTGCTTGCGATCCTTTCGCCGCTGTTTCAGAACCGCCGGTGCGTCTATCTGCTGACCATCCTCTTTACGCTGTTCGACGCGGCCGCCGATTTTCTGAGCGCCCTTCCGCAGGGCGCCGCCGCTCAGCCTGCGATCCAGGGGATCCTGGGCTTCTACCGGGAATTCGTCCCCTTCTTCGCCATCGGGATGGGCTGGATCGTCCCGATGCTCATTGGGCTGGCGCTTGGCTTTGCGGTCTATTTTCTCACAAGGCCGGGACAAAAAGCAAGGTAAGTAAGCATCCTGTTTTAAAAGTAGTCGTCCCGCGCTGATCAGGGTTTTAATCTTAAATAGGAAAGTGCATGTAGAGCCCAATGAACAGAATATACCCTACCGAGTTTGTTCGAGGCTGTCTATTGAGGGCATCCTGAACGGGCTCTTTTTTCAGGCCTCGTTTGAAAAATAAAGAAAAGCGCCGAAAAACCTTGATTTTTCGGCGTTTGTGGTGTCCTCGGGCGGATTCGAACCGCCGGCCTACCGCTTAGGAGGCGGTCGCTCTATCCAGCTGAGCTACGAAGACAAATATAAAATTACTGGTATTCCGCCCGCCGGGGCGAAGCGCCGTCCGCTGATCAAACGGTGCTTCGTCCCGGCGGTATGTGTCAACTTTTATATTTTACAGCAGGGGGCTTTCTTTGTCAATATTTTTCGTTCAGGCGCGGGAACGAATATCGCAGCACGCACGCCAGCCGGCTTCGTGCCTTTTTCAGATGACGGCTCACCGTGGATTCGTTGATTCCGAGCTGCCGGGCGGCATCCCGCGCCGTCATCCCTTCATAGTAGCAGAGCCGGACGCACTGGCGCTGCCGTTCGGTCAGCTCGCCCTCCGCCGCCTTGCGCAGGGCTTTGAGCATGCTGCGGTATTCCAGGTCGCTTTCCTCCTGTGCGCTGCGCCACGCCTGGACACCTGCCAGCCTTTCGGTGAAAAGATCCAGGCAAAGATTTTTATTTCTCATGCCCCGAGTCCTCCTTTCCGCCATAGCTTTGCAGCAGGCGCCCCGTGCTCCGGCATTCCAGATACATGGAATAAAGCAGGCAGATGCGGTAATTGAGCTCTTTCCTTTCCGCGGCGTCGGCGGATAAAAGCCGGCGGCGCAGCAGGTCCGTGCGGGCCTTGAGTGCCCGCGCTTCCTGAAGATATTCTTTTCCCCAAGCGATAAAATCCATTTCGTTCTCCTTTCTTTTACACAATATGTGTAGTTAAAGAGCTGTAACATTTCCCACAAAATTTCATGAAGAGGAGCTGCTTTTGTTTTCTCCTTTGAAATCAATGGTCGGTATAAATGATGATAGCATAAGAACAGGCAGAGTTTCAAGATAAAATAAAACAAACGTTCGATTTTAAAGGGCATAGGGACAAATATGGGACTGTAAGTTCAGACGTTCTTTGAAAAGTGGAAACAGGATTGAGTCAACACGAATCGTGTGCTATAATAACTTCACGGCTTAAGCGGAAGCGAAGCTTCCGACGCCTGAGAGTACATTGGTGAGCGCTCCGCGTATTTCGGTGGCCTACGGTTATGACAAAATCGACTGATAACAACACCTCGCTAGGCCTTGCGTGGTTTGGCTGGTAAATTTCAGCCAAGCTGCCGAACAAAATGCTCTAAGCTCAAGACAGCGCCGCCGGACAACGGCGCGCCGCGCCCTTCAGCGAGTGCGTCGTTGTCCGATTCTAAGGCGCGTTACTCTTAACTTCCGGGTGGCGCGGTTCCCAAAGGCGGAGCCTTTGGCAAGTCTTTGCATACTTTCTTCTTGCAAGAAAGTATGGGCCTGCCCCGGCCCGAGGGGCGCCCCTCATGCCGGGGCGGGCACCTACTTTCGTGGAAGGACGAAAGTAGGCAAAGGCCTTCCGGGGGAGAGTTTCGATTCTCTCCCCCTGGTCCCCTTCTCAACGACACAAAGGCTCCGCCTTTGGAAACTGGGGACGCCCACAGAGGAAGCCGAGCGAATCGCGCCAAAGACAAGCGGCGCACAGACCGCGCCGCCTTGCAGTGGCGCTTTCGGAAGCCCAGTGAAGTTTGATCATTAGCCAAACCCACAAAACAAATATCCATCTTCAGGAAGTAACTTAATAACAGCGCTTCACTGGCCTTGCGCAGTCTGGTCGGTAAACTTCAGCCAATCTTCCGGACAAAAATGCTCTTAGCCTTAGACAGCGCCAACGTTCGATCAAGGTCGCACTTCCGGATTGCGAATGCTCTAAACTTGAGACCGCGCCGCCGGACAACGACGCGCCGCGTCCTTCAGCGAGTGCGTCGTTGTCCGATTCAAAGGCGCGTTACACCTAACTGCCGGAATGCATGGTTCCCAAAGGCGGAGCCTTTGGCAAGTCTTTGCATACTTTCTTCTTGCAAGAAAGTAGGTGCCCGCCCCGGCCTGAGGGGCGCCCCTCGTGCCGGGGCGGGCACCTACTTTCGTGGAAGGACGAAAGTATGCAAAGGCCTTCCGGGGGAGAGTTTCGATTCTCTCCCCCTGGTCCCCTTCTCAACGACACAAAGGCTCCGCCTTTGGAAACTGGGGACGCCCACAGAGGAAGCCGAGCGAATCGCGCCAAAGACAAGCGGCGCACAGACCGCGCCGCCTTGCAGTGGCGCTTTCGGCAGCCTGGCGATCCCGGTGGTTAAATCAAAATCTTTTCAGAGAAGGAAGATCGTTATGTTTTCGAACCGTTTGAAACAGCTTCGCACGGAATATGGGATCACGCAGGCCGAGCTGGCCCGCCGCCTGGGAATTTCCCCCTCCGCCGTCGGCATGTACGAGCAGGGCAGGCGGGAGCCGGACAGCGAGCTTCTGGGCAGGCTCGCCGGATTTTTTCATGTCAGCGCCGACGATCTGCTGGGGCTGGAGGAGCAGGAGCAGGAGGTCAACAGCGTCATCGACCGGTTTACGCGCATACTCGAAAATCAGCAGGGCCTTATGTTCAACGGGATGCCGCTTTCCGCCGCGGACCGCGAAAAAATCGTCAGCGCCATCCGGGTGGCGGCGGCAATCGCGGCTCCGGGGGAGGATGGGAAAAATGACCGGAAATAGCGCGGAAAAACTGGCGCGCGCCCTGCGCGGACGATACGGGCCGTGCGGCGTGTTCGATCTTTGCGACCGTCTCGGCGTGGCGGTCGTCTATCAGGAACTGCCCTCTAAGGTGAACGGGTTTTACGTCCGTTTCGGCAGCCGTTGCGTGATCGTCATCAGCGGTCTGGTGCCGTCGGAGCGGAGGGATTATGTCTGCGCGCACGAGCTGGGCCATGTTCTGCTCCATTCCGGCACCAACGCGGTGGAGCTGACCGAGCAGACCGGCCTTTGCCTGCCCCGGCTGGAAAATGAGGCGGACTGTTTTGCCGCCTGCCTGCTTCTGGAGGAGCGGATGAGGGAATGGAGCCGGTGCAGCGAGTCGCTGACGGCGCGCCAGATCTCTCAGCTTTCGGGCGTGCCGCAAAGAGTGGTGGAGCTTTGGTTCTGCGCCTGCGCCGGCGATTCCGCGGCCGGATGAAGCAATTCCCATTCCCTTTTCAATGTTTTAAAAAAATTCTGTTATTCTGAAATGATTTGCGATATAATAAGGAAAGGCATCAGAATCAAATCGCCGCGCCTGCCGCAAACGGGCGGCAAATACCAAAAAGGCGGCGTAACGAAATAAGGAGAAGCTATGAAAATTTTATCTACTTTTGCCAGTCATGTGACACAAGCGATTGATTTTGTAGTGGAAGCCAATCGGAAAGCCGCGCTGATCAACAGGCTCAAGCTGGTGATCAAAAGTGAAGAAAAAAATATTGACCGGGCTTATATTGCGCTGGGAAAATATTATTTCAATCATCTGCGCGACAAAGGGCTGGAAGAGCCCGAACGCCATTGCGCTGCGCTGGAAAATTCAAAACGCAGGCTTGACCGCGCCCTGACCAAGCTGGAAGAGCTCACCGAGGATGACGACGAAGAGGATTACGAGGAGTACGACGACTGCGCCGGCTGCCATGGGGACTGCTACGACTGTTATGCGGGGGATGAATCCGACTATCCGGAGGATGAGCCCGAACGGCCGGAAGCGCCCGCGGCGGATGCATCCCCGGATCCCGGCGAGCCCGGCTCCGCGTCGGAGCCTTCCGGCGACGGCACATCCGGAGAAGCGGCCGGCGAAGACGACGGCACGGGTTTCCCGGACCGGGAATAAGGCGGGGGAACCGATATGAAACCGCTGATCGTTTGTTTTTCCCTGACGGGGCATACCAGAAAAATCTGCGGCTGCCTGGCGAAATCGCTGGACGCCGACTATACCGAGATCAAAGAGATTTCCCGGCGGAGCCGGGTCAGCGCGTACACGCTCGGCGTGTACGACGCCCTCCGCCATAAAAACGGAAACATCCGCCCGCTGGCGGCGGATGTTTCCCATTACGGCCGCCTGATCGTGGCAACCCCCGTTTGGGCGGGGAACATACCGCCCGCCGTGAATGATTTCGTGCGGGAATACGAGCTGCACGGAAAAACCGTTTACGGGCTTGTCACCCACGCGGGCGGGCCGGGACAGGCGATGGACTTTTTGAAGCAGGAGCTGGAGCAGGCGGGCGCGTCCTGCCCCAATGTGCTTGGGGTGCTTTCCAGCCGCGAGGCGATTCACGAGCTGAAAGCGGGCCGCCTTGTCTTCGCCCTGGATGAAGACGGGAAGCTGGCCCTGAAGAACGGGGACCCCCGGAAATGAAAAAAAAGATTCTGCTCGGGATGAGCGGGGGCGTGGACAGCTCGGTTTCCGCCCTGCTGCTTCTGCGGCAGGGCTACGACGTCACCGGCGTCACGATGCGCCTGCGCCCCGACGAATACATGAGCGAAAGCAGCAGCGGCGGCTGCTGTTCGCTGGACGATATCGACGACGCGCGCCGCGTGTGCTATCAGCTCGGCATCGAGCACCTGGTGTTCAATTTCACCGAAGCGTTCCGGCGCGATGTGATCGACGTCTTCGCGCGGGAATACGCGGCGGGGCGCACACCGAACCCGTGCATCGCGTGCAACCGCTTCCTGAAATTCGGCGAGCTGCTGCGGCGCGCCCGGGAGCTGGGCTTCTGGGGGGTCGCGACGGGCCATTACGCCGTGGTGAAGCGGGATGAGGAGAGCGGCCGCTGGCTGCTGTACCGTTCCCTTTCCAAAAAAGACCAGAGCTATGTGCTTTACTCGATGACGCAGGACCAGCTTGCGCATACGCTTTTTCCGCTGGGCAGCATGCAGAAGCCGGTCGTGCGCGAAATCGCGCGGCAGGCCGGGCTTCTGGTGGCGAAAAAGCCGGACAGCGAGGAAATCTGTTTTGTGGAGGACCGCGATTACGCGGGGTTCATCGAGCGGTATACGGGAAAAAAGCCGTCCCCGGGCGACTTTGTGGACGGCGAAGGGCGCGTGCTGGGGCGCCACCGCGGGATCACCCGTTACACGATCGGCCAGCGGCGGGGGCTGGGCATCAGCTTTCCCACCCCCATGTATGTGACGAAAATCGACGCGGAGCAAAACCGCGTCGTGCTTGGGAAGGAAGGGAGCCAGTATTCCTCCGTGCTGACGGCGGACGACCTGAACTGGATCCCCTTCGACAGCCTTTCCCGCCCCATCGGGGCGGCGGCCCGCATCCGCTATCAGGCGGAACCGGCCCCCGCCGTGGTGACGCCGCTGGAAGGCGGGCGGGTCCGCGTGGAGTTTTCACAGCCGCAGCGTTCCGTCACGCCGGGACAGGCCGTCGTCTTTTACCAAAAGGACCTGGTGGTCGGGGGCGGCACGATCCTGTAAAATCGGAGGTGTTTTTCATGTCGACCTGCAGCATCCGGGAAATCAGCTGCCCAAGCTGCGGCGCGGTGAACAAGAGCAGGATGTGGATCGGAATGGAGGCTTCCGCCGATCCCGAACTGCGGCGGCGCATTCTGGATGAGACGCTGTTCGACTGGAAATGCCCGGACTGCGGGGCAGGGGCGCAGATGATCTACCCGTGTCTGTACTGCGACCGGGAAAACGGCTTTCTGGTCTGCCTTTCCCCGAACGGGCGGACCCCCGCCGTCCGGGAGGCGGAGCAGCGCCTGCCGGAGTTTCCCGGCGTGAAAAAGCGCCTGGTGGATTCCGCCGCGGCGCTGAAGGAAAAAATCCTGATTTTTGAAGCGGGCCTCGACGACCTTGCGGTGGAAATGGTCAAGCTCGCCCTGCGCGAGCTGGTGGAGAAAAAACGCGGCGCCGCGGCGGACCGGGCCTTTTACCTGGCAAAAAGCGGCGAACTGGACTACATAGGCTTTGAAATGTTCCTGAGCGGCGTGGAAAAGCCCGTCTACCAGGGCGTGCGCATGGAAGTGTACCGCAAGGCGGTGCAGGTCGCGCAAAGCTCCGGCTTTGCCGACGAGGGCTTTCAGCAGGTGGACGCCGCGTTGGCACAAACATTATTAGAGCAGCAGTAAACGATTAGGAGAAAATCATCATGTGTGGATTGTGTGGATTTACAGGGGAAGTCGTCGACCTGGATTCGGTCATCACGAAAATGACGGACAGAATCACGCACCGCGGGCCGGACAGCAGCGGCGTGTATCAGAATAAAGAGATTTCCATGGGTTTTCGCCGCCTGAGCATCATCGACGTGTCGGACTCGGGCGACCAGCCTATTTTTAATGAAGATAAAACGCTGGTTCTCACGTTCAACGGAGAGATCTACAATTATCAGGAGCTGCGGAAGGAGCTGCTCGAAAAGGGGCACCGCTTTTACACCAACACCGATTCCGAGGTGCTGCTGCACGGCTTCGAGGAATGGCGGGAGGGGCTGCTCAACCGGCTGCGCGGCATGTTCGCGTTCGCCATCTGGAACACCGTGGACAAATCCCTTTTCCTCGCGCGCGACTTTTTCGGGATCAAGCCGATGCACTACACGATGGTGGACGGCCATTTCGTCTACGGCTCCGAGATCAAGAGCATTCTGGCGTTTCCGGGCTTTGTGAAGAAGTTCAATTACGATACGCTGAGCAATTACCTTTCCTTTCAGTACGCGGTGCCGCCCCAGACGTTTTTCGAGGGCGTCTTCTGCCTGATGCCCGCGCATTACCTCTGGTACCGGGACGGAAAGGTGACGACCACCCGGTACTGGGAGCCGAAATTCGAGCCGGACGAGAATCTGGATGAGGAGGAAGCGGTCGACCGCATCGAAAAGGTGTTCGAGGATTCCGTGAACGCCCATAAGATCAGCGACGTTGAGGTCGGCTGCTTCCTTTCGAGCGGCGTGGATTCCAGCTATGTCTCCACCTATTTTTCCGGCCAGAAGACCTTTACCGTGGGATTCGATTTCGGGGAGAAATATAACGAGATCGACTGGGCCAAGGACCTGTCGAAGGAGATCGACGTCGACCACCACTATAAGGTCATCAGCTCCGAGGAATTCTGGGGCAACATCAAAAAGGTGCAGTATCACATGGATCAGCCGCTGGCCGACCCGTCGTGCATCGCGCTCTATTTCGTTTCCAAGCTCGCCAGCGAATACGTGAAGGTGGTGCTTTCGGGCGAAGGGGCGGACGAGCTGTTCGGCGGCTACACCGTTTACAACGAGCCCGACGTGTTCCGCCTGTACCACAAGCTGCCGCAGGGCCTGCGCACGTTTCTGCGCAAGGTCGTGCAGAAGGTCCCGTGGCATTTCGTCGGCCAGGGCTTCATCACCCGCGGCGAGCTCCCCACGAACGAAAGCTTTATCGGCAACGCGAAAATGTTCAGCTACGAGGACAAGCTCCGCCTGCTGAAGGACCCGTCCACCGCGACAAGGCCTCAGACTGTGACGAAGCCCTATTACGACCGAGTGAAAGACCTCGACGACGTCACGCGCATGCAGTATCTCGACATCAACCTCTGGATGGTCGGGGACATCCTGCTCAAAGCCGACCGCATGAGCATGGCGAATTCGCTGGAGCTGCGCGTCCCGTTCCTCGACAAAGAGGTCTTCCGCGTGGCGGCCACGATCCCCAAAAGGCTGCGCCTGAAGGACAAGACGACCAAATACGCCATGCGCCGGGCCGCCCTGCGCCATCTTCCGGAGCGCACCGCGCGGAAGAAGAAGCTCGGCTTTCCGGTGCCGACCCGCGTCTGGCTGCGCGACGAAAAGTATTACAACATCGTCAGGGATGCCTTCCGTTCCGATATCGCGGAGAAGTTCTTCCACACCGACGAGCTGGTCCATTACCTGGATGAGCATTACAAGGGGCGCCGAGATTACAGCCGGCGCATCTGGACGATCTTCATCTTCCTCGTGTGGTATCAGATCTATTTTGAGGATGGCGGTCACGAGACGGGCGACATGCCCGATTTCTCCCGTTCCTGACGGTGCGGGGATTCCAATTTTTCTTGTAAAAAAGGGGCACGGGAAAAACCGAATTTCGGTTTTTCCCGTGCCCCTTTTCCGCAGAGAAGCGGGAAACGGGGGAGAGAAACGACTTCTTTCTGCTGTAAAGCTTTTCCCCTTTAAATCAAGCCGAGCCTTCGCAGGCCGTTTTCGATGCCGTTTTCGCAGATGCCGTCGGTAATCAGGTCGGCGGCCTCTTTCGCGGGCGGGACGCCGTTTCCCATCGCGACGCCGATCCCCGCCGTTTTCAGCATGGTCACGTCGTTGTATCCGTCCCCGAACGCCACGGTGTCCGCAAGATCGATTCCGGCATAACGGCAGAACACGCGGATGGCCGACGCCTTGTCGTGCTCGGGAAACGACAGGTCGCCCGAAAGGCCGCTGGGGTGCAGGTTGAGCACCATGTTTCCGGTGAAAGCGGGCCGGCAGCGCTCGTAATGGTCATGGTCGCGGAACACGAAGTCGATCGCGCCGGCGCGGACCTCTTCGGGCTTCCATTCGGTGACGACATAATCGTCCAGATTGTAGACGCGGTCGAGCATGTCCACGGCTTCGCGGGAAAGGTTCCTGCCCCACCCGTGCTCGTTGCCGACGAAATTGTACGATGCGCCGTACGGGTCGAAATGCCTCATGATCCCGAGAATCTTCTGAAGCGGGAAAAAACGCTGCAGAACGGTCTTTCCTTCCACCACCACATGGGTTCCGTTCATCGCGATATAGCTGCTGAAAAAGCCGTGGAACATTTTTTGGATGAACCGCTCCTGACGGCCGGAGCAGATGGCCACCAGATGGCCGTTGTCCCTGGCGCGGGCGACCGCTTCCATGGCCCCCGCGGGGACGAAGTATTCGTTTCTGCCGCGGGAGCCGAGCAAAGTGCCGTCGATATCGAAAAAAATCGCTTTTTTCACAGCGGAAACCTCCTTGCGGTTACATATTCGACAGCCGCCCGGAAACAATAATCCGGAAGAAACCCTGAAAGGATATGAACCCATGGAATATGTAAAAGCGTTCGTGATTGGCGGGCTGATCTGCGTGGTCGGCCAGCTTTTCATCGATTATACCAAGCTCACCCCCGCGCGGATTCTGGTGGCGTTCGTCACGCTGGGCGTGGTACTCACCGCATTCGGCCTGTACGAGCCGCTGGTGCAGTTCGCCGGAGCCGGCGCCACGGTGCCCCTTTCCGGCTTCGGCTACGCCATGGCAAAAGGGACCGTCGAGGCGATCCGCGAGCACGGGTTTCTGGGCGTGTTTTCCGGCGGAATCACGGCCAGCGCCGCGGGGGTCGCGGCGGCGGTGTTCTTCGGCTATCTGGCCGCGCTGGTGTCAAAGCCGGGCGACAAGTCCTGAAAAACGAAACGGGCAAGGACCAAGAGCCTGCAAAGCTCCTGTGACCCTGCCCGCATTATTTTTTCCTCGTTATTGAATGGAATAATCAAGGTAGTGCTCCAGCTCTTCCTCGTCTTTTTTCTTTTTTTCAAAAAACAAAAGAGTCGTCGTCACTATCGCAGCCACCGCTACGGCGGCGGAAATCATTCCAAGAATCAGGGTGAATGTGTTGCTTTTCCTCAAATCGAGCACCTCCAAAAAAGGAATACTGATTACTTCGTTATTTATATGATAACCAAAAAAATAAAAAAAGTCAATCGACGCAAAAATAAAAGTAAAAAAGCAGAGCTTAAAAGCTCTGCTTTTGAAGATCGGTTGAAAGCGCAATTCGATCAATTGGCGGCATTCAATTTGTGGGCAAGGGCGGACTTCCTTCTGGCGGCGGTATTTTTATGAAGGATTCCCTTGGCAGCAGCCTGGTCGATTTTCTTCATCGCGACGCGGACGGTATCCGCCTTGTCCCCGGCCTGAGTATCAATCGCAAGATCGGCTTTTTTGATCTCTGTTTTCAAAGCGGATTCCACGGACTTATTATGAAGCGCTTTCGTGGCAATCACCTTTACGCGCTTTTTGGCTGATTTGATATTTGGCATAGTCACACCTCCTTCGCACCCTGTCATATACAGGAAATCATATCATGAAACAAGGAAAAAAGCAAGATTTTTTTCGAAAAAAATCCGGACCTGAAGCGGAATCGCTGAAAAATCCATTTTAAGAAAGGAATGAGACGCAATGATTTTTCGAACAGACCTCGCGGTCGAGGCCCGGGAGGGGCTTCGTACGCGGAAAAAAGGGCTCGAACAGACGGAGGAAACGCACGGCAGCTGCAAGATCACGCGCATCCGGGTGAACGGGGAGGAAGGAAAGCAGATCGGCAAGGAGCCCGGCACCTATGTCACGGTGGAGGTCCCCCCGATCACGGACTACATCGACATGACGGATGAACGTGTCGAGCTTCTGTCCAAAGAGATTGCGGCGCTTCTTCCGCGGGAGGGGCTTGTGCTGGTGGCGGGCCTGGGGAACCGGGAGATCACGCCGGACGCGCTCGGCCCGGACACCGCGGCGCTCGTTCTGGCGACAAGGCACATCAAGGGAGAGCTGGCGCGGGTCACGGGGCTGACCGGGCTGCGGCCCGTGGCGGTCGTGTCGCCGGGCGTCCTCGGCAGCACCGGGATGGAAACGTCGGAATTCCTCCAGGCGGTCGCGCACGGGTTCTCCCCTTCGGTGATCGTCGCCGTGGATGCACTGGCTTCGCGCAGCCTTGCAAGGCTGGGCTGCACCGTGCAGCTGAGCGACGCCGGGATCTCTCCCGGGGAGGGGGTTGGGAACGCCAGGCCGCGCATCGGCCGCGACACCCTGGGGATTCCCGTCGTCAGCGTCGGCGTGCCGACCGTGGTGGATGCGGAGACGCTGGCGTTCGACCTGTTCGGCGGCGATTCGGAAAAAACGGAGCGCAGCAAAAGCAAGGTGACGCCGCGGGGCGCGCAGATGGTGGTAACGCCGCGCGAAGTCGACCTTCTGGTGGGGCGGGCGGCGAAGATGACGGCGATGGCGCTCAACCGCGCGCTGAATCCGTCGCTTTCCGTAGAGGATCTGATGATGCTCACGGCGGGCTGACCATCCGTTCCGGGCCAAAGAACCGCATATCTAAAAATCATGGAGCATACTCATTAACGATACCCTGATCCCTTGTTTGAAAAAGGAAAAGCAGCGGATTTTCAAGGGGAAACCGCGGGGAAAAAGCGCGGGAATCCACTGTTATAGTTTAAAAATAAGGAGCGCTCTATGAAGATCATCGGTGGGGAACGGAAAGGCGGGGCCCTGATCCTGCGCAATATCGCCGCGGTTGCGGCGACGGCGGTGGCCGTCGCCTGTTTTGCGGTGCGCCTTGCGCCGCAGGCGATGGCGCAAAAGGAAACGGCGGCGCTGGCCGCGGCCGGATTCATCATGCCGGATGGCGCGGCGCAGGTTCTGCGCACGGGCTTCGACAGCGAACACGAAACGGAAGAGCAGCAGGAAACGGGGGAAGCGCCCGGCGTGCTTTCAGAGCCCGAGAACAGCCGGCAGCCCGGTTCGAAAGCTTCATCGTCCGGTCAGGCGCCGGCATCCTCCGCGCCCGCCGCAAGCGGGGCGGGCCAGAAAATCGAGGAGCTTCAGATCGGGAACGCCGGCGTCCAGTATCAGAACGTCTATGTCAGGAACAGCAATAAAAACCATTCCATCGATATCAAGGCCGAATTACAGAAGCAGCCCGCGGTAAAAATAAAGACGGATGGCTCTCCGCAGGTGCTGATCTACCACACCCATACCACCGAAGCGTTCCTGACAAAGGAGCTTTCGGCATACCCGAAGGACGGGCAGACGAGAAGCCGGGACAACAGCCGCAACGTCGTCATGGTGGGGAACGCCGTCGAAGCGCAGCTCCGCGCGGCGGGGATCGGCGTGGTGCACGACCTGACGGTGCACGACTACCCGGCGTACAACGGCTCGTACAACCGTTCCGCCCAGACCATCGCGAAAAACCTTCAGAAATATCCCGGAATCCAGGTCACGCTCGACATCCACCGGGACGCCATGACGACTTCCGCCGGGGTGCGGCTGAAGCCGACGGTGAAGGTCAACGGGAAAAAAGCCGCGCAGATCATGATCCTGAGCGGATGCGACGACGACGGCACGCTCGGGTTCCCGAACTGGGAGTACAACCTGCGGCTGGCGGTGCGGTTCCAGAAATCGCTGTCCGATCTTTTCCCGGGCCTTGCGCGCCCGCTGAATTTCGGGCCGACCAAGTACAACGGCAATCTGACGAAAGGGTCGCTGCTGGTCGAGGTCGGCACGGAGGTAAGCACACTCGACGAGGCGATCTATTCCGGCGAGCTGCTCGGCAAGGCGATCGTGAAAAGCCTGCTTGCGCTGAAATAGGGAAACAGGAAAGAGAAACAGGAGAAAAAAACGGGAGAGGAATATGAAAATTTCCCATGAAACAAAATGCTTTCTCGCCTCATTTTTCACCACGCTCTGCGTGATCCTTCTGATCGCGGGCCTCGTGGCCGCGGACTGCAACTCCCGCAGGGTCGGCTTCGGGGTCGACGACCCCGTCGCCTGCATCGTGCAGGAAGGGGGCAGGACAGAGCTGCGTATTCACGCGCTCGGCGTGAAAAAGAGCATGGACCTCACCGCGGCAGAGGAAGCGGCGCGTCAAGCGCAGCGGGTGATATGGGAAATCGCCCGGGAGGGGGAAAAGATGTTTTCCGGCTGATTTTTACAATTTCTTTACAAATGCCGGGAACAATTGCTTTATCATCGAATTATTGTTATAATAATGTCTACGGAACAAACTGCGGCAGGGGGGATTGTTTTTTGCCCGTTAAGAGGCGGAAACAATCCGCGGCCATGAGTGGAATTGCCGTAAAATAGGAATGAAAATATATGGTTTGAAAATATTTTATAGATATATTGATTGGGCAGTACGGTGGAGGAATGACCATGAAAAGAAAAAAAGGGCTTTTGGCGCTGTTTCTGACAATGGCGTTTTTGCTTTCCGTGACAAGCGTGGTGTTTGGGGAAGAAACGGAAACTCCTGTGCAGAATCAGCCGACGTCGGGGACAAGCAATGCGACGCAGCCTCCCCCGTCCTCAACCGCGAGCACGCCCACTTCGACGGTGAGCCGCCCGCAGTCCTCCTCCAAACCATCTTCGGCGCCGCGTTCCAGCTCCCGGCCAAAGACGTCATCCAAGAAATCTTCTTACGTGCCGCAGAAAAAAACCAAAAAGCAGTCGGTCGTTTCCAGCGAGCCCGAAAGCTCGAGCTCTTCGCTGGAAGATTACTGGGGGATCGGCGAGCTTTCCAGCACGATCTCGCTGCCGGATGTCGGATCGGTGAGCACGCCCGAGGACCTGATCGTTTCCGGAACGGAAGAAGCCCCGAAAAAAAGCCTGAATTTCTGGGGAATCCTTTCCTGGGCCTGCATCGCGCTCGGCATCCTCGTAGTGGTTCTGGTGCTGTTCAGCACCGCCCGCCGCCCGCCGCGCGGCGGGCCCGGCAGAAAACGCTACCGCCGCAAGCCGTACCGCAGCAGAAAGAAGCATCTGCTCAACGACCGGTATTACCGCGACCGGTATTAAAAACGGAATCCCCGCAAAGAGCGGTCTCCCTTTCCAAGAGATATCGTCAAAGGGCCTCCTGCCGCAGGAGGCCCTTTTTATGGCCCGCTTCCGGAGTTCTGCCGGGCAGCCAGCCGGAACCGCTCTTTCGTTTTTTCCGCTTTCACGCGCGTAAAAAAACGCCGAGAGCGAAAAAATGAAGGAAACGTTGCTCAAAAAAGCAAATGACAGAAAAATACAGAAAAAATGAAAAACATCAGGCAAGTCAGGAGCCTTTTTAAAAGGTTCTCCGAATTTTCCGAAAATTAATAAGAAATGCATAAATTCTATGGACAGCCGTTATTTTTTCCTATATAATAGTCTTTAAACAAAGGAGGAATCACAATCGGAAACGGGCGCTGAGAAATACCGGGTAATTTTAAAAAATGCATGGGATCCGCCATGTGGACTGCATGACGCTTTTTCATAAAAAGTGGTGCGGGCGAGCATGGCGGTACGCGCGTTTTACAACGCTGCGCGGCCGCAGACGGCCGCCGGCTGTTCGGCGGAATACCCGGGGACCAAAGGAGTTTGACGCAAGCTTGGCAGCCGCGGATTTTCCGCAGTGAAAATACAAATGATATTGGAGGTTGACATCTTAGAATGAATTGGCATGCTGAATCTCTGGATAAGGTCAGAGAATCCTTACAGACCGATTTCAAACAGGGCCTCACTCCGGCGGAAGCGCAGGCCCGCCTGCAGAAGTACGGCTGCAACAAACTGAATGAAAAGGCCCCGCGCACTTTTTTCCAGCGCTTTATGGATCAGATGAAGGACGTCATGATCATCATCCTTCTGATTGCGGCGCTGATTTCGGCAGGCCTGAGCGTTTACAATATGATGAACGGACAGGAAGCCGAATGGATCGAGCCGATCGCAATCATCCTGATCGTCGTTTTGAACGGTATCATCGGGGTCGTTCAGGAAAGCAAGGCGGAAGCCGCCCTGGAAGCGCTGAAGGATATGTCCGCGCCGAACGCCAAGGCTGTGCGCGGCGGGCAGATCCAGTCGGTGCCTGCGGCGGAGGTCGTCCCCGGCGACGTGGTGGAGCTGGAAGCCGGCGACTTTATCCCCGCGGACTGCAGGCTGATCTCTTCCTCCACCCTGAAATGCGATGAAGCCGCCCTGACCGGAGAATCCCTGCCTTCGGAGAAGGAAGCGGTCGACGGCCTTGCGGAAGACGCCGCGCTCGGCGACAGATGCAACATGGTCTATTCCGGCTGCGCCGTCTCTTACGGCCACGCCCGCGCGGTTGTGGCGGAAACGGGGATGAACACCGAGATGGGCAAGATCGCCACCCTGCTGGAGGGCGAGGACAACAACATGACCCCGCTTCAGGTGAAGCTGGCCCAGCTCGGCAAATACCTCGGCTCCCTCGCGCTCGGCATCTGCGCGATCATCTTTGTGATCGGCGTGATTGACCGCCTGCCGCTGCTCGACATGTTCATGACGGCCGTTTCCCTCGCCGTCGCGGCGATTCCGGAAGGCCTGCCCGCGATCGTGACGATCGTGCTCGCCATCGGCGTGCAGCGCATGGTTGCGAAAAACGCGATCATCCGCCAGCTTCCGGCGGTGGAGACCCTCGGATGCACAACGGTGATCTGTTCGGATAAAACCGGCACCCTGACCCAGAACCGCATGACCCTGGTGCAGGCTTATACCGAAGGGGAACCCGTTCCGCTCAACGGGGACCGGAAGCCGAACGATTCCACAGTGGCCCTTCTTCGCATGGCCACGCTCTGCACCGACGGCGTCGTCGACGTGGTGGACGGCGTGGAAAAGCATATGGGCGACCCGACGGAGACCGCCATTGTGGCGTGCGCTTTACATAACGGCATCACAAAGGCCGACCTGAATGAAAAGTATCCGCGCGTCGGCGAGATCCCGTTCGATTCCGACCGCAAGCTGATGACCACGGTGAACCGCTTCGACGGCAAGTACGTCGTCATCGTCAAGGGCGCGCCGGATATCCTGTTCGGGCGCTGCGTCTCGGGCGACCTGGAAGCCGCGGCCCGCGCGAATGAAAAAATGGCCGACGACGCCCTGCGCGTTCTGGCGGTCGCCTGCAAAACGCTGGATGAGGAGCCGAAGGAATACACCTGCGAAGCTTTGGAGCAGGGCCTGAGCCTTGCCGGCCTTGTCGGCATGATCGACCCGCCCCGCCTCGAGGTCAAGGATTCCATCCGCGAGTGCAAGACGGCCGGCATCCGCACGGTTATGATCACCGGCGACCATGTGAACACGGCCTCCGCCATCGCGAGGGATCTGGGGATCCTGCGCGAGGGCGACGAGGCGGTCACCGGCACCCAGCTTCAGAAAATGAGCGACCAGGAGCTGAGCCGCAACATTGAAAAATACAGCGTTTACGCTCGCGTCACCCCGTCCGATAAGATCCGAATCGTCAAGGCCTGGCAGCAGGAGGATGCGGTCGTCGCCATGACGGGCGACGGCGTCAACGACGCCCCGGCGCTGAAAGCCGCCGATATCGGCTGTGCCATGGGCATCACGGGCACGGACGTCGCGAAGGGCGCCGCGGCGATGACGCTGACGGATGACAACTTCTCCACCATCGTGACGGCGGTGAAAGAGGGGCGCGGAGTCTACGACAACATCCGCAAATCCGTGGAATTCCTGCTTTCGTGCAACCTGGGTGAAATTCTGGTCGTGTTCCTCTCCATGATGTTCTGGAGGGAATCCCCCCTGCGCCCGATCCAGCTTCTGTGGATCAACCTGGTCACCGACTGCCTGCCGGCGCTGGCGCTCGGCATGGAGCCCATCGACTTCGACGTGATGGACCGCAAGCCCCGCAGCAAGAGCGAAAGCGTCTTCTCCGGCGGACTCGGCATCATGGCGATCTGCCAGGGCATAGTGATCGGCCTGATCACCATGGCGGCCTATTACATCGGCTCGCGCGTGATGAGGACCGGCCCGGAGCTGAACATCGTTCTGGGCGAGAGCATGGCGTTCGCCACACTGGCGATTTCCGAGCTGGTTCATTCGTTCAACGCCCGGTCCAGGCATTCCCTGTTCAAGATCGGCTTCTTCAGCAACACGAAGCTGGTCGGCGCGTTCCTGATTTCGCTTGCGATGATGCTGGTCGTCCTGCTGGTTCCCGTGCTGAACCCGATCTTTGAAGTGGACTTCATGCATTCCGCCGCGTGGCTCACGGTCGCCGGCCTTTCGCTGGTGCCGCTGGTCGCCATGGAAATCTTCAAGAACATCCGCGAACTGTACGATAAAGCCAAAAAGAAATAAGTCCGGTTTCGTTTCGATCGACCCGGATTTTGGGCGGCCGCGCGGCAAAACGCGGCCGCCCTTTTCTTATAAGGAGAAACCTCCCCCAACCCCCCTGCCCGTTCCTGGCCCCCTTCCGCCTCGGTCCCTTTTCCGCATAAGATTGCTTTCAATTTTCAGTTTGCCTGCCGTGCGGGAGAGGGGGCAGGGGGTGAGAAACGCTGCTGCAAGCGTAAGAAAGCTTCAAGTGCCCTGGGGCGTAGCCGGTAAAACGCGGCTTTGCCGGAAAAAACTATTTTGCTTGATTTTTCTTCCGTTTTTGGATTACAATAATTGGGAAGAGAAAACGCCCGGCCGGATTTTCCGGCCGGGCGGGAAAGCGGGGGACGGGAATGAAGGCGCTTGTCACGGGCGCCAGCTCGGGCATCGGCCGGGACATGGCGCGCGAGCTCAGCCGCCGGGGCTGCGATTTGATTTTGGCCGCCAGAAGGGAAGACCGGCTGCGGGAGCTGCAGAAAGAGCTGAAAACAGATGTGCGGATCATCCGCGCGAACCTTCGGTCGCAGGAGGCGTGCCTGGAGCTGTACCGGCAGGTGAAGAATGAAAACGTCGACATCCTGATCAACGACGCCGGATTCGGGCTGTTCGGCGCGTTCGACAAAACGGACCTCGGCCGCGAGATGGAGATGATCGACGTCAATATCCGCGCGGTGCACATCCTGACCAAGCTGTTCCTGAAGGATTTCAAGGCGAGGGATTCCGGCTATATCCTGAACGTGGCTTCATCCGCCGCGTTTCTGCCGGGGCCGCTCCTGTCGACGTATTACGCGTCGAAGGCGTACGTCCTGCGCCTGACGGAAGCGGTTTCCGAGGAGCTTCGCAGGGCGGGCAGCCGGGTGTACATCGGGGCGCTCTGCCCCGGGCCGGTGGCGACGGAGTTCGACCGCACGGCGAACGTGCGGTTCAGCGTGAAAAACCTGCCGAGCCGCCGTGTGGCCGAGTACGCCATCCGCGGCATGTTCGCGCGCCGGCGGGTGATCGTGCCGGGCGCGGCGATGAAGGCGGCGCTGTTTCTCCCGCGGCTGATCCCGCCCGGCCTGCTGCTCCGGATCTCGTACCGCCTGCAGAAACGGAAAGACCCGTGAACTTTGTTGGAAGAATAGAAAAAGCGAAAGGAGGGGCCGGCCCGAAGGAAACAGGCCGGCTGTAAAGCTGTTTTGAAAGCGAGAATTATCACGGAAAAGGAACTGGTCCTTTTATACCGTCTGAATCCGGCGGAAGGGCCGGGAAAAGCCATTGTGGAAGCGCTGAATGCGCAGAGAGTGCCGTACCGCGAAGTGGGCGAGGACATGCTCGGCGAAACTGTGGGGTATCTTGCGGGGCTCCCCGGGTACGAAAAGGCGACGGAGCCATTCCCCGGGGAGAAGCCGGCGGAGCGCGTCATGGTGTTCCAGGGGCTTTCGGAAAGCCGCCTGAACCGGGTGCTGAAAAAACTGCCGGCGGAAAGCGCGGATGTCCTGAAAGCGGTCGTGACGCCGTCGAACCGGGACTGGATGCTGGTTCAGCTGATTTCCCAGCTTGCCGGGGAGCGGGAGGCCTTCGCCAAGCTGGAACAAAAATAAAAGACCGGCGCATCCATTTTTTCGGATGCGCCGGTCTTTGCATGAAATGAAGAATCGGGGGTTTTACACCTCTCGAAGGTATTTCTCAAGCTGCCGCTCCGAACGCGGGACCGGAAGGCCCGCGGGGAGCAGCTCTTTTTCAGTCAGCACGCCGAACAGCCGGATGACCGCCGGGGTTTCCCGGCTGGCGCGGCGCAGGAGCGGTTCGTTTTGGAACACCGCTTCGGGCGTGTCCTTGATCAGCACCTTCCCATTGTCGAACAGCGCGACGGAATCCGCCCACGAAAGCGCCCGGTTCACGTCGTGTGTGGAGAGGATGACGGTCATCCCATTTTCGCTCAGCCCGTCGATGATGGAATCCACCAGCCGGGCGTGCTTCGGGTCGAGCGCGGCGGTCGGCTCATCCAGAATCATCACGTCGGGGCGCATCACGAGGATATCCGCGATGGCGACCCGCTTTTTCTGCCCGCCGCTCAGAAAGTGGACGGGCTTGTCCTGAAATTCCGCGATGTTCAGCTCCCGGATCACATCCTCGACCCGCCTGCGCGCTGCTTCCTCATCCAACCCCAGGTTCAGCGGGCCGAACGAGATTTCCCCGAATACATCCGCGCTGAAAAGCTGCTGGTCGGGGTCCTGGAATACGATGCCGATCCTTCGCCGCAGCGCGAGCAGGCCCTTTTTCGAATAGTCCAGCGGCCGGCCGTCGAGATACACCGTGCCGGAGAACGGGCGGTGCACGCCGTTCAGGCACAGGAAAAACGTGGATTTCCCGGAGCCGTTCGCCCCCATGACCGCGAGCTTTTCCCCCCGCCTGACGGAAAGGTCCATGCCGTTCAGGGCGTTCGTCCCGTCCTCGTACCGGTAGCAGAGCCGTTCCGCCCGGATGATGATGTCCGTATTCATAAAGCTCCTCCGTAAAACCGGCCGAATCCCGCGGCGGCGGCAAAAAGGGCCAGCAGCAGGGCCGCCGCCGCGGTTTCCCCCGCCGTCGCCCGGCACGTCCTGCTCAGCACCCGGATCCGCCCGTCGTAGCAGCGGGATTCCATCGCGTCGTAAATCCCGGACGATCTGGAAAACGCGAGCTGGAGCAGTACGGCCAGCAGCAGGCCCGCGGCGTGCAGCGCCGTCCTTTTATCCCGGTTTCCCAGCCGGCAGCGCTGCGAGGTCTGGATCGCGGAGCCGGTTTCCAGCAGCACGAAAAGAAAACGGTAGACCAGAAACATCAGCTCCAGAATCAGTTCCGGGCAGTGCGCGCGCCGCAGCACGGCGAAAATATCGGTGAGCGGCGTGGTCAGCGACAGAAAATACAGGCACGAGATCGAGGCGAACGCCGTCAGGACCAGCCGCAGCCCGTAAAGGAGCGAAGCGGAATCCGCCGACAGATACCGCGCGCCGAGCGGAAGGGAGAAAAGCGCGGAGGGCTCCGCCGAAAGATGGAACACGACCGCGACGGTGCTCAGGATCAGAAAGCCAAGCGGCACCGCCATCAGCTTCCCATACCGCCGCGGGGGGATTCCGCCCGCCTTTACCGTCAGAACGCTCATCACGGAAAGGATGCAGACCGAGACCGGCAGCGAGCGCGCCGCGACGCAGAGCAGAAGCGACGAAACGGAAAAGACCGTCTTTAAAGCCGGGCTTTTCCGGCGCAGCCGGGAAGAATACGCCAGCTTGTCGATCAGGATCATTCCCGCTCAGCCTTTCCCGTTCTTTTTCCGGCATACCAGATAGCCGAACCCGAAGCCGAGGATCCCGCTGCCGATTCCGGCTTCCAGCGAAAACAGCAGGCTTTCGGTTTCGCTTCCGGGCGGCTGAAGGATGCTGGAGGCCCACGGCTTATAGTCGGGGGTCAGCTCGCTGACGACGCCTTCCGCCGCGTCGTCGGAGCCGCCGAATTCCGAGTTGTGGATGAAAAGGAGCGGGGCCGCCGCGATGACGATCACCGCCAGAAGAAGAATCAATACGGTCCTTTTGTTTTTGCTCACGGGTTACGCCTCCTTGTCAAAATGCAGTTCCGCCATCTCGGGCTTCGCGTAGCTTTCCAGCCCGATCACGACGACGACGGTGAGAAGCCCCTCCACAATGGCGAGGGGAACCTGGGTCACGGCGAAGATCGCCGCGAATTTCGCGAAAGCCTCCCCGACGCTTCCGGCGTTATGGGCAAGCGCGAGCTGAAAACTGGTGACGCAGTAGGTGGAAAGGTCGCCGAGGAAGGCGGAAAGAAAAACGGCGAATTTTTTTCCGGTTTTCAGCTTCAGGCAGAGCTTGTAGATCCCGTAGGAAACAAACGGCCCGGCGACCGCCATCGAAAACGTGTTCGCGCCCAGCGTGGTGAGGCCGCCGTGCGCCAGCAGGATCGCCTGAAACAGCAGGACGATCACGCCGAGCACGCTCATGACGCTCGGCCCGAACAGGATCGCGCCCAGCCCCGTCCCGGTGGGGTGCGAGCTGCTGCCCGTGACGGATGGGATTTTCAGCGCCGAAAGCACGAACGTATAGGCGCCGGCCATCGCCAGAATCAGAAGAAGCCTGCGGTTGCGCGCGATCGTCTTCCGGATGGAAAAAACGCCCGCGACAAAAAAGGGAAGACAGACGGCCCCCCAGAAGATGCAGTATCCAAGGGGCAGGTAGCCCTCCATGATGTGCATGGCGCCCGCCGCCGGAGACGCGCCGAACGCGAGCGCGGCCGCAAGGGATGCGGTCATCCATCTTTTTTGGTTCTTTGACATGCTGCTTTCCTCCTTGGGCGCGAAAAGGCGCCCGGTTTTGTTTCACCCCTTTAAAAAAGGGCGGATGCGGAAAACAATACGAAAAGCCGCCCCTGCCAGGCGGCAGGGACGGCTTTGTTTCCATCCGGCTTGATTCCGGCTTTCCTGCGCGGAAAAAACGCGCAGGAAAAACAGACCCGCAAAGGGGCCGGAACCGGCACTTTCTGTCGCTCGCAGAAATTTTTGTGCGCTGCTGCGGCAAGCAGGTCTTCCGGCTCAAGCGTCTTCGCGGTTTCCTCCTTCCCGGTTACCCAGTGGAACAATGGAAACAGCTCGGCTTTCACGGCGGCGGGACCGCGCGGGATTTTCACCCGCTTCCCTTTTGATTTTCTGCCCCAAAGCAGAAAAACTTACCGAGTTTTTATTCTATTCTTTTTTTATCGCGGCGATTCGCCGTTTTTCGCTCTTCCCTTAGATTCTAAGACAGAAATTTCCAATTGTCAACAGTTTTCCGCGGCAATCCGGGCCTCTTTTACAGGTAGTTTTTCAGCAGCATGCAGAGCTCTTCCTCGCCGTAGGCCGCAAAGTCGGCCTTTTCCAGAACGGAATCCGCGGCGCGGCGTTCGGCGCCGAAGGCGATCCCCACGTCGGCGGACTCGATCATCCCGGCGTCGTTGCTCCCGTCGCCCACAGCCACGACCGGCAGGTCGATCCGGCGCACCGCGTCGGCCTTGTTCAGAAGAGAGGCGATCCGCTCCACCTTTCCATCCCGGACCAGCGCGCGGGAGCAGAAGCAGCGGTGCTGCATCCCGATCTTCCGGAGCAGGCCCTCGATCCAGACATCCAGGTTCCCGGTGACGATGTGGCAGCGCTCCCTGTTCTCGCGGATGAATTCGTAGAGAGGCTCGTTCAGCGGGATCTCCGCCGCGATCCTCCCCGCCTCCTCCACCGGGATCTCGCGCAGCAGCTCCACGCGCAGGCGGAAGCTTTCCTCAAATGGAAGATCCCCGTTCATGGTTCGTTCCGTGATTTCCCCAATCTTGTCAAAAAGGCCGATGGAACGCGCAATTTCGGGGAGAATTTCCGTTCTGGTAACGGTGGAATCAAGGTCGAGCAAAAATTGATACTGGTTCATATGCAGGCTGCCTCCTGAAAGTATTTTTGATCTCTTAAATTATACCGGAATTCGCGGGCCGGAGAAAGCAAATTGTAAGAAACTACAGGTATTGACAGAAATTACATAAAACGTTTTTCCGAAC
>ENA-UOOI01001519-UOOI01001519.1-fermentation-metagenome-genome-assembly--contig:-NODE-1519-length-23790-cov-8.510849_pt1 | contig 23790 bp, 21 predicted proteins | sample MGYA00245779_ERZ724027 | MGnify/ENA primary metagenome ERZ724027 (study PRJEB28704, sample SAMN03018318) | fermentation metagenome | biome: anthropogenic terrestrial biome; feature: soil; material...
GGGCCGACTGCTACAGCGAGTCGGCGTCCGAGCAGGTCGGGAAGGCGAAGGCGCTCCTGGGGTGATGCAAATGACAGAATTCTTATCAAATATGGGCGACGGCAGAAGATTTTACACTACGAAAGAAAAAGTCATGGCGGACATCCAGGACGGAATAGGTAACGCAGTGGATTGCACAGGTGTTTCCGAACTCAGCTCAAGCGAAATTGATCACATATGCGAGATTATTATCAATAAGCAGAGGGTGGTCGGCGTAGAAACAGGCTCTGAAGTTGTAATGACTGAGGATTTTGGTGCAAACAGATTCGGCATAGATAATGGAACATGCGGTAACGGGATAGAGATCGGGAGAAGAGAGGGTTCTCTGATATTTGAGAAAGCATTCTCGATGGACACTTTCGAGCTCGGACATACAGATTACAGCGTCAAAGCTGTGAAACCTATAATAGCACACGAGATGCAGACGATGGAGCAGCTTCAGATGCTCATGACTGTCCCTCTCCTTTACGGTGCAATGCCCAACATGGGCCTTTATTACAAGCCCGACGGACCCTATGGCAATCCTCCCGACCTTATGAGAGAATTCAAAATCGAAGAGGCCCAGCAGCAGGCAGAGCTTGCTGCCGAACATGTCGCTAGAGACTGCGAGTTTGTTGCAGTAAAACTACAGGAAGCAGGATGCGATGGATTCGATTTCGATACCACCGCTTCAGCAGGAGACGGCGAATTTGTAGGGACCCTGAAAGCTGTATCGGCCTTGAGGAAAGCTAGGCCCGAAGCAAACATCATCATGGGAATGGCAGGCGAGAATATTCTTGGAATACACGGTTCAATCGAGTACGACGGGACGGTCGTCGCAGGCCTCTATCCTCATGAGCAGGTTAAACTGGCTGAAAAAGCAGGAGTGAATGTTTTCGGTCCGGTGGTCAATACCAACACCAGCAAAAGCACCGCCTGGAACATTGCACGTGCAGTTACAATAACCAAAGAATGCATCAAAACAGCGAAAATACCTTGCCACCCCAACATGGGAATGGGCGTCGGAGGAATACCGATGTCTGAAGTCCCACCTGTAGAGGCTGCTACGAGGGCGAGCAAAGCTATGATCGAGATAGCTGGAGCCGATGGCATTTAGATCGGTGCGGGAGACCCCGCAGGAATCTATCTGTCTCACATAGCAGCTTCCGGGATGGGTGGCATGAGGACAGCTGGAGACCTTGTTGCAAGGATGGAGCTGTCGAGGAACATGAGACTCGACGAAGCAAAGAGATATGTCGCTGACAAGCTCGGTGTAACTCCCATCGATCTCTCAGATCCCTGTATAATGAGGGATCTCAGGGAGGAGCTAGATATCGGCGTGGTTACTGCTCTGCCACGGGCCTCGAGAGGCATACAGTCTAAGCTGAAAATTGAGGAGGTTCTCGGAATAAAAATCAATTGTTGCGAGGCACACCGCAACAGGATGAAGAGATGAGCCTCTGGGGGCATTGCCCCCATTCTTTTCTGGAGTGATGAATTGTCTGAGGCACGAGGAGAGGGTTTGGCGAGAACGCTTACTTGGAAGCAGGGCGTACTGATAGTGCTAGGGATACCAATTCTTATCCTGCCTTCAGTTTACGATGTTTCCGGCATTTTATGGGCATTCAGTATAGTGCTTTGGACCGTGTCGGTGATCCAGGGCTTTTTACAGAACACAGCTTTCGGAGAATTGGTAACGCTGTATCCTGATGTTTCGGGGATACCTGATGTCGTGGATAGGATTATTACTCCAGAAAACTCGTCGAGGTATAACTGGAAAAAATTCATTGCGGCCTTCGGAGCCTGGGGATATTGGTTCGCGTGGACGCCTGCGCCCGCCGTGTTCTCGATAGTGATGACTGACTATCTGGTGAGTTATTTCCCTTTTTTTGCAGCTATGAACTACACGCTTCTCAGCGTAACGATAGGTGTGGTCGTAATCGGCGAGTTTGCTCTGGTTAACCTCCGTGGACTGTCAGGTGGAGCCAGAGCGGGCCTGGTGCTCGGGCTCGTAGCGATAATACCCATATTTATCATTCTCGGGTCTACATATTTCAACGGAGCCTTCCAGTTAAGTAACATAAGCGATGGATGGCTGCCCTCGTCTTGGAGCTGGTCCACGGTAGACATTGTTATGCTAATGGGATGTTTCGGTCTCGCTCAATGGAGCTCGTGCGCATGGGAGGGGTCGGTCATTTATGGATGCGAGTATAAGAAACCGTCTCTTGATGTCCCTAAAGCCCTGTTTGCTAGCGGAATAATCTGTCTGATATTGTATTTCTTCATGTCATTCTCCATATTTGGAGCATTGGGGATTGAAGGAATAGAAAATGCCGGTTACGCCACCTTGGTACCTATCGCCATAATGGTTTTCGGCGAGTTCGGATCTGCTATCGCTGTAGGGTTCCTGCTCGTCGCTATGTTGCTGATCATACAGACGGGGTTCCTGGGAGGATCCAGGAGTATGTACGCACTCGCCAGATCCGGGCAGATGCCGAAGTTTTTCACCAAGTTGAACAAGAACGGAACACCGGTCTACACGATGTTGTTAGCGTTCATTGTGAATATATTGCTTATTTTGGTCGGAAATCCGATTCCAATAATCGCCGCATCCGGGATGGCGTACGGATTCGGCATATCAATAGCGCTGGCTGCATATTTCATCTCAAAAACAAATCCAAAATTCAAGGATCTGAAACGGGGATGGAGCGCACCGAGGGGTTGGAAATGGGTGGCGATAGTGATAATGTTCTATCAGCTGTTCATACTCATTCCCTGCTTATTCTATTGGAATCTTCAGATGTATGGAACAATGTCGACCCTGATGGCCGTATTCATCATATCGATATACGTGCCGATCTGGATAATGGTTCAGCGTAGCAAACCTGAGAAATCAAACTAATAGTTTTTCCTCAAACCGTTTCCAAACATCTTACCTAGAAAACCTGAGAAATCAAACTAGCAGTTTTTCCTCAAACCGTTTCCAAACCTCTTACCAAGGAGGAAATATGTCACTAACGTCATTCACCTACAATATGGCCATTCAAGGGCAAGAGAAAATAATTTGCTTTTCACAGAAACTTAATCCAGTCACATCAAAAGAACCGAGTAGCTCCTGTTCTGAACAAACTTCATCCATTCCCATTATATTGCGGAGGGCCGAATAATATGGGTGGAGACATCGTCTTTCCATTTACAAGGGTGGTCGGCCAGGAGGAAATGAAGAAAGCCCTCTTGTTAAACATAGTGGACCCAGCGATAGGGGGCGTGCTAATAAGAGGTGAGAAGGGGGCCGCCAAGTCCACAATTGTGAGATCCATAGCACATATACTACCATCGGTCGCGTCCGTGGAAGGATGTGTATTCCACTGCGACCCGGATCATCCTAAGAGGATGTGCACACAGTGCCAGTCTAGGGTTTCCAATGGCGAGAAGATCAACACGGAAAGATATCAGACCCGCGTAGTAGAACTCCCCCTCAGTGCGACAGAAGATAGAGTATCGGGGACAATAGATATCGAACACATCCTCAAAAAAGGCGAAAGAAGGTTTGAGCCTGGGCTGCTAGGAACTGCCAACAGGAACGTTCTATACGTGGACGAAGTGAACCTTCTGGATGATCATATCGTCGACCTCTTGTTGGACTCGGCGGCCATGGGAGTCAACTATGTAGAAAGGGAAGACGTGTCATTCTCGCACCCTTCCAGGTTTGTGCTTATTGGCACCATGAATCCAGAGGAGGGCAGCCTGCGACCTCAGCTGCTGGACAGGTTCGGGCTGTCTGTGACGGTCAGAGGAGAAGAGGATGTCGACCACAGACTGGAAGTCATAAAGAGAAGGCTGGAGTTCGATTCGGACCCGGAAGGTTATATAGAAGATGCCATGCCTGAGATATTAGAGTTCCGCGATTTGGTGCGTCGTGCAATAGACCTGCTACCAGAGGTGGATATCAGCGACAGAAGCATGAGGTCCGCGGTGGCTGTGTGCCTCAATTTCGGTATAGAGGGACACAGAGCCGACATCACTCTCATCAGGGCCGCCAAAGCAAACGCCGCCCTGCAGAACAGATGTGAGGTCATTAAAGAAGACATATATTCCGTGGCCGAGATGGCCATTGCCCACAGGCTGAAGAGGCGCTCGTTCGAAGAGGCTTCATTCAACACGGAGGAGCTCAGAAGATGCCTGACGACCCTCTGAACCGACATCCTTTTTCGGGCATCCACGAAATGCACACAGCCAAAGAGGCGATCCTATGTGCGCTCGTAAATCCCAAGATAAAAACGTTGCTGATACAGGGGGCGTCTGGAACGGGCAAGACTGTTCTTGCAAGGTCTGTGGCCAGCATAACCGACAGGGAGGTTGTGAACATACCTCTCAATGTGACGGATGAACAGTTGTTCGGGTCCCTGGACGTCGAATCTCTTCTGAGAGATGGATCCGTGCGCCTGAACGACAGCGTCCTGATACGGGCAGACGGCAACATCCTGTATCTAGACGATGCGGGATTGTTGGACCATAGGTTGCTGAAGATGCTGCTGGGCTCTGTGGATGACGGTGTCGTCAGAGTGGAGAGGAACAACGTATCCGCAGAATACCTGATGGGCACTGTACTGATTGCATCAATGAATCCATTGGAATCATCCCTACCTCAGACCATAATGGATGACTTCGACGTGTCCGTTCAAGTCTACGGGCCGAAGGACCCAGATATCAGAATAAGAATCGCGGAGGAAAATATCACATATCGCGACGGCCAGTCCCTATTCGGTCCTTCGAACGGGATCGGAGAGATAGATATTCGTCTTGATATCAGCGCGGCTAGGGCCTTATTACCGAAAGTCGCGATTCCAACAATGCTCATGAGGGCAATTTCCATGCTCGCTAGGAAATATCGCGTCCAGGGATACCGCGGAGAGCTCGCCACCATCAATGTATCGCTCGCACTGGCGGCGCTCGACGGCAGGATGGAGGTCTCGGAGTCCGACGTCGAGAAGGCCGCTTTGATGTGCATCTATCATAGGAAAAGACGTCCGAAGGATAGAACTAAAGAGGAATGCGAATCAAAGGACAAATACGGGAACACAGGGGAGTCCATGCTCATAGATGTCATAAGACGCAGCGATGCATATCGGGAAAAGGGAAACGAAGACGCAACAGACGATGAAGCTGCCTGCTTCGGCACGGATGCCGATCCGATCATCGTTAGCGAGGAGGACCTCGTCATGAGGGTAGGCGACAGTTTTGATGCCATAGATGTCATTGCGGAAATCGACAAGGGTACCTATGCGGAGCGGAGGTCTATCAGAAGTCTGAACAGCAGAGGGAAATCGGTCGGCGAGGAAGAGTACCAGGGTGGCATTCTGGACCTGGCGGTGGGCGCTACGGTGAGAGCGGCGGCACCATTCCAGCATAGAAGAGAAAAAGAGAGCGCTTCTGATATGGCTGTCATCATCGAAATGAAGGACGTCCGAAACAGAGTCAGGCACGAACTTAGACGCAGGACGCTCCTGTTCGTGATAGATGCCAGCGGATCTCTGATAATAGGGAGCAGAATGACCAACGTGAAAGCGTCCGTCATGTCTATGCTGGAGAAGCTGCACAGTAGACGAGATCGGGTCGGCATTGTCAGATTCAGCGAGGGTGATACAGAGTTGATCATGCCACCTACCAAACACGTGGAATCGGTGGCCGAAGTGTTGGCGAATCTGAGCATAGGAGACAGGACGCCGCTTTCGGAAGGCCTCATGTTCACATACGAGTACATGCTTAGCTACACGAGGAAGCACCCAGAGGAGGAATGCTACGCCATAGTCATAACTGATGGGAGGGCCAATATACCTCTAAGAGAAGGCGCAGACCCTATCGATGAGGCCCTGGAGCTAGCGGATAAAATGCGCATGCCCGGTCTGAAATGGATTGTCATCGACACAGGCATTGGTTATTCGAAGAACGATGTTCCCGAGAGTCTGTCGCGGAGGCTCGATGCGAAATACTACACGCTTGACGATCTGAAAGATAATTGAGCATCATAGTTGATATTAATATGTGTTTTTAACTCCCTCATTGAGATCTTATCGTGTTACTTCAGAAAAATAAGGAACGTTAATTAATAAAGTTAAATATTGTTGATTATATCACGATTATGAGGATACACTATTGTGTATTCGACCATAATCAGTCAGAATTTGATTCGCCTATCTTCGGACGGTGATTTTTCGATTGATGCGTTAAAAAATATTGAACAATATGACAAAGTGATATGATGGACACATCTGATGATACTTATTGGAATGCTTCATTTCCCATAATCCTGGATAGGATAAACGCGGTAATGCGAAGGAATATGATGGATGTTGTAAAGCCATATGGGCTGACAAGCTCTCATTCCATATATCTTCTGGCACTGCATATCCAGGACGGCCAGACCATGGTCGAACTTTCAAATTACCTGGACCTGGATCCTGCCAATACAAACAGAGTAGTAAAGAAACTAAGGGAAGAAAAATTCGTGTTCGACGACCGAAAAGAGGATAATAATAAAAAATACTCAATCTTCTTGACCGATAGTGGGAAAAAACTAGCAACAGAGATTATGATTAGCATTTCGGAGATAATACGGAATATTTTCGCAAACTTCTCTGAAGAAATGATATTATTCATGCGCGGTTCGGTAGTCGAGATGATGAAGAATTTGGAGATGTTACAGAACTCAGAAAATACAAACGGATTGCAGGAATTATACTTCAGATCGCCCCTCGCTGTTCCAGCGAACCGCGATTTCATCACTCTTTCAAAAAATATCGACCGAAAAAACAATGACGTAATCGATGAAGACGAGGATGATTGATGAGTCTCCTAGGATGGACAACATCTATTCTGTCAATATGATATTAATAAAGTTAATGAATTACACAATACCTGGATTGTAACTAGAGTTGGTGATTGATTGGACAATACGATAACAAAAATAATTGATACCAGAGAAGGGAAAACGTGTTGTTACATCAAAAATCCCAATGGCAAAGGGATTCCGATAGTTGTTCTTCATGGAGGGCCCGGATTCTGCTCAGACCCCATATTGTCCGAGTTCTTGGGAATAAAGAGCCCCATGTACTTCTATGATCAGTTCGGCTGTGGCGGCTCTGATAAGTTTAATGACCTCGACAAATACAATGTAGAGACCTTTGTAAATCAATTGGAAGATGTAATAGTCGAAAACAAATTGGACACAGTGATTCTTATGGGCATGTGCTGGGGCGCTGGACTAGCGACCGCCTATGCATCCCTCAAGGGGGTGAAGAACATCAAGGCCATGATATTGTCATCTCCGTTCCTAAGCACACCAATGTGGGAAGATGATCAAATGGTCAATCTCTCGTTGTTGCCCGATCCAGATAGGAATACTCTGATGCAATTTGAAAAAAACGGACTTTATTTAAACGGATATAGAAGGGCACTAATCCCTTATTTCCAACATTATTACTTCACAAAGGGCGATTTGAACATAATTCATCATCTGGTATTCGGATTTCAACCAGAGGTCTACAGAATAATGTGGGGCAACAGCGAGCTGCTATGTGGTGGAAGGCTCAAAAACTTCGATCTGACAAAGGACCTTGGGAAGATCAACGTTCCAGTTCTGCTGATATCCGGTGACAGGGACACCGTCCGTACTGAGACCATGAAGAAATATCAGGACATGTTCCCTCAAGCTCAACTCGCAATCATACCAGCATCGGGACATATGATTTATAATGAGCAACCCAGCATAGTGAAGAAGATAATACAGAGCTTTGTCGGGGATGTAAACAATTATTCTAAAAAAGAAATAAAATCGATGATAATGTCAGCACAATGAATAATACGACGGTTTGGATGGTTTCAATTATATCTTAGATATGTTCAGATCTGGGAATGACATCAGGGGCGTTCCTAGGCCTAAGAGAAACAATATGCTGAAAACCGACCAGATGCACCTCTGAAGACTAGATCGATCGACGTGTTCTAATCTATTTCTGGCGCTTTTCTGATGTCGATTGTGAATTTCCTGTATCTAAAGCCAGAACCAAACTGTGGAATCTGTATCCTAGGATTTTGACTAGTCCTCTATTGAGGTCACATTTCAGAAGGTTGAAGAAATGACATATTTTCAGCAATTTTGAAGCACGATCGCTCAAACCCTTCAAATTGAGAAATAAATCGTCGAGTTGCGTCCTCGACCTTTTTCGGTCGCAGACGCGTTTTTAACTTCAGTTTCCTATAAGCAAGAGTTCAACTTTCGCGTCAATGCCCTTCACGTCCCGGGCACCGTCTGTAGGATGTCTACGTACGCGACGATGTTATTCATCGCCTTGTATCTGTCCGGGACATCTATCATATGCAGTTTTGCGTACAATCCCGCTCTCCGACGCAATCGCTTCCAGCAGGTCATGGAAGGTTGAGTCTTTCGGCATGATGTCCGGTTCCCTGCCCAGTAAACGCAGAGCTTCGGATGTCGGTCCCCCTATGGCGGCGACCTTCAGCCTCCCCATCATCTCCACGGTGGCATCATTCCCAGCCATATCCCTGATCTGGGAATAGAATATTTTTGCTGACAACGGACTTGTAAATGCCATAACATCGATCTTTCCACCTTTTATCGCCGTTATAAGGTGAAGCAACGCGCTGTTAATTCCGAACTCTTCAAGCTTGTAGGTTGCAACGCTTACCGTTTCCGCGCCTGCGGCCCTGAGGCCGTTATAAAGCACATCGGAACCGCTGTCGGACCTCATCAGCAGTACGGTCTTTCCTTTGACGGAATCCTTAAGAAGATCTACGATCCCGGCAGAGGAGAACTCTTCGGGCAATGCGTCGGTGCTGATGCCTGCCGATTTTAGGGCGTTTCCAGTGCTGGGACCTATAGGTATTATCTTGACCTTGCTGAACAGTCGGACAAAATCCTCGCCGTATGCTTTAATACATTCTTCAACAGCTGTCACAGAGCCGAACACCGCAAAGGAGGCCGTACCTGATAAAAGAATATGTCTGGCTCTTTCGAATTCCTCCTTATCTCCTGAAATTATCTTCATCGAGGGGGCCGCGATTACATCGAAACCCATCTCCTCGGCCTCTTTGATGGAATCTTTCAGCCTTTCGATAGGCCTTGTAAATCCGATCATGGTCATTGCATGTCCCCCAGCTTCCCGCGTAACGATGCGACGCTGCCTATTACCATTATACCGGGGGGCACCATATTTTTCTCGGCGATGGTATCTGCCAGCTTTGAAACGGCTGTCAATTCGACACGCTGTTCCGGAGTGGACCCGCTGGTTATCACGGCGGCCGGAGTATCCGGCGACATTCCGCCATCGATCAGACCTTTCGATATCGCGCCCGCGTTCCCGAGCCCCATAAGGACGACGATGGTACCGTGACCGTCTGCCAGCGCCTTCCAGTCCACCCTGTCTCCCTTGCGGTCCTCCTTCTCGTGACCGGTGACAAATGTTACCATTGATGCATGGTCTCTGTGAGTTACGGGAATCCCCGCAAGCTCAGGAACGGATATTGAAGAAGATACACCTGGCACTACGTGTACCTCTACACCCGCTTCCCTAAGTTCCTCGGCCTCTTCGGCACCTCTCCCAAAAAGGAACGGGTCTCCTCCTTTAAGCCTGACGACCGTCTTTCCTTCGTTTGCGTATTTTGCCAGAAGCTCGTTGGTCTCCCACTGCATGAGATGGTGGTCCCCGCCCCGCTTACCTGCATCTATGAGGTCTGCACCTTCCTTGCAAAGTGCCAGCAGTCCCGGGTTGGAAAGCGCGTCGTACATCACTACGTCCGCCTCCATAAGGATCTCTCTTCCCCTGACCGTTATGAGCCCCAGATCTCCTGGCCCTGCACCGACCAGATATACTTTTCCTTTCATAGTTTCAGCCTCGGCCTCTTACCGGTAAGATAGTCCGCGATATCCAGAAGTTCGTCCATGATGTAGGCTTCCGGTATAGTTGTGTCCACGTAGACCGGCTCGGGCGTATATGTGAAAGATATCGCCCTGACTCTGATCTCGTCCCCTTGGTATTTTGCATTTATTCCGACAGGCGAAGAACAACCTGCTCCCATGAACTTCATGATACCCCTCTCAGCTCCTGTCTCGAGGCGAGATATATGATCATTGACTTTGAGCAGCTTGGATTTCGTTTCCTCGTCATCGTCCCTGCACTCTATCGCTATGGTCCCCTGAGCAGGCGCAGGGATAAAGATGTCCGGATCCAGGATGTATGCCGGACGGTCGATGCCCATCCTTTCGAGGCCGGCCTTTGCAAGCACTATAGCGTCATATTCGCCGCTGTCCAGCTTGGAAAGTCTCGTGTGTATGTTACCTCTCAGTTGACTGATCTTCAGGTCCGGCCTCATGTGCCTCAGGAGATACTCCCTCCTTACCGAAGCCGTACCGATCACGGCCCCTTCCGGAAGTTCTTCCAATGGACAGGGGAGAATAACATCCTCGGGGCTGTCCCTTTCCAGAACCGCACCTATCTTCAGCCCCTGCCTCAATGTCGTAGGAATATCTTTTAAAGAATTCACGGAAACATCTATATCCTTCCTCAGCAGGGCATCGTCCAACTCCCTTACGAACGCGCCGACGGTGCTCATTCCGTTCAGAGGTGATTTCAAGTCTTTGTCCCCGAGGGATTTTATGGCTACGATCTCACACTGGGTACCGACACAACTCTCCTGCAGCCTTTTGATGAATATCTCTGTCTGCCTCATCGCGAGCTTACTTTCTCTCGTTCCTACGATCATCTTACCGCTCCTTTCAGGAAAGAACCGAACGCCTCGACCGTTGCCGTTATGTCCTCGGAGCTGTGCGCCGCAGATACGAACCAGTCCTCCAACGCGGAGGGTGCCAGATATATTCCCTTATCTAGCATGTGTTTGAACATTCTGTTGAACATGTCGCGGTCTGTCTTGGAAGCATCGGACCCATTGGTCACCGATTCGATACCAAAATACACGGTCATCATGGAGCCGACCCCGTTGACACATCCCTTTACCTTGCTGTCCTCCAACAGATCCGACAGCGATTTCCTCAGAGCATCTGAACGTCCGTTCAGCTCCGTGTACCTGATGCCTTTGCTCATGTAGTTTATCTGTGCCATTCCCGCAACTGCGGAAATCGGATTTCCTGCATATGTGCCAGCGACGTAAACTTTACCGGGGGGGGCGATTTTTTCCATTATCTCGCGCTTGCCCATCAATGCCGATCCCGATAGCCCGCCCCCCATGACCTTTGCGCACGTGGTCATGTCTGGGGTGACGCCGTATAGCTCCTGCGCACCTCCGCTCGTCAGTCTGAATCCTGTGATCACTTCGTCGAATATGAGAACCGTTCCGGCCTCCTTGGTTATCTTTCTGACCTCTTGAAGATATCCTTTTTCAGGCGGGACCACTCCGATGTTGCCCATGACCGGTTCCATTATTACGCATGCGGGTTTTTCCGCATCGATGACCTCTGTCAACCCCTCGATGTCATTGTATTCCGCTATGAACGTATTTTTTACAGCATCTTTCGGCACACCTTCGGAGCTGGGTCGGCTGCGGTATCCTTCACCGCGTTCGGCCATAACGGAGTCGTGCGCGCCGTGATATCCGCCGTTCATCTTGACTATGCCGTCCCTTCCCGTGAATCCGCGAGCTACGCGAATGGCATGCATCGTGGCCTCGGCACCGGAACAGGCAAGCCGGACCATCTCGGCCGAAGGGACCCTGGAAGATATCAGTTCGATCAACTGGAGCTCCGGCTCCGAAGGCGCACCGAAAAGCGTGCCTCTGTCCAGATAGCTTTTGACTGCATTGATGACGTCCTCGCAGGCATGTCCTGCCACCATCGGCCCGTATGCCATGCAGTAGTCGATATATTCATTTCCGTCGGCGTCTCTTATTTTGCTGCCATTGGCACTTTCTATAAAGAGCGGATTGGGCCTGAACGCCCTGACGGGGCTGGACACTCCTCCGGGCGTGACCTTGAGGGCACGTTCAAATAATTCTGAAGAGCGGTCTTTCATATCAAATCAATTTCCTCGCTGCTTCCTCTGCAAAATATGTGATGATTATATCTGCACCTGCCCGTTTTATTCCGAGAAGGGATTCCATCATCGCACGTCCCTCATCTATCCATCCGTTCCTTGCGGCCGCTTTTATCATGGCATACTCGCCCGATACCTGGTAGGCGGCCAACGGGAGATCGAACATTTCGGCCGCGTCGCGTACTATGTCGAGATACGGCCCGGCCGGCTTTACCATTATGATGTCCGCGCCTTCCTCGGTATCAAGCTCTATCTCCCTGATCGCCTCCTTCCTGTTACCGCAGGGCATCTGGTATCCGGCGCGGTCCCCATGGCCGGGCGCGCTGCATGCCACGTCTCTGAAGGGGCCGTAATATGCACTGTAGAATTTTGCGCTGTACGCCATTATCGGAATTTCTTTGAACCCGGCATCGTCAAGCGCTGTACGGACAGCGGATATCTGGCCGTCCATCATTCCGCTGGGGGCTATGATGTCCGCACCGGCGGCGGCCTGCGAAACTGCGGTTTTGGCATAAAGTTCCAAAGTCTCGTCGTTCTTCACCCAGCCGCTTTTATCCAAAATGCCGCAGTGACCATGGTCTGTGTACTCGCATAAACAAAGGTCCGCTATCACGAGGATGTCCGAATTCTCCTTGATCCCGCATATAGCTTTCTGGACCACGCCATCCGCGGCGTAAGCGCCCGAACCTTGGGAGTCTTTCTCGGCGGGGACTCCGAAAACCAGAACAGAGTTGACACCTGAACTCTGTATTCCGGACGCAATTCCGTCATATCCGCCAAGCGGGAACGTCCTTACACCGGGCATCGAGTCGTTTATCTTCACTTCGGATAACTTCTCGTCAAAGAATATCGGCAGCACGAACTCGTCCGGGTGCAACCTTGTTTCTGCTGTGAGGTCTCTTACTCTCTTGTTCTTCCTCATCCGTCTCATGCGCACATTTGGATACATTTTCATTTACTCCGAACAGTTCAGCAACGGTGTCGCAGATGTCCCCGCGGCCGTTCCTCGACGCTTTCCTGAGGTTGCGATACACCTCAGCGGTTATTTTGTTTACCAGCGCCCTAGACATATCATCAAGGACCTTGCGGGTATCGATACATTTAGACCTGGATATTGCGGTTTCGAGCTCCCCGTCACGGATGCCGGAAAGCTTGAGACTTATCATGCGTATAACTTCATCGGCATCGTGCTCCCTCTGCTCCGCATCGATCTTAGCAAGCTCTTGCCCTAAGATCTTCTCGGCTTCGTTAACCTCGTTCCTGCGCCTGTTGGCGTTCTCCATTGCTATGCGTTCCAGGGAATCCATGGTGTCCAGTTCGACATTTGACACTTCGGCCACGTCCTCCGACACGTTCCTTGGGAGCGATACATCGATGATCAACAGCCTTTTATCGGAACGGCGCGACATTACCTCCTCTACGTGCTCGCGTCTCAACACCGCATGCGGTGCAGAGGTCGCGACTAGCACGAGGTCGCTGAACTCCATCGCTTCTATCCTGCGGCTCATGGGTATGGCCACGCCGTTGAGCGCCGCGGCCAGTTCGTTGGCGCGCTCGAAGGTCCTGTTTGAAACGAATATTGTATTGGGGTTCTTCCCGATTAGATTTTTTGCTATGACCGTTGCCGTGTCCCCGGCCCCCAGGATGGTTATGTTTTTTCCGTCCAGGATGCCCAATTTTCTTGTGGCAAGCTCCACCGCCGCCGAACCGACGGATACAGCGCCTTTGTTCAGGGCCGTCTCTGACCTTACGCGCTTTCCGACCGCGAGGGTGCGGTCGAAAAGATGCGACATTATTTTTCCAACGTGGCCTTCCTCTCTCGCCTTGGCATAGGCCATCTTGATCTGGTGCTGTATCTCGTTCTCGCCCACAATGAGCGAGTCGAGTCCGCAGACGACCCTGAACAGATGGCCGATACTGTCCGCGTCCTCTAAAATATATGTCATTTTCCTGGTGTCGTAGGGGAAGATCTTCCGTATCATCCCGAGAAATTCTTCGACCGTGTCCTCGTTATCGTCCGTCGCCACGTACAGTTCGAATCGGTTGCATGTGCTGATTATCACATACTCCTGCACCGACGATATGTTCGAAATCATAAAGCCGATCCCGTTTCCGAGTTTTGGGACTATGTCATGCAGGCATTCCGTGCCGTCCGCAGACTCGTGGGTGGCATGAAGGCTCACGATCATTTCAGGCCTCCTTCTTTCTTGGCGACATAAAATGCTCCTTCCTCGTCACCCGAACGCAACAGGTCCCATATGTCCGAGTCGTTGATGATGCGTTCCAACGCTTCGGCCCTTTCCGGCTGTGATTTTATCTGCTCCATGACCAGGGGCCTCAGTTTTACAAGCAGTACGAGCATCTTTTCATATGAATCGTCAAGAAAATTATCGATCTGGGTCATTACATATGGTGGAAATGAGGGGGCATGTCCCTCTGACGACACGGCAACGGTGAAACCTCCCCTGCGCAGTGTAGAAGGTATAAGGACATCTCCTCCGCCGTGGGCGGAGTTCACCGGAATACCTTTTTCCATGGCAATATCCCGTATCGTCCCGTTAAGGGCCTTTGAACTTGTTGCGGCGATCACCATTTCTGCGCCGTCCATGAACGATCCCGCATTTTCCGCCGTAACTGTGGACATGACTAAAGTCTCCGCAACCGCGGCTATCTCCGGGAGCATCTCCTCGGCTACGACCTTGATCCTGAACCCGTCGAAATGCCTGCATTTCCTCAGCGATACGTTGCCTCCGCCGAACACCACTATCTTCCGTCCGGCCGGGACCAGGAACACAGGGACCATCCTGCCGCCTTCTGACATCGATGGCGTTAGAACGTTACTGATATTCAACAGTTGGGTCATATATCCAACCACATTTCTCCCTATGCTTGCTTCATATTTTCATGAACGGCGGTTCATGCCTTGTTCAGAGCCTGATCCAGGTCGGCTATTATGTCATCTATGTGCTCGCATCCTATCGAAAGACGGATGGTCGACGGTGTTATTCCTTGCTCCATCAGCTCCTTTTCTGAAAGCTGGGAGTGGGTGGTGCTTGCCGGGTGTATCACCAGCGACTTGACGTCCGCCACGTTAGCAAGAAGGGAGAACAGCTCCATGCCGTCCGCGAACCTTTTCGCCTCGGTCTTTCCGCCCTCGATCTCGAACGTGAATATCGATCCTGCCCCGTTTGGGAAATATATCTTATAGAGGGCGTGGTCAGGATGGTTTTTGAGCATCGGGTGATTGATCTTTCTGACCTTCGGGTGCTTCGACAGAAATTCTATGACCTTCTCTGTATTCTCGACCTGTCTTTCGACCCTGAGCGAAAGGGTCTCGAGCCCTTGCAGTAAAAGAAAAGCGTTCATCGGCGAAATGCATGCGCCCATGTCCCTGAGTATTATCGCCCTCATCCTGGTACAGAACGGTGCCTCGGGACTGTCCCTTGCAAAGCTAATGCCGTGGTAGCTTGGATTGGGATCGGCGAGCCCCGGAAACCTTCCCTGCGTATAGTCGAACTTCCCCGATTCGATCACGACCCCGCCTAGGGCCGTGCCGTGGCCTCCGATGAACTTGGTCGCACTTTCGACTACTATATCGGCCCCGTGCTCAAGGGGCCTGAACAGGAACGGGGTAGCGAACGTGTTGTCGATGACCAGCGGAACGCCGTGCTTATGGGCAACGGCCGCCAGCGCTTCGATGTCTAGCAGATTCGCGTTCGGATTTCCTATCGTTTCGGCGAATACGCATTTGGTCCTGGAGTCTATGGCCTTGTCGAATCTCTCGATGGCGCCCTTACCGAACGGATCTATGAATTTGGTCGTTATTCCAAAGTCTGGCAACGTATGCGCCAGGAAATTATATGTGCCGCCGTAGAGAGTGGTGGCCGATACCACGTTGTCGCCGACCGAGGCCAGGTTCTGCACCGTGTATGTTATTGCCGCCGCCCCCGAAGCAACCAGCAGTGCCGCGCTACCTCCTTCGAGCGCGGCTATACGTTTTTCGAACGCCGTCTGAGTATCGTTCGTCAGCCTTCCATAGATGTTTCCCGGCTTCCTCAGCATGAATACGTCGGCCGCATGGTCGCAGCTATCGAAAACATAGGACGTCGTCATGTAGATCGGTACCGCTCTCGCTCCGGTCGCGGGGTCGGGCTCTTCCTGTCCCGCATGGAGCTGTATGGTCTCGAACTTCATTCCCTTTCTGTTTCCGGGGCCGCCGGGAACGTTTCTGTCGTCCTTGAAAGTCATAATTTCCCTCTGCGGAATACCGCGAATGATGCTAGCAAAACTGAATACTTAAATCCAGCCATCAAAGGCGCTTATCGCCGAAGGGCATCGCGATCCCTATGGACCTGAGATAGAACGAATCGTTATGATAGCGTCCGCGGACTTTCATGCCATCATACGTTATGGCGCTGTGGGGGCACATGTCCAGGCAGCCCATGCATAGGCTGCAGGAATCCTTCTCCCAGACCGCCGTCCTGCCGTAGACCCTTATGGCGCGTTCGGGGCACAGGCGTTCGCAGAACTTACATCCTATGCATTCATCGGTGGATTTGAACAGCTTGGTGTCGCAGGCGGCCTCGTAGGCATTTCTCATCTCCTCGGATCTTTCCGGGTGGAAATCGCCCCGGTTGGTCCGTATGGCCCCGCTCCTGCGCCCCTCTATATCCTTGACGATGGCCTCCAGTTCATCTTCGGCCACGGACAGCTTATCTTCCACGGTGATGTCGTCTTCCGGGTCCATGAACACCAGGGCATTGTTTGGCATTATCAGCGTATAATATGCGTCCAGCATATATCCGGCATCCTCCAGCACATCGTCCAGGTCCTCGGGGGCGGACCCGCACCCGGAACCGCACGTCATTACCGCATAGATGTAATGATCCCCCCTGTCGGAGATCTTCATCTTCGAAACATATTCCCTTACGGCCTTGGGTATGGTTCCGAAGTACACCGGAAAGACGATCCCAAGGGGTTCGTCCAGTTCGAGCGCCAGGTTGAAATTGTTGTTGTCCAGTCTGCGCGCTATATCTACTATTATGCCTCCGATCCTCTCCTGTATCGTCTTGCTGGCATAGTAAGAGTTGCCTGTCCCGGAATAGCATATCAGCATAGTTAAGGATGGTCTGCTGAAGTTATTAATTATACTATATGAAAAAGTTGTAGTATCCGCACGTTCCTTCCGAACCATGGAATCCGATTACGCCGCCGTAGTATCATCGCTCGCAGGTCTGGGAATCCGTATCGTCGGGTCCTGCGGTTCGGACGACTGGGAGACCGATCCGCTTGTTTCATCGGCAGTACCTCCCGAGAGAAGGCCGAAAGCCCTTATGCCCGGATGCAGGTCGGCCCTAGTCTTCGGAATACCTGTCCAGAAATGCATTGCTGACACATCGCCTTCCGTCTGGTACCGGGAGCACTACAAGGTACTCAACTCGTATCTAGACATGGCCGCGGAAAGAGCAGTCCTGGAATTCGAACGCCGCGGCAGGTCTGCAACTGCCGTGCCCCGAGACGGATATCTGGGCATAAAAGGTCTGCAGAAGGATCCCTCAGCATTCTTTTCACACAAATATTCCGCATATCTTTGCGGGATAGGCACATTCGGAATGAACGGTTCCATTCTGACCGAGGAGTACGGCCCCAGGATCAGGCTGGTGACCGTGCTTACAGACGCGGCCCTTTCCCAGGGGCGCGTGATGGAGAAGCAGATCTGCAACAAGTGCGGCATGTGTGCCAGGTCCTGTCCGGTGAGGGCTATTTCCTGCTCCCCATATACGGAGAGGGCGTTCGATGCCGAAGCCTGCGTAAAACGACAGGCCGACCTGGCCTCCGAAGGGGTTTCGCCCTGCGGTATCTGCATTAGCGTGTGCCCGGAAGGCTCCGACTCCGGCCGGCGGGGGCCGGCGGGGACTCCTCTGGAGATCGTCAGGGGCTACAGGCTCTGATCATCTGAGAAGCGCCAGTCCCTTGTCTGTCGCCTTGTAGCGCTGGTTCCTGCTGGTCGGTTTGTCGCACGTCCTCTCGATGAAGCCCCCTTCGATGGCGGGCTCCATATAGTTGGACATGAAGGTGGGCCTGTGCCTGAACTCGAGACGGCCCATAAGCTCTTTGGCGGAGACCTCTTCGTCCCCCACCGCGGCCAGAAGGCTGGAGATACGGAAGTCTCTGGTCCTCGTCCCGCGGTCCTTGACCTTTCCCGCCACTATCGCGGGACATCCCGAGAACATGACCTCCTGCTCAGCCTCGATCTCCGCAGCCCTTTGCACGTTCTCCGGCGACCGGGGCGCCAGCATGAACGTGACCGCGAAATCGTCTTTCGAGGCATCTATCGTGACACCGGGAATGCCCGTCCTAAGGCATGCTGCGTTCATGTTCGGTATTCCCGTGCCCATGAGCCTCATCATGCCTGCCCTTGCGAAAATGTCAGCAAGCCCGGGGTTCGCGGGTTTGGACCTGCCCTCCGTCTCTGAAGACATGTCCTTCTTGCTGAGCCCGCCTGCGTTGGATATCGTAAGGCGGTTCTTGTAGACCTTGATCCTGACGGGGTCGCCCGACGAGTAGTCTTTGTGGGCCACCGCGTTGATTATCGCCTCCTCGACCGCATCCATCGGGTATTCGCCGTCCTCAAGATATCTGGAAGAGAGCAGCTCCGCCGCCCTGCGGGGCTGAAGGAACGCGGGGCCGGACACCACTTCCATGTCGTCCATGAGCCCCGATGCGGAGAATCTGCCGATGCGGATGTCGGGCCCCACCATGTACTGCGAGGGGTCGGGGTGGAAGAGGATCACGGCGGAACCCCTCAGCATGTCCTTCTGCATTAGGTTCAAGGACTGCAGCATCTTCGCGTCGTCGATCTTCTTGGATACTTTCGACATAGAACGGAAGGCGTCGAGAGCGTCCCTGTCAAGGTCCTTGACGGTTGCTCCGGGCATCAGCAGATCGAGCCTCGCTCTCCTGTCCTTCAGCAGGATGAACTTCTCCAGGTCGTCCCCCACGAGTTCGCGGTCCTCCTTTCCCACGCGTCTGTAATACTGTCCGTCCAGGCATATGGGTTCGGGGCTGGGCCTGATGTCCATGACGACGGACGCTTTGCCTTTATTCTCGACCGGGCGCACGTGCGGATGTATGTCCAGCTCCCTGGATATCTCGTCGTAAATGTTCCTTGCCTCGTCCAGCGCCTCCTCGGGAGAGAACGAGTCCGCGTTCCCTATTATCAGACGCCCGCCGTACGAGTTGGCAAACGCGCACACAGTGCGCAGGTGCTTGCTCTTCCATTGTCTCTTCTGGTCCGATGTTTGGTCTGCCATGTTCGGCAGACCGTAATGCATGATGATTAATCTTTTCGAACAAGATTAATCTATACAATATATTGATAATATATAGTATATTATAAAATCAATATTTTGTAGCTATGAAACAGACCCAATTCTTTTCCGGTACCGTTTTGAACTCGGCCTTGAGACCATAGGCACCGAGCATTGAGACCATGTCCTCGTTTTTCACAAGCCTCATCCCGGTCCTTTTCGCGTATTCTGTGTTCCTTTTGTAGAATACCTGGTCGGGATACTGTTCGGAAACCACGACCAGTCTTCCGCCGGGAGAAAGCACGCGCCGTATCTCTACGAAGGCCGCGTCCAGGTCTTTCCAGAAGAAATATGTCTCGAAGGCGGACACAAGGTCGAAGGACCCATTGGGATACGGCAGGTCTTCGACAGGGGACATATCTATCCTGCACCTGCCGCTCTCGATGCCGGATGCATTGGTCTCGGAGGCTAGCTTAACCGCCTCGTCAGAGGGATCGGCTCCGTGGAGATGCGCCTTCGGGTACTTCTTCCCCAGCATGAGAAGCTGCATGCCGCCTCCGCATCCCACGTCGAGGATGTTCAATGGAGTGATGTCTGAAGAAAGCAAGGACAGCGCCCACTCGCTCAGTTCTCGGTGATGCTCGTTCATGGATACGAGGGATTCGCGTCCCTCGGCACCTTTCGGATCGCCGAAGCGGAAGAAGTCTGCCGGTCTCTGTTCCATGTCACCCCATCGGTCCGCAGCCATATATCATTTTCATGGATGTGCTCCGCAGACGGGCCGCCCGATTTCCTTTTTGAAACAGTCACGAATTTAAAGGAGTTCGCTTATCAGGTGGCGAGGTTATCAAAATGGTATCCATAATTGAAGCAGAGTGCGTCGCCTGCGGCGCGTGTGTGGACGTATGCCCCGAGTCGGCGATCTCCGTTGACGACGTGGCTGTCATCGACGCCGACAAATGCGTTGACTGCGGAGCCTGCGTCGACGAGTGCCCCAGCTCGGCCATCTCCGAGTGAGCGCAGAACCAAACCGCTTAATTTTTTTACAATCGGAAAGGAAGGAGGGTGGCCCCTCCTGTTTTTTTGTTTATTCTGTCCTTGCTCCCCTGTGCATCCACTTGGGGCCCACCCAGTTCCATCTGCCGAGCATGTGCATGACGGCAGGGACGATGTACGTGCGCACCAGCAGGGCATCGACCAATATGGCGAAGCACAGGGCGAATCCGAACTCCTGCATCATGGGCATCGAAGAGAGCATCAGAGTTCCGAACGCGCCTCCCATGATCAGACCGCATATCGTTATGACGGAACCGGTGTGCGTGACCGCCTCGTATATGGCCTTATCGTTGTCCATGCCTAGGTGCATCACGTTCTCCTTGATGCGGGTTGTGAGCAGGATATCGTAGTCCATTCCGAGGCCCAGGCATATCACGAACAGTATTATCGGTATGAGCCAGACCACCCCTATGTCGAGGATGTTCGTAAATATCAGGTGGGTCAGCGCCAGGGTCCACACTATGCTCATCACGACCGTCAGAACCGAGCGTATCGGTATGAGGTAGGACTTCATGACGAAGAATAGCAGGAGAATTATCAGTATGACTACGACCAGCTCGATGTAGCTGAACTCTTCGCCGACCGAGTTTGAAAGGTCGTACGTGACTGCAGGGGAGCCGGTCACCCATGAGTTGACCGCCTCGGGATTGTCCGCCTTGAAGGTTCCTACCATCCCGCCTATTGTGGCGATGGTGTCCATGGACTCGTTGGATGTTGCCGAAGATACGGTCACGGCGGTGACCTTCGCGAACGTCAGCTGGCCTCCCGTCCCGGCCACGATGTCTCCTCCCAGCGCCCCTCCCATGTAATTGATCATCGCGTCCATGACCGGCGCGGTATAGGGGGACTCCATCGCCGCCAGGGTCAGCGAGGGCATCACGGTGTGCGTGTCGATGTAGTTCTGGATCGCTTCCGCGGACCCGGACGAGATCATAGTGCGCATGCTCTCCAGCAGCAACGTGTCCATGCCCATGCCAGTGAGCGCGGCGGTGGCGTAAGGCGATGCCTCGGTGGGCATGGCGGCCAGGGCCATCCCCGCCGCCCCGTGGGCGAGGAGTGCTTCCTTTATCTCGTCCGGGTACGCAGAGACATCGTAGGTAAGGGCGGTGTACCCTTCCGACGCCAAGACCGTCTCCAGGATGCTGTCGTCCTCCAAGGATGCGTCATACCATTTCGCTACGCTTGTGGAGACCCTTATGTTATCTATTTCTCCTATCTGGCCGGTCAGACCGACCACTTTACCGTAACTTCCGTTATCGTTCCAGGTCAGAAGGGGTATCGGCTCGGCGCCGCTTGTATCGTACGAAAGCGTCGCAACGGCGTTACTGTCATCGAATTCGATGACGACGTAATTGGGCATTAGGAAACCTCCGCCCACGTAACCTTCGATCTCCTTCAGTCCGTCATACGACTCGCCTGTGCTCAGCGTACTGGTGAAGTCGTAGGACGTCTCGGCGGTGGTTGCGATGTATGCCGCGGGAACGGTAACCAATATCGCCGCGGCGACTATCGTCTTCGCATGCTTGTGCGAGAACCTGGCCGACTTGCGGAAATAGCTGGCGCCGAACCTGGATACCTTGCCGTACCATCCGTTCATCGCCTTGCTGCCTTCGCGGAAGGTCTCCGCCTTTGACGGCCAGAACATCCTGTCCCCCACCAATGAGAGCATGGACGTGATCAGCGTGAGGGCTGCTATCAGCGCTATGAGTATCCCTACCGCGAGCACGATTCCCATTGTGCTGACCATCGGCACCGAGCACAGGGAGAGGGCCCCGAAGCCTATGATGACCGACGCCCCGGACGTGGTAATGGACTCCCCCGCCCATACAACGGAATTGTGAAGGGACTCTTCGTGCGATTTCCCGTAACGGCGCTCCTCGCGGTACCTGGCCAAGATGAAGATGCAGTAATCGCATCCCGCGCCCATCATCGTGACGAGTATCAGCATCTCCGTGATGAAGTAGATGCTCATCAACTGGCCCAGCGCGAACACCAGCGAGAGGGTTATCCCGAAGGCGAACCCTATCGTCATCGGCGGAGTGGCGGCGGATATGATGGACCTGAAGAACAGGCCCACCAGGATAAGGATAAGCAGTATGGTGAACGGATCGATCTTTGCCAGGTCTTCCATCGTCGCGACCTCTGCGTCGTATCCGATCGCGGCGGTGCCGGTGACGAAGGTGGTGATGGCGACCACCTGGTCATCGGCCAGCTTGTCCGACATGAATTCGGACAACGCGGCGGACACGTAGTTCCTGAGCTCGGGAGTGTCGTCGTATATGCCGGTGAACTCGGGCGAATAGATCACGAAGAGCATTGCCAGGGAATTGCTGGACTCGCTCTCGCTCACTCCGCTGTATATGAAGTTGACGACCTTCGGGCCGCCTTCGGAGTCCGTGAACCCCGCCAGCCTCGCCGGGTCGTTGAGATATGATTCTGAAAACTCCTGGAAGTAGTTCCCGGCCAGACTCCTGTCGGCGCCTGTCTCCAGGACCAATATCGGGCTGGCCGACATGGACACCTCGGACTGATAGAAATATTCCTCGATGATGCCCAGCCCCTGCATGGACTCGGAATCGTCAAGGGCGACCTCGGAAGTATCGTATTTCAGAACTCCTCCCGCACCGATAGCGAACGGCGCGGCGCAAAGCAATATAACAGCCCAAGCCAAGATTATCTGCTTGGGATACTTGATTATGCTTCTAGCCAATCTATCAAAAAATTTTGCCATCGGATACCTCGATTACAGACCCTTTTATTAACATTGCTTTTATTATGTAATTGTTTATCCGAAGCATCTGAGCGCGTGCCGCTCCCTACTTATCGAACACTATATATAACAGATAGAAATAGTGAAAATTAGTGGCGTTTGTGAACCGTCAATAACATCAGGCTATTGAAACCTGGGCGGCGCACAACGACTTCGGAGAGATGGATGAGAAGAAGTAACGCAGCAAAATCTGCAGTCGTGGCGGTCGCTGTACTTTCGGCGATCTGCTTCGTCGCTCTTTTCGAATATCCCGAGGATGCATATGCCACGGCCACAGACGACATCACCTTCGACCTGAACGGCGGATCGATCAACGGTCAGAGCTCTTTCGTGAAGACCATGGGCGAGCTGAATGCGACCGGCCTCCCGGATGCGTCGGGTTCCACGATACCTTCCGGAAAGAATGCGTTCGTCGTGTGGAGCGAAAGTCCTACCGTTTACTCCAAGTTATACAATGCAGGGGACGCCGCACCTCCTAACGTGACCACATTATACGCAGTGTGGGGCAATTACACCGCAACGTCAGGAAACGTAAATGTGACGGGTACGGGATGTTATATCATAAACGGGG
>ENA-UOOI01001520-UOOI01001520.1-fermentation-metagenome-genome-assembly--contig:-NODE-1520-length-23778-cov-46.389875_pt1 | contig 23778 bp, 17 predicted proteins | sample MGYA00245779_ERZ724027 | MGnify/ENA primary metagenome ERZ724027 (study PRJEB28704, sample SAMN03018318) | fermentation metagenome | biome: anthropogenic terrestrial biome; feature: soil...
TATATTTTGGACTTTGCTGAATTGCTGCACGAAGATCAGCCAGAGAAGAGGCTTCTGATATATCAAGATAAGAAATATTGCAATTTTCGAGGCAAAGCCTTTTCAGAGATGGAACATTATGGAGCTTGATGGTTTCCAACGACGTACAATAATAACACTCAATAGTATGCAGTGCTGTGAAGTTGCTGAAATCCAGCGCAGTTATCGGATTATAACTCGAAGCCCACACCTGGAGGTAAGGTGCAATATTCTCTAAACCACTGACAGCTATTACATTCTGTTGTTTTAAATTTTCTATTGTACTTGAGCCTGGAGTTACTCCGCCATCTGAACCGTCATAACCTATATTGATCTTAATTACTGCACTCCAGGGTGTTACTATCAGAGTGTTTGTTCTTGTCTCTTTTGAGCCAAAATTTACAGTAGGAGATGCAGAATCAGACGTTGAACCATCACCAAATACCCATTGAATTTCAGGATCACCTGTAACTGTGATAATTGGTGAAAATGATGAACCAGTAGTAATAAACGTAATACTTGCTTCAGGTGCTGGAGGTAACATTTTTATGTTTGGACTGGAGCTTGAATTGTCCTTATCCGAGTATAAACTTGTACATCCTAAAGTAGAAGCAACTAGAACAATAATGATTGATAATATTAAAAATTTAATCACGGAAATTTTACTGAAAAACACCATAACAGACCTCCAAAAATTAATTGTTTTGAATTTTTCCAAAACTATACTTTATTTTTAAGTTTAAATCTTATTTTTAAGTTTAAATCTTATTTTTAAGTGTATAAGCTTAATTAATTTGAGCTATGTGTTTAAGATTAAACATTATCAAGGACTTTAATTTCAAAACCACAATCTTTTAATATATTTTATTATTCTCTCGACAAGAAATCCTTTATTAAATAAATTAACCATGATGCTTCATTTCCTTCTTTATTGAAGTAAAGCTGATTTAGGATGTACTCTTCGAAAGATTGTGTTTGAGGGGTAGAGTTAAACACCGTTTTAATTTATTATTCCATCTCATTTTAATTCTTATTAACAGTAAAATTTTCATGTAGTGGATCGTATGTTTGATTATCTAGATTAATAGGATGATAATCGATATTAATAGGATGATAATCGATACAGATATATTTTTCTTGATCATTCCATGATTCTAAAACTCCCAACTCTAATTCAGCTGCATGAAACTCAGCTAGACTAGCCTGTGAGCCGGCTTCTCGTCTTATATAATCTATCATAATCGAGTCTGTTGCTACCGGATCAGCTTCAAAGAAAAGAGTTTCTGGTGGATTTTTACCAAATGATTTTCATAACGTGGGTGGAGCGGTATTCGCACCGGGATTTCCCATAATACCGTCACCTATAATTAACCTGGTTTTATTTCGGAAAACAGAGTTATTATTAATATCTGCCAGGAGTTTTGCGAATAAATCTGCATTGTGTGCTGGACAGCGCCTGTGTGTATCAACAGTATAGGAAACGCTCCCAAAATTATTCTTCAAAATCAACGTCACTTTTCCAACACTTTTAAATCCATGCCCTTTTAACTGAGGCATATTGATTATATAGGCTACATCGACAAATACTTTGGCAGGTTTTATTTTTTCGGAGCAAGTTGTGCTTATTGATACATGTTCCGAGTTATCCGAAACATAACCTGATAGAAAAATATTTGGCCTTCTTTCAATATATGGTCCGGAATCCTCATTTATATAATAGTGAACTTCTTTATCATAGATTCTCTCTAAACTGATCATGCACTGGTCTTGAGGGATCAGTTATCCATATTCTGTCTGAAGGGACGCAAATAGACCTTAATCCTTTTATTACCGTATTTACAACTGCTGCGTAATTGAGCATACTCATATCTGAATCATTATTAAAATAAAATCCATTTGTATAGTGCCAGTTATTATTGAAATTCACTTTTATTGCAACTGATTCCCCACTTTTGTATAGGGTTATTTTTTCATCCATCTTGAGGGGTTGTTGTTCCAGTCAATTCCATTATTCCAACATCTACCATTTTATCTATTTCAGATTGGTTCATGTAATCATTCGGTTTTCCCTTTCCTTCCCATGTAGAAGAATTTGAATTATGAACCGTTACAACCCTATGAGGGGAAGGTAAATCGTATGCAGCGGGAATTGTTCATATTTACTGTTAGTTCCCAACTCTGCTTGCTCAAATTGGGATAGAACTTTTCTATGTACTCCAGGTATTCCACCAGTAAATATCAATTCCAAAAAATTGTAATAAATGATGTAGTGTCATTATATAAAACTTATAATTCGCAATTCTAATAATAATGTTACTATATAACACAGTAATAAATGAAACTTTTAATATTTTTTAATCACATTTTTAAAGTAGTCTGACTCCGAGCCAAATCAGATATGTACCTGTAACCATTACCTCGGGCCTTGCAGAATATCCAGAGGTCTTGGACATTCTTAAAGTTCTTTCTGAAAAATACGTAGTCAAAGCCTTCAATGCCAATGAACTGGCGTTTGAAGCCGGGAACAGGCTTGCAATGAATGTCGTAATGGTAGGCGCAGTCTCAAGTTATCTGCCGATTCCAAAAGAAATTTTGGTTGAAAGCGTTAAAGCCCTTGTCCCACAGAAAACAATTGAAGTGAACCTCAGAGCTTTTGAGATGGGAAGGCAAAAAGTAGAGGAAAGTTAAACCTTTCCTTTTACTTATTGGAGAAAAGAGCTTCCTATTAAATTTACGTCACCCAAAAAGTTGCGCTCTTTTTTCAAAATCGATTAGCATATTAATTAATCGGAAACTTAGGCAAATTATTTACCGCCTTTAAAAAAATAGAAATCAAAAGAAAACTTTTTTATATAACTTTGTTATAGTTATTTTAATAGTATAGTATAATTTCCCTATTATTATATATTTAAACGAATTTATATTATTTGAAAGCAAGTGTTTCTCTAAACATATAAAGGGGATTTTATAAAGAGGGTGTTATTATGTTGTTAAGTAGTATATCATCTAGCATTATTTCTTCAAGCGCTGCATCGAGTGCAATTTCGATGGTTACAACCCCTGGACTTCCTCAGTATGGGGCTGCAATAGTTGTTGGACTTATAGCTCTACTCTCTCTAAAAGAAGTTCTTTCAGCTTCTGATAAATGGAACAAACGCCTCAACAGCTCTTTTAATATGGCAATTATTCCTTTGCTTTTCAGCTTTGCCGCAATCGTCTTTTTCAAAGTTGGAGAGATTATCTAATCGTGACACTTTCAAATTATTCTATTTTTTTCTATTTCTTTTCTCTTTCTGTTTTTCTTTATAAAACAAAGCGTAAAAAAGGTACACAGAAAGGTACACAGAAAGGTATACAGAAAGGTACACAGAGCTGGAAATAATTTTTACTCCGTTTAAAAAATAGATCTCAGAACCCTGTCCAGCCACTCAGATAATGAGGCAGGATTCCGAATAGGAAGACATTAACAAAACCGTGCACAAGAGTAACAAAGGGCAAACTTCTTGTTTTGTAGAAAGCAAAACCTATGATAAGACCTACAAAGCCTGTATATAATACTTCATAGAAGGTGCCGTACCCTGAGTGCATAAGCCCGAATAAAAGACCTGTGATCAAGAGGGCTTCTCTTATATTGAGCGCCTGTTCGAGCCTTGCCTGGAGGATTGATCTGAAGATAATTTCTTCAACTAAGCCCACAAAGAAAACCATTATAAAAGCGAGCTTAAGCAGGTTTCCTATGGATAAATCCGGGATCAGGTATTCTGTCCTGATGGTCAGGTACTCTCCAAGCCCAAGTAAAAAGCCCAATGGGATCGAAAGAATTGTATAAACCAGGAGGTTTTTTGTGGTGATCCCTATCTGCTCAAAAGCTTGTCTTTGATTTATTATTATAATTGCCAGGGGAATTAAAAGAGGACCATAGACGAAAACAAAGGTGTAAAGAGTGGTTGCAAAAAACACAGGCATGGAAAGATTTACCAATCTAAGGATTGGAAGAAGCATGAGAGCCTGATAAATCCTGTACACCTTGAGATCATTTATGAAGATATTGGAAAGAGATAACGCAATCAAAATTCCAATATGCATCCAGACAGCGAATTTCATTTTACCTGCAAAGATAAGAAGCTCAGCCAGGGCTATGCATACAACAGGGATTGCAGTAAAGAGCCTGATTCTCACAAGCTCAAAATGTTCCTGATCTATTTCGTCAAGCCCTGTGATTTTCCAGATTCGATGTAAGTATTGTTCTTTTGCAGGACTTAGCTCTTTAGGAGGCCTTTCTATCAATTCTTGCTCTCGTGAAGCCATATATTGATAGATTAGAAGAATCAGAGCTGCTGCTCCAATTCCTATAAGAGTATAAATAATATTGATATTTTCCTGGATTTTCTGGAAAGATCCCGATTCCTCGTCAGATATTAAAACAAGTTCGGAAAACTCTGGGTCTTCCAGAGGGCTGGCAGGTATTGGTTCAAGAACAGGCCCCATCTTTGAAAAAGAAGGATAGTTTAGATTACTGCCATGCGCAGGAGAAGCTGTCAGTAAAATCAGACTCAGAACTGAAATAATTATCAGAAAATTCAGCTCTTTTCGTTTTTTATGAAAATCCCTTCTTTTCATGAAAACCACTCCTTTTTACTCAAGGCCAAGGTCGATCTTTTTGTACAGACCCGCTTGATATTCTACAGGCTTTATTGTAAATATTATATAAAGTTTTGTTTATAGTTTAAGATTTTCACCAACAGTTATAATTTTAAAAATTCAATGCTCTGGAAATGTGGACTACCCCTGCCTGATACCTTCGCCCAACGCCCAGGTTCAAAGTAGGAGTTTTCTGGTTCAGCCCTTCCTGTTGCTCTTCCTCCTTTATCCATGAGTTGCGGCAAGTATTTCCAAACTAGGATGGATTATAAGAATTCCAGAAAGCAGTTACTCATAGAATTCATTTATGAATATTTCCAGGTTTTATTCATGAATATTTCCAGGTTTCCTAGATAGTTTTTTGATTTCTTTTTATATTCTGCAGAAACAGTTTTGTAAATATCTAGAGTAAATATCTAGATATCTAAGCCTATTTTCTCGAGCTCTTAGTTAAATTGTATATTTTTATATTAATTTTGCTAATTGGGAAATAAATAATATATATTACTTAGTCTTTATTACTATCTTAATTAAGTTAGTTACATTTATATAATAGTTTTCACATCTTAACTTAAAAAATTAATATTGTATAATCTTCTTAATGGTTATACTAAGCAATTATATTGTCATTGAATTAAATGGGTCTCAGGTCTGTAGGGTTTCAGATCTGTATACAATCTACTCTAAGTATACGTAATATGTTAGGGGTTATCCAAATTGAGCAACAAACTACTTGCAGGTGAGAGTAACCAGTGGACTTTCCAGGAAAAAACCTGCTGTGTAAAGGACACAACTCCACAAAATATAACAGTGATTCTTCCTGCCTTCAATGAGGAAGTCTCCATTGGAAGTGTGATTCTACGTGCAAAAAAAATTGCTAACAGAGTAGTTGTAGTTGACAATGCAAGTTCTGACAATACAGTTGAAGTGGCTGAACTTGCAGGTGCAGAGATAATTCGCAACTCTGAGAATAAAGGATTGGACTTCCCAATCAAAACAGGCATTTCACATGCTATGGACTCTGTGATACTTCTGTTTATGGATATTAGTATTTGTCATGAGCCTAAACTAATAGCTAAAATGCTTGAACCTATTCAAAAAGATAATTTTGATGTAGTCGTAGGTACTTGCTTTAGTAAATCAGACAGGTTACAGGAAAATGTATCTTTTTTAAATCAGAAATATACAAAAAATGGGCCTATAGGATTCCTTGTTTTCTCTAAAAAATGCTTTGAAATATTATTAAGTTCTTCTAATATACACACTTCTTCTGTAGATACTATTCTCTCTTTTGCTAAAGAACATAATCTGAAAGCGAAACACCTTGATCTTGAAGAAGAGCACGCATTCAGCCTATTCAATAGATATAAAATCGGAGTTGTAGTGCCCGCATATAATGAGGAAGTTCTGTTAGGTAAGACAATAAAAGGAATTCCAAAATATGTAAGCCGTATTTACATAGTAGACGACTGCAGTTCTGACAGGACTCCTGAAGTGGTCAAAAATCTGAAAGATCCAAGAATTGTTTCCTTAAGACACGAAGTAAATATGGGTGCTGGGAAATCAGTTATTGACGGATATAAGATGGCTCTGGAAGATAAGATGGATATCGTTGTTGTAATGGACGGCGATAACCAGATGGACCCTGCCCAGATGCCTCGCCTTTTAATGCCTATAATAGAAGGTAAAGCTGATTACACCAAAGGAAACAGGCTTATAACTAAAGAAGCCAGGGAAGGCATGAGTGCCTGGCGTTTCTTCGGAAACACTTTACTTTCACTGCTTACCAAAATCGGAAGCGGCTACTGGGATTTAATGGATCCCCAAAATGGTTATGCTGCTGCATCTAGAAAAGCTCTGGAAACAATAGATCTTGATTCAGTGTACACATATTACGGTTACGTAAATGATATACTAATTAAACTCAACGCTTATGGCATGAAAGTAACTGATGTTGTAATTCCTGCTCGCTATGGAAATGAGAAATCCTCTATAAATTATCGTAAATATGTTTTAAATGTTGCTCCCATGCTTTTCAAGGGTTTTCTCTGGAGGCTGAAGACTAAATATGTACTTTTAAGTTTCCATCCGCTTGTGTTCTTCTATGTTGCAAGCATGGCACTTCTGCCTGCTGGACTGATATTTGATTTCTGGATTCTTGTACAAAAGCTGATGCGAAATCCTGTTTCTCAGAACTATCCGTTGCTGGGCGTATTTATGACTCTGATGGGTATACAGCTGTTATTCTTTGCAATGCTCTTTGATATGCAGTCGGACATCAGTAAGAAACTTGATCGCAGCTTTTAATTTTTTCAAAACAAGGATGAATTCAATGGCAGACAAAGCTATCTATGAAAATTCAGTTACTCTTATTGGATCATTACCTCCTATAAAAGGAATTAGTCCATACTGTTATGAATTAATGAAGTCACTTTCAAGATCAATTCATGTAGAATTTATTGGCTTTGAAAAAATGTATCCTGATTTTTTATATCCGGGAGGAAAATCAAAAGAAGAGGGCGTTATACCCGATTTTTCAAAAATACCTAATGTGTCAATACGAAATATTTTGACATATTATAATCCTCTTTCATGGATCTGGGCAGGCTTAAGTATTAAAAGTAAAGTTGTTCATGCTCAATGGTGGAGTCATGTTTTAGCTCCTATATACTTTGTGATCCTGTCTCTTTGCAAGATTAGAGGGAAAAAAATTATAATAACAGTTCACAATGTAACCCCTCATGAGAAAAATAATTTCAATCAGTACTTAAATAAAATTATATTGCTTTTTGGAGATCAATTTATTGTACATTCTCTAAAAAATGTTGAAGAATTACATGATATATATGGGGTAAACAAAGAAAAAATAATTAGAATTCCCCACGGTATTTCAAGAATAAAAAGTAGTAAAATAGAAAAAAAAGTTTCGCGAGAAAAATTAGGGCTTCCTGTTTCTAAAAAAATTATTTTATGTTTCGGTGGAATCAGAGATTATAAAGGAATCGATATAATTCTTGAAGCTCTTCCTACAATATCTAAAAAAATGGATAATGTCCTCTTAGTTATAGCTGGTCAGCCATGGGTTGACTGGATCAAATATGAAGAAATTATTCAAAAAAATAATCTTAATCACTATGTAAAACTTTTTTTGAAATTTATACCTTCAAATGAAATGGATTATTTTTATTATGCTTCTGATCTGGCTGTTCTACCTTATCGAAATTTTACGTCCCAAAGCGGAGCAGGTTCAGAAGCCTTGTCTTATAAAATACCTCTTATTGTATCAGATGTTGGAGGTCTGTCGGAACTAGTAAAAGACAAAAATTGTATTGTAGAACAGAACAATCCAGAAGATTTAGCAAGTAAAATTTTGACTGTTCTTAATGATGAGAACCTTTTTATGAAATTATCAAGAGAGTCGGGCGAATTGGCAGATAAGTATTCTTGGAATAATGTAGCTAAAGAAACTGTAAACTTATATGAAAAATGTTTGAAAACACAGAACATCAAGAATAAAAATTCAAAAGAAACTTTTAGTAACGTTAAAAAGTTTAGATTATAATTTTAATAATGGGACAAGGGTGAATTTAAAAAGTCGACCTTAAATTAAGGCCGTGTACCGGAAGTTCTGTAAAATACGATTGACTCTACTACTTTTTCTTTCATCATAAAAAAGGATACAGAGTCAATGTTTAATTTACTCTCACTGATAAAAGAATAGCTGGAGTATGGAAAGAGCTATTCATCTAAGAATAAGATGATGTAACAAGTTCAGAGTTCAGTTTGTTGAGCAGTATTTAAAGATATTTTTAATTTTTCTGCTAAGGAAGGTGAAGCTGAATGACAAATATGAAAAATAAGAATCTTTTGATATTAACCAATAATTTCCCAGATAAATCCGATAAATATACACAAGAGATTTTTGTTAAAGAACAGGTAAAATTACTTAAGGATTACTTTAAAAATGTCTATGTAATTTCTCCTGTTGCTTATGGTGTGGACTACTTAAGAAAAACTAGCTATGAAAATTATCAATTTGACAATGTTTATGTATTTTTTCCCAAGTATTTTAACTTCCCATTATTCTACTTTTATTCTCGAAACTGTTGGAGTTATTTAGGGGGGCGAGAAACCTTTAAGTTAATAAACAAAATGAATTTGAATTTTGATTTGATTCATGCTCATTTTACCTGGCCATCTGGAGTTATTGCAACTAGATTAAAAAAGAAATTAAAGACACCTTTAGTTATAACGGAACATATTTCTTCAGGCAAACTGAAGGCCACCATCTTTAAGAAAGATTCACTCTATATAAAAACTTTCTCGGAGAGTAATGCAATTATAAGAGTTAATAACAAGGATATACCTTTATTTCGTAAAATAGATATTCCTTCTAATAAAGTTTTCTCTGTCCCAAATGGATATGATTCTAATAAGTTTTCAGTTCTAAATATGGAAGATTGCAGAATTAAATTAGAATTACCAATGGACAAAAAAATAATTTTAAATGTAGGCAATTTGTATGGTGAAGTAAAAGGTCATAAATATTTAATTGAAGCCATGGATGAGGTTATAAAGCATAGAAAAGACGTTCTTTGCATCATAGTTGGGAGTGGTATATTACATCATAAACTGAAAAAACAAATTGAATCATTAGGATTAAGCGATTATGTTAAACTCGCTGGTGGAAAGCCACATTATGAAATTCCAATCTGGATGAATGCCTGTGATATGTTTGTCTTGCCAAGCTTAAATGAAGGAAATCCTACAGTGATGTTTGAGTGCTTAGGATGCGGGAAGCCTTTTGTGGGGACAAAGGTAGGTGGCATTCCTGAGATTATAGTTTCCGATGATTATGGGTTATTATGTGATCCTGCAAAACCGAAAGAATTAGCCGAGAATATTTTGTCAGCTCTTGATAAAAATTGGAATAAGAAAAAAATTCTAAATTATGCAGAACAATATCGGTGGGAGAATATAGCGGAGCAGATTCAGCAAATTTACTGTAAGGTGTTACGAAATTGATTACATAGGGATAATTATGAACATATAATAATTACTTTTAAAATTAAAAATTACATTTCCAAAACTAAGGGTTTGATATGAGTACACTTAATATACACTTTAACTATAAGCTTGCTGCTATTTCGTCTATTTTATTTAGTACACTAGCTATATTAATTGCATTTCAAAATCCAGCAAAAGGTTATGAACTCTCAATATATGATTCCACGCCTTTTATTGTATGGTTTAGTCTGATATTAAGTATAATTGTGGCTCTTTTTATAGTTCTATCTCAAATATCTATGAATAAATATATATTAAGTAACTTTTGGATAATAGGTATTTTTATTTTACTGTTTAACCGCTTGATCTTATTGTATATTCCATATATAAGAGGGTATTTTTCATGGAGAGGAGATAATCTTTCACACATAGGGTATCTTATAGATATAGTTACTTTTGGGCATATTTCCTCCAACAATTTCTATCCTATAACTCACGTTTTATTAACAATTATTAATATAGTTACGGGAATATCCAAAATTATAGTAGTCAATTATAGCACAAGTATTTTTTCTATTTTTTATGTGATTTCAATATATTTACTGGCAACAGTTGTTTTACATACAAAAAAAGAACAGATATTAGCAGTTACATCGGTTGTAGCGGTATTTTTTTCTTATAATGTTTATTTGATGCCGAATGGATGGTCTCAATTATACCTTCCATTACTAGTGTTTTTATATTTCAAGTCTTTTGAAAAAAACAATCGTTTTGAATATAGATTACTATTCGTCATATTAATGGTAATGTATCCATTTTTTCACCCTCTATCAGCATTTTATATTATATTTATATTAATTATTACTATACTAATTATTTTTTTAATGAATCTTCCAATTAAGAAAAAAGGTGAGATGAAATTAATTAATCAAGCAAAAAAACATGCATTTATAAGACAATTATTTAGTAACTCTGTCAAATACATAAAGAGTGTAATTAATAAATCTACATTTGCAGAAAATGAAAAATTTGGACTTTCATTAACGGTTGTTTTACTCGAAATTTCAATTTTAGTTCCATGGATATTATCCTTCCATAAGTTTCAAGTTAATTTAAGGATCTTTTACAATTCTGTCCTGACAGGCACTAACTTAGATGTCATTGGTGAAATGCAAAATAGTTTGAATAAAATCAATCTCTCTGGCATTGATTTTACCCGCCTTATTGTAACATCCGAGGGAGCTAATTTGATATTCCTTGGATTATTTGCTGTCAGTTTGTTTATATTGAGTAAAAAAAGGTATGACTTACAAAAAAATAGAAATTTACTAATTTTATCGGGTATAACGATTTTTACAGGGTTTATTTATGCAGGATCTTTTTTGGGGACACCTGGCTTCAATGCCATAGCAGCTAGAAGAATGGACTCATTCATGATGTTATTTACTCCTATATATGCAGGATTTGTATTTGTCCATTTTTTTCGGAAAGAATTGATACCAAAAAAAATAAATCTTTTTCCGATATTGTGCATGTTTATTATTTTCACTGCATCTATATTGTCTATATGTAACTTATATACCTCTCCAAATGTGTTTCGCCCAACTCCTTCAGTAACACAAATGGATATGGAAGGAGCCGATTGGTTTGTAAATTATCATAATAAGGAGATACTAACAACAGATATTCAGAGTCCTATTTATAGATTTACAGATGCAGTTATGGGAGTAGTAGGAGAAGAAAAAATTTTAGGTTCTCGCTATCGACATACAACTGTTCCAGATCATTTTAATTATACTGAAATGAGCAAATTGGGAGAATCATATTCAGAAGACAGATATATGATGATTACAAAGTTTGATACTATAATATACAGTACTGTTTGGAGTGCTGTTGGTAGGTTCAATCTCCAGGACTTTGATCAATTATTAGAGGACAGGTCTGTTGAAAAGTTATATTCTAATGGTGAGACAGAAATTTTTTTTATACATACTATGAGAATGTCATAAAATTCAAAACATAATATCATTATTTATAAAATCTTGCAATTTAAATTAGAGGACGCGTATATATGAATGAATAAATTGACTTTAAAGAAAAAATAGTATTCTCTGCAAATCTTATAGATAAAAGTAAACTTCATGTGTTTGCTAAAAATTTAACTAAACCTAAGAACAGCCTCAAACAATGAATTTAATTTTATAACTATATGGTGAAATTGTTGCATATTTATCGAGTTGGAAAGTTTTTCCTTGAATTTGAAGAGGTACAGAAAATACGATGAACTCTAGGTAGAATTAGTATGTTTGGAAATTTTACGAAACGTTTTAGTCGGGCACTTGATGGAAAATATCATTTAGTTTTAGTAACGCCTTGTATTTTTAATGAAGAGTCTGTATATATTAAATCAATACATTGTCAATAGATGAATAGTTTTTGATTGTGATATTTATGAAAAAAGTACTGATTATATCTTATTATTTCCCTCCAGATCCCTCTATTGGTAGTTTACGTGCGGGGGGACTTGCGAAATATCTTCCTTCTTTTGGATGGGAACCAATCATTTTGACTAAAAAAATACCTCATACTAGTAGTGACTGTAGGATAATTACTACTCAATATTCAAATTATGATTCAATTGCTTCTTTTAAAAAGAAAATAGGTATGTCTACTGAAACTGTGGTTTCCAATAGTTTGAACTTATCTAAAAAAGGAATGAATAGTAAATTATTTAATATGTTGTATTTTGTGCCCGAAATTATAGCGTATCCTGATCCACAGAAAGATTGGTACGATTCTGCGTTTAATGTTGCATGTAATTTTTTGAATCGTGAAAAAGTAGATGCAATTATTAGCAGTTCTTATCCTGTAACCTGTCATATTATCGCTCATGATTTGAGTACAAAATATAGTATTCCATGGATTGCAGATTTTCGTGATCTTTGGACTCAGAGTCATTATTATCCTTATAGTCGTATACGTAGGTTTTTTGAGAGAAGATTAGAAGTAAAATCTATGGCATCAGCAAATTCTTTTACGACGGTTTCTCAAAACTTGGCTGCTGAACTTAAAAAAATTCATAATAATATTTGTGTTTATTCAATACTTAATGGATTTGATTTGGATGATATAAATAATTTGGAGACAAATCTTACAGACAAGTTCACAATTACTTATACAGGAAGTTTGTATCTAGGGAAAAGAGATCCATCAAAATTGTTTCAAGCGCTTTCGGAATTATTCGCAGAAAATGCTATAGACCCACAGAAAGTCAAAGTCCAGTTCTATGGACAACAGGGAATTTGGATGTTGGATGAAATAAAAAGATATAATCTCGAAAGAGTAGTTATTCAATGTGGATCTGTTTCTCGAGATGTAGCTTTATTAAAGCAAAGGGAATCACAGGTATTGCTTCTTTTACTGTGGGATCATCCCTCAGAAGTAGGGGTGTATACTGGAAAACTTTTTGAATATCTTGCTTCAAAAAGACCAATCTTAGCAATCGGGGGTTCAAAAGGTGTTGTAAATGAGTTGTTAGAGGAAACTGAAGCTGGGTACTTTGTTTCCTCTGTTGAAGATATAAAAAATATCATTATCAAATATTATAATGAATATAAATTAAATGGCCAGATTTCATATAAAGGAAATAACTCAAAAATAGAGAAATACAGCCAAAAAGAAATGGCAAGAAAATTTGTTGAGGTTCTTGATAATTCTATAAAAGTGAATGATTAATGGGCTCTGTAGAAAACCTGTCTACATCAGATGAAAGAGGCTGAAAAAAGATAAGTATATTCAGATCTTGTTACTCAGTTCAAATTTATGGAAATTCATTACATAATATGATTGAAAAAGAGAAATCAAAATTAGTCCTTCATTTTGATTATTAGATACTATGTGGATAAATTTATAATCAATCAAATACAAGTAGTTTATAGGGTTTAAGGTAGTTTATAGACTTTAAGTTGCTTTCCCAAAACTCATTTAAACTATGTTCTGTTGAGAAATGAGAAAGCATTAACATTTAAAGTATCGGGGAGTTGCTTTGCTTTCCCAGGCTCTGTAGAAAACCTATCTACATCAGATGAAAGAGGCTGAAAAAAGATAAGTATATTCAGATCTTGCTGCTCAGTTTAAATTTATGAAAATTCATTATTTTAGAGGATTTCTACAGAGCCGATTAATGATAACTTAATTACTGGATGAGGTATCTTTTTCATGAAAATCCTATCAATCATCGGCGCCCGCCCTCAATTCATCAAATGCACCTCTCTCTCCCGCGTAGTCCGCAAAGAGTACAAAGAGATCCTTGTTCACACTGGCCAGCACTATGACCCCGAAATGTCTGACATTTTCTTTAAAGAGCTTGACATCCCTGAACCTGACTACAATCTGGGTGTAGGCTCAAGCAGCCACGGCGAACAAACGGGAAAAATGCTCATTGAAATTGAGAAGATCCTTCTCAAAGAAAAACCTAATCTTATCTTGGTATATGGAGATACCAATTCCACACTTGCGGGAGCCCTTGCGGCCTCCAAACTACACATCAAAGTTGCCCATGTGGAAGCAGGGCTTCGTTCCTTTGACCGGACCATGCCAGAAGAGATTAACAGAGTGCTCACAGATCATATCTCAGATCTGCTTTTCTGTCCCACAGAAACTGCAGTATTAAACCTCAAAAAAGAGGGAATCACAACCGGAGTATATAATGTAGGAGATGTGATGCTTGACGCTTTGGAATACAATATCAAGATTGCAGAGGAAAAAACCACAGTTCTGGATGATCTTGGTCTAAGCCCAAAAGAATATCTAGTTGCAACCGTACATCGAGCTTCAAATACCGACAGCTTCAAGAACCTTTCATCTATAGTTAATTCATTCTGTGATGTTGATATTCCTGTTGTGTTTCCGGTACACCCGAGAACTGAGAAATATCTGAGGCAGTATGGACTCTGGGACAAACTGTATGAAAAAGTAAAGGTCATTCCTCCGCTTGGATATCTGGAGATGTTAAAACTTATGGTTCATTCAAGAAAGATCCTCACTGATTCAGGCGGGGTGCAGAAAGAAGCATATATGCTTGGGGTGCCCTGCATAACTATGAGAGAGAATACTGAGTGGGTTGAGACTGTAGAGGATGGGTGGAATGTTCTGGTAGGGGCGGATCATGAGAAAATAAGGGATGCAATTTTAAATTTTGAAGGGGCTAAGAAAAGAGGAAATATTTTTGGAACTGGAAATGCCTGTATAGATATTTGTGAAATTATAAAAAAGTATTTTTGACCTTTGAATACATGGAAATCCAAAAATGAATTCTAAACTGCATGAGCTATAAAATCATATTTATTTCTCATGTCTCTTTTAAAATGTGATTTTGATGACATATCGAAGATTTATAAAAGATGTTGGACTGATAGGAATTACTCAAGCCCTAATAGGTCTGGGTGGCTTCTTTTTGCTTCCAATAATCACAAGAACACTTGGGCCTTATGAATATGGGATCTGGGCACAAATAAACACTACTGTGTCTCTTTTATCTCCTCTCGCTCTTATGGGCTTATCTATGGGAATTGTGAGATTTCTCTCTTCGGAAAAAGATAAAGAAAAAATAAGGGAAGGATTTTTTTCTGTAATATTTTTTGTTGCTTTCACCGGATTATTAGTATCTATAGTGGTATTTCTATTATCTGATTTCTTGGCTGCAAATATATTCAAAGATATAAGTACATCAAGTCTCATAAAACTGGGAGCTTTTTTGATTTTTTTAAATGCAATTGATCAAATTTCAATTTTCTATTTCAGAATATCTCGACAGATAGAAATATTTACCGTTTTAACTTTATTTCAAACATTCGGACAACTCATTTTGATTCTATCAGTTCTCTTAATGGGATTTGGATTGTTTGGAGTCATATCGGCTGTATTAATTGTTCAGGGATTATTGTTCATAATCTCTACTTACAAGATTGTATCCCTGATCGGTTTTGTGATCCCTAAATTTAATCAAATTAAGGAGTATTTGAAATACTCCGTACCATTAACTCCAAATTCTCTCATCAGATGGATTACCGATTCCAGTGATAGATATATGGTTAGTTATTTCTTAGGATTAAGCCAGGTTGGGATTTATTCAGCTTCGTATGCCATAGGGAATCTAATTCAAATGTTTATTACACCGATCCAATTCATTCTGTTTCCAGAACTTTCACGTTTATTTGATGAAGGGAAAAACGATGAAGTCAAGGTTTATTTAAGTAATTCAATGAAATATTTCCTTTTAATAGCGATTCCTGCTGTTTTTGGATTATCGGCACTTGCTAAACCTATGTTGAAAATTCTTACAACACAAGAATTCATTTCGGGAAGTATTGTCATTCCTTTTATTGCCTTATCAGGGCTTTTAGCAGGTGTTTTTCAGATAGTTATCAATATTACACATCTTGTAAAAAAAACAAGGTTCAATTTGTATATTCATATCTTTGCTGCTTTATTAAACGTAGTTTTTAATTTTTTGTTGATTCCATTACTTGGTATTGTTGGAGCAGCAATCGCTACTTTAATTTCATACACATCAATGGTGATAATCTGTATCTACGTTTCTTTTAAGCATATTGAATTCAATCTGAATTTTTCATTTGTTTTAAAGTGTATTATATCTTCTTCATTCATGTTTGGAATTATTTTTTATTTAAATCCTTCTAATATTATGAGCATTATCGGTTCGGTATTATTGGGCGTATTTATTTATTTTGTGATAATGATTTTGATTAAAGGGATTAATAAGCATGAATTAAATATGATAATAAGTTTTGGTATCAATATTAAATATAAATTATTTAAAACATATATTTAATGGCATTTCTATGGAAGTGTTTAATGTGAAATTGGTAAAAAAATTAATAAAAAGGGTAAACTATATTGGCTTAAAAAATACTATTGTTTACTTTTTTTTCAGAGAATACTAAGAATTAATTCACATGTTCCATGGCCAGTTAATTTTTCAAGCATTGTTTCAAATCCAGAGAAAATAAAAATTAATTATCCGAGACCTTATCCTAGTTATATGCCTGGATGTAACATCCAGGCAATTAATGGAATTGAAATTGGTAAAAATGTTAGAATGGGACCAGGAATAAAAATCATTTCAGCTAATCATAATATCCTAGATTTTAACAAACATATAACTGAAAAACCAATAAAAATCGGAGATAATTGTTGGATAGGGGCAAACGCTGTAATATTGCCTGGCGTTGAATTAGGAGATCACATAATTGTTGCAGCAGGAGCAGTAGTTTCAAAAAATTTCTTGGAGGAAAATTGCATTATCGGCGGAGTTCCTACAAACTTATTAAAAAGATTGATAAATATGAAGAGGTCGAATCAGATTTAATGAATGGAAATTGATAAAAAGATATTGGACATTGTTATTTTATTGTTGAGCTGATTACAAAACTCAAAATTGAGTCTCCGAATTTCAAATTCTCAATAACCAATCGAGTTTCTGATTACAAAGAATGTATTGAAATTCTTATTGATGTGGGATATTAAAAAGGGTTTGGGATGACTCATATCTTATTACTTTGGAGCATCTTATGAATTTCAGCAACGTTATATCATTATTTTTCAAAAGGAGATTTGTTTTTATTGTTAATCAGGACGATTATAATAATTTGAATTTTAATCAAAAAATGAGTAACATTTCTTTTGAATATATTTCGAAAACTAACTTCAATAAAGTAATAGAGGTTTACGACACTTATGAAAATGATCCCAAAATGAAATATTTAGAAAATCGGCTTAATTATCCTGAAATTTGGAAAGGAATTATTGCCATTTTAGATGGTAAACCGGTAGGATGTCATTGGATATTATTACCTTTAAATAATAAATTATTTTACGACAGCTTTGAAATAGATAATAAATCTGCCTTATTTTGTGGTGTATATGTAAATCCTGAGTATAGAGGAAAGCGTATTTATAACGCAATGCAATTTTTTGCTTATAATATGTGGATTAGTGATTTTCCGGTTAGAGATGTCATCACAATAGTTGAGGAAAAAAATGAATCTTCTTTAAGAAGTAATTTTCGAATAGGATTAGAAGTCAAAGGCACAAATTATCTTTTTAAATTTTTTGGAAAAAATTTTCTTTCAATCTATTACTCCTCTTACTATAAAATACAGGTATGGAACATATTATTTACGAAAATGAGGTGAATATCAGTGAAACCTTATGCAATAGTTTTCAACTGTTATTTTAATGGCCTAAGTATAATTCAGGAATTAGGCAAAAATAATATACAATGTATAGCAATGGACTGTGTCCGTGATATAGGAACTTTTTCGAAATATGCCAAGTACCAAAAATGTCCAGATCCATTAGAAAATGAAAATGATTTTATCCATTTCCTGTATAATTTTTGCAAAGAACTAGATTCTAAACCAGTTCTTTTTCCAACAAATGATCACTGGGCTGTAGCCATTTCTAAGAATAAAAAAATGCTATCCGAGGTTTCAATTCCTGTTGTAGCTGATTGGGAAACAGTAAAAATCTTGATTAACAAAGATCTATTTTACAAAATTGGGGCTGAAAATAATTATTTGACTCCTCGCTCCTGGAGCTTTAATGAATTAAATAATTTAAATGAGGATAATTTTCCGATTGTGGCAAAACCGACTTTTAGAAGGATTTCTTCTAACGAAGATTTAAAATATATCACTGAAAATATGGATAGATTAAGGTTTAACGTTCTAAAAAATAAAGAAAAATTAAATGCTTTCATTAAAAATGAAGAAAAATTTATCGATAAACTCATTTTTCAAGAGTATATTAACGGAATGTCTGACCGTATGTATACTATTGGTATTTATGCAAATGATTGTTCTGAGATTTTGGGTTTGTTTACAGGTCACAAGGTAAGAGGATATCCTGCGGATAGTGGCGATTGTATAGTCGGCGAATGTATGAAAGTTCCTGATTATGTAATTGAAAATACAAAAAAAATAGTAAAAGATCTTAAATATTCGGGAATTGCTGAATTCGAATACAAAAAAGATTCAGTTTCCGGTGAATTTAAATTAATTGAAGTAAATCCCAGAGCTTGGTCATGGATAGGTATTACAGCCGCCTGTGGAGTTAGCCTGCCCTTAATAGCTTATAAGGATTCATGTGGGCAAAAAGTAGAATTTACTGAAAGCAACCTAAAAGATGGTTCTGTAAAGTATGTGAAAATAATTCCAGATTTCTTTAATTGTAACTTTAACTACAAAAAAAATTATCCACAATGGAGTATGTCTTTTTCTGAGTGGATACGTGATATAAACACAAAAAAAATAGTTTTTGCAGAATTTAATGCTGGAGATTGGAACATATCAATCAAAGTATTGTATAGTACCTTAGTTGAAATATTAGGATATCTCAATAATTTGATTTTTAAACATAACAACAAGGGATAATTTTTTGTCTCTTCATTGTTTTGTAGAGATTATTCTCAATAAAATCAACACGATCTTGAATTGAAAATCATCTAATTCATAGAGCATGACGAAGAGCCCTTTTTCATTTGAATATCCCACAGCTTGCTGTGAGTACGTCAATGCAACTTTGATTCGCTATCTATCGGGTTATTGCCATACTCTATGAATTTCTTCTCCACTTGTCATCCATGCATTTTTCTCTGAGCAATATTTTAAAATCTTCTCATAATACTCCAAATTCTCTTCCTGCATGTATGTATTGTGCCAGAGTATTGTAATAACTCCATTGTACTGCTCAACAGTATCTATAAGCTGTTTTGTAAGTTCCCAGGCTTTCTTAAAATCAAGTCTCATATAATCTCTTAATAAAGTACAATCCATAATTGTCAGAGGAATCTCCAGAATATCGATCTGTTTTCCAGTATTCACATTAAAAGGTTTGAACGGATGGCACATCCCGTTTCTAAAGCCTGCACAATCAGCGTACCCAAATGTAGAATCATACTTGAAACCTGCTTTACTCAATAATTCCCATGTATCTGGCACTTTGAACCTTAGAAAATGGTTTCTGTAGCCGATCACTTCTTTACCCAGAATCTTTTCAAGCCTTTGCTTTTTTTTCTTGAGATCCTCAAGGTTATTGTAAGATTCATGCCCTCCGTGAAGACCGACTTCCCATCCGTTATCTGATATAGTGCTTAATTCGTCTTTTATGTTCTCTATCATATATCTGCAATCTATCTCTCCAGGGTCAAGAGTTAAGAAATAGAAGCTGGATTTTGCGTTATATTTTGCCTCTAGCTCCATTATTTCTTTAAAGTTCCAGAAAGGATTTTGTTTCTTGCTAATTCTAGAAAAGGGAATTTTTACGGCATGTGTTAAATTCCCTTTTCTAAGAGCTCTTATGGTTTCGGAAATCGGGTACAGTCTACCGGGACGAACAATATCAATATCGTGTGTAAGACAAACTGCAAACTTTTTTCCATCTGGATACTCAGGCTTCAACCCATTTTCTACCAGAAATTTGGAAACCTTAGGTTCAAAAATGTTCCTGTGACTGCTCAGATAGTAAGGAAACCTATCATATTCGTCGCGAAAGGTAAGGTTGTATTCTTCCTTTCTCGTATAGAGATCCCATAGTTCTTGGTTTTCTTTTAATTTCTTGTACATCGTGTTCGTCCTTCTTATAAATTTTATAAAGTTAACTTATTTTTAAATTGTTGATTCTTACTTAAACGACCTTATGCTCTTTTTGATCCCTCTCCTAACCTATTGAATAAAAATTTTCTAATAGATCTTTCGGCTTAACTATATCTCTTTTGTTCACAAAAACCGAACTCTATTATAGCAAGCTTTTTACCAGTGAATTTCTCTCTCATAGTACAGATTTTGATTTGTAAATACTGTTATCGAATTCACATCTTTGAAAGATTCTTTCAATCATCTGAAGTTTACACAATCGGATAGCTTGTGATATAGTTATGCATACTAATCATAACCGTATCCAAGAAAAGAGTCGTTTATGGCTTTTAAGGCCGGCTTTGAGATCGCCTAGGATGCGGATACTATAGTTACCATGGACTCGAACTGGTAGCGTATAATCCGGCTGATATCCCGAAGCTTGTTGCCCTTATCCTTAAATGTGAAGCTTATGTGGTGAACGGGAGCCGTTCCTGAACGGCAGGGAGACGAACACGCCCGCGTACCGGCGCATAGGTCAGACTATTCATGACAAAATAACAGTCATGACGAGTTTCGCGCTTTCTCCGCCTCCACGAAAAATATTTTTCACTTCAATGCGCAGGGCATGGCAATAGAAAGCGAGATGCTTGCAGACGCAGGCAGGTATGCGTTAAGAGTTAAAAAGTGCCCATTGGCTTCTACAATGCTGCTTTTATTACAGTTAGATTCGTGTGATCTAATTATTTTTTTATGTTTTCGATTTCGCCTATAGACTCATTATCAATGGCTGTTACGGTATTGTCCTTAAGCTACTTCTCAGTAAGGTCGGAACCGATAAAATTCATCTCGCCAGTGACTATTACTTTTTTTGTGTTTCAAAGATCATTTCTTGTAAACTTGTGAAACTATAGAAATCTTTGAATTTTGCTTTTGAAATTTGCTTTTCTGCACTTCTTTTTTAATCCTCTGGATGTGGCCTCTTCCAAGGGCTTTGACTTCACAGCCGAGTTCGAAGTATCTTCTTATTTTTTCGTCGGATAATATCCCAAAGCAGTCAATAATTGCAATAGGTCCGCCTGCCATTTTTACGATATCTTCCGGTTCAAGGCCAAGATAGTCTTTATGTGGGACTGCAAAAATCAAGGCTTCAACGCCTTTAATAGCGGTTGAAAAGTCACTTTCCATATTTAGCTCTGTCAAAACATCCTGGTTTCTGAAGAAACATTTCCTGGACTTGCCGGATACTGGATATGTGTCCTGGCTTTCCATTTCGTACCAGTGGTCCACGTATGGGTCATGTGCACGCATTTCAGCGCCCATTTCTGTAAGTTTCCTTACGACAATCTCGCTTCCGCTGTACCTGGTGTCTCCCACATCCTGCCTGTAGCTGGCTCCACAGATCAGAACCTCTGCTCCGGCAATGTACCTGTCCATGTTTCTGAGAGCATCTCTTGTGAGTTCGGCTACGTGAAGGGCTCTAGTGTCGTTGATGTCTATTGCAGTAGGAGTAATCTTGAAAACATCATCCCCATCTTCGAAACCAAGGATGTGCTTATATGCCCAGTAACCAAGTCCTCCGTCCTTTGGAAGGCAGTAACCTCCAATTCCAGGCCCTGGAAAGATTATATTACTATGAGTTGGGCGCATTTTTATTGCATTTATCACTTTTATTAAATCTACACCGTTTCTTTCGGAAAAAAGGCTCCATTCATTGAGGAATGCAAGTATCGTTGCGCGGTATGAATTTTCAATAATTTTTGCGGTTTCGGATTCTATCGGCCTGTCCATCACTGTTAGAGGGTAGTCTTTGGTGTTGATAACTTCGTGGAGGAATTTTTCAACCTTTACTCTTGCTTCGTCAGTACAACCGGCACAGACTCTCCAGAAATCACGTACACTTGCAACATAATCCTTTCCTGGCATAACTCGCTCATAACTATGTGCAAGCAGAGGTGTCGAGTCTATTCCACGCTTGTAAAATGCTTTTTTCAGGAGTGGAAGTGCAACGAATTCCGTTGTTCCGGGAGCAACAGTTGTCTCAATCAGGACTAGACAATCTGGGTTGATATATTCTCCAATTATTTTCATGGAAGATTCGAGTGCTTCCATGTCTGCTTCTCCGGCCCTGACATTTCCAAGCTCACACTTTATGTAATCGCACTGGATGTCTACTACAACAATGTCAGCCAGTTTCAGGCATTCATTTGTATATGTAGCTACAAGGGTTTTTGTTTCAAGGATGCAGCGCTTTATTATCTCGTCTACTTCTTTGTCCTCTGATTTTATAGGAGACTGTCCTCTGTTGAGCAGGGGGATTTTCCAGTAACTGCGAGTACTCGGCCTCTGGCAGCCGATTACAAATTTGCTGTAGTTTCCATTTTCGTCTTTTGTATCTGCAATGATTGCAGCCATCACAGCTCCAACGAATCCAACTCCCATTACAACAACTATTTCTTTCCCTTCTTTCCGGGCTTGATCTACAAGAATCTTAATTCTGTTAAATTCCTCTTTATACTCTTCAGGTCTCGGTAGTGAAAATTCTTCCCCTTCAGGGCTAACTGAATAGTCTTTTATTTGAGAAGTAAAATCTATAGATAAACCTCTCTCATTTTGGAGACTTTCTGGGCTAATAAAATGATCTTTAATTTGAAAAGACATGACTCACTCTCCAGAAATTTTTAATTTAAGTTATCATTTCCTAATAAACATTCTTTCTCGCGCCTGGTGCCGAGAATTATTGCAAGTTCCATACTTTTTCCGCGCCCTTGCCTGGAAATTTATATAACTATATTAATTTTTAGTAAAATACACTCTATAATTATTTAAGCTATTTGGTATTTTATACCCCTATTTTTAATAAATAGTTTAGATATTTTTACAGCGCTCTGCCGAATTTTTTAAAAATGATTGATTTAAAGCCCGCGGGATTTTTTCAAAAAATGCTGGAGTCTGGCTCAGGTTGCTTCGGGAAAGATTGGGGAAGAGCCAGCAGGAAATATAATAAAACCGTCATAAAACTCGTCCAGGCTCTCGAGGTAGGAAAACTTCTTTTTTTGTCGGGGTCCGGGGGCTGCGAGCGAAGCAATGCAGCCAAGCTCCGCTTAAAAATAGTCGGGGGACGACTGGATGACCAGATGGAGTTGGGAATCAGGGATGGTTAATGGGGCTTCGATAAAAGAACCACGGATGAACACTGATTAACACGGATGACGAGGAATTCAAGCTATCTGTGTCCATCTGTGTTTATCTGTGGTTTATAGAGGATTTTTGGTAGTGAGTTTGCTTGAATCTTGCTCAGGTTGCTTTGGGAGAGATTAAAAGGGGCCCGTTGGGGGAAATATAAAAAAGAGTTATAGAATTGGGCTCTGTAGAAATCCATAATTTGATGTAAATAATCTTTATTACTTTTTTGTTTATGTTATAGACTATTAGTTTAACTTTTACTTCCTTTACT
>ENA-UOOI01001521-UOOI01001521.1-fermentation-metagenome-genome-assembly--contig:-NODE-1521-length-23778-cov-10.229861_pt1 | contig 23778 bp, 25 predicted proteins | sample MGYA00245779_ERZ724027 | MGnify/ENA primary metagenome ERZ724027 (study PRJEB28704, sample SAMN03018318) | fermentation metagenome | biome: anthropogenic terrestrial biome; feature: soil...
CCCTGAAGTACGATACTATGCTCCTCGCGGAACCCTCGTCTATGTCCAGGTCCTCCGACATCCCCGAAATCAGCGTCCCCGTGTCGGATTCCAAGCGTTCGGACATCTCCTTCCTGAACTTGGCGATGTCCATTGAAAGATCGAAGCTCCGAGGGAGCATCTCGCCCGCCCACGACGGCACCGTGGGCTTCCTCCCCGTGGCCTCCTTGACGAATGCGGTCATGCCCTTGGACCTTACAAACTCGAAGGACCGCCCGCCCAACACGAAGACGTCCCTCGGAGAGAGCCTCTCGACGAACTTTTCGGAAAGTTCGCCCGCGATGGAACCATGGCCGGTGACCACTTTGTAGTTGGCCTCTTCCGGGATCGTGCCCAGGTTGAGGTAGTAGATCATCCGGGCCCCCTTCTTCCTGCCGAACTGGTTCTCGTCCTCGTCGAACCATATCTTCGAATACACGCCCTCGAAGTCGTCGCGGCTGCCCAGATATCTCAGATCGCTGAGGAACTCTTCCTTGGTCAGGTTCCTGTAGCAGTAAGACCCCTTAACCAGACGGAATGCGGCGTCCACGTCCCATCTGTTGTCCAGGCTCATCCCTATGATCGCTTGGGCGAGGACGTCCAGGCAGTTCTCGGGTATTCCGACGCGGTCTATATCGCCGCGATGGGCGGCGCGGCACATGACGGCACATTCCACCAGGTCGTCGGGGTCGAAGACCAGGAGGCGGCCCTTGGCCACCTGTCCGAAGCTGTGGCCGCTGCGGCCGATCCTCTGAAGGCCCTTGGCCACCGATTTGGGGGAACCGATCTGGCAAACGAGGTCCACTGAACCTATGTCTATGCCCAGTTCCAGGGACGTCGATGATACCACGCATTTGATCTCCCCCCTCTTGAGCCGCTCCTCCACATCGAGCCTCGTCTCCCTTCCCAGGGAGCTGTGGTGGACCTCGATGTTCTCAAGCCCGCGCTCCTTGAGCTTGTACACGACGCTCTCCGCCCCCGAACGGGTGTTTGTGAACACAAGGGTCGTCTCGTGGCCGTCGATGAGCTCCTTGAGCTGGTCGTACATCATCGAGTTGACCATCTCCGACGACAGAGCGGTCATGTCGGTAGAAGGGCATATCACCCGTAGGTCCAGCTGCTTCTTCGAATCGGATTCCACTATCGTGACGTCCCTGACCGAGCCGTCGTTGTTGTTACCGACCAGGTATCCCGCGATCGCCTCCATGGGGGCGAGGGTTGCAGACAGTCCGATGCGCGAGAAATCCGTCTCGCACCAGTCCTTGAGCCTCTCCAACGTCAGTGAGAGGAACGCGCCCCTCTTCGAATCGCAGATGTCGTGTATCTCGTCCAATATCACCCATTCTACTTTTTTCAGGCTCTCCCTGAACTTGGGCGCCGATATCACAAGGGCCAGGGATTCGGGCGTGGTGATCAGGATGTGGGGAGGGTGGCGGGACATCTTCTGCCTCTCGCTCTGGGGAGTGTCCCCCGAGCGAACGGCCACCCTTATTCCGGGGGGATCGAAGCCGTGGTCGGCGGCGACCTGCGCCATCTGGTCCAGCGGTTCGTTGAGATTTCGGTTGACATCGTTGGCCAGCGCCTTGAGCGGCGAGATGTAGATGCAGTATATCCTCTCCTCCAGCGTCCCCGCCCTGGCGTACTTTGTGAGCTCGTTGATGATACTTGTGAACGCCGTCAGCGTCTTACCCGAACCCGTGGGGGAAGACACAAGCACGTTCTTCCTCTGGTGAATGAGCGGTATGGCCTTGGCCTGCGGTTCTGTGAGGCCGTCGAACCTCTCCTCGAACCATGTGGAGATCAGAGGCTCCATGACGCCCATGACCTCTTCCTTAGTATACACCGTATTAGATCTCTCTATCATTGCGAAGCCCAATCCCTTGTCCTTAGTGTTACACCGTATTTATCTTTCTTCTTTCGGAGCAAAAAAGGATTATATCTGCACATACAATGTTCATGCCATGAAAAGTCGGATCGCAGCTTTGCTCCTGATCGCGGTTCTGGTCCTGCCCCTTGCGGGACTGGCGCTGAGCGTCGACGAAGCCTATGCGGCCGGCGATGTGACCTTCACGGGAGTGGCCCGGGACAGCGACGGAAATCCTCTGACCGGAGCGGATGTCCGTCTCGAGTGGGATGCCGGAGATACCGGCGTCGGGGCCTCTGGGACCGTGACGTCGGGTTCCGACGGCGGTTTCACGGTCGTTCTGCCAGGGACTTACGACGATTCCATCGCCAATATCGTGAAGATAACCTACAAGAAAGACCCCCTGATGATGATATGCGACGATGTAGTCCTCGAGGACTATGCCATATCCGGCACGACCTTCGATCTTGGCGAGGTCGACGCCGTGTTCGAGTACACCATGGGCAAGAACATGACGGTCGTGGGGACCGTGAAATACGGGTCGGAGCTGATTCCGGGCGCGACCGTTTCCCTTCTGAGGAGCAACGGTTCTGTGGCCGGGACCGATACGACCGATTCCGACGGAAAATATCTGATCGAATGCGAGCCCGGGACTTACACCGTGACGGTCAAGCGCGGCGGTTTCGAAGAAGCGATCGAGGAAGGCATCACGGTTGGAACGGGTACGGCCAGCAGCTCTGAGACGTGCGACTTTCAGCTTGTGAAGACGCCGGAGCAGACCTATTGGGGCCTCGACCTGCCGCACCTTTTCACCCTGGTGGGCCTTTTCATCGCGGGCATCCTTCTGATAGTCGTGACCGCCTACGTGGTCTATGTAAGGAGACATCACGGCAGGCTGAAGATAGTGGACGACGAGGACTGATCAGCGCTTAAGGTTCCCGCGGACATCCTCGTAAAGGTTCCCGCCGTCGGCGTCCATGGCTACGATCAGCGGGCCCAGTCTCTCGGCGTCGAACTTCCATATCGCCTCGGCCATGCCAAGGTCGCTCCATTCCGAACCTTTGCTCTCTCCCAGGCCTTCGGCCAGGGATACGGCCGTACCTCCTACGGCGGCGAGATAGACGCATCCGTGCTTCTTCATCGCCTCCCCTACCTCCCGGGACATGCCGCCTTTGCCTATGATGGCCCTGATCCCGAACCTTTCGATCATCTCCGGTTCCAGGGAGTTCATTCTGGCGCTGGTGGTCGGGCCCGCCGACACGGGCATCCATTTTTCGCCGCGCTGGACCATGATCGGGCCGCAGTGGTACAGCACCGAGCCGAATATCTCTTCCGGGACGTCTTCTCCCGACCGGGCCTTTTCCAGAGCCCTCTTGTGCATCTCGTCCCTGCCTGTTATGACCGGGCCTTTGACATACACGGTATCGCCGAGCCTCAGGGATCTGACCGTCTTCTCGTCGAGGGGGGAGACCAGTATCACCTGAACACCCCCTGGGTGTACTCCACCTTGTCAGAGGTCATCCTTGCGGTCGCCCTGCGGTTTGCCCAGCATCCTATGCTTACCGCCACCGGAAGGCTGGCGGTGTGGCAGGCGGCCTTCTTGATCCTCACGCCGAGGACCGTCGTGCCTCCTCCGAGCCCCATGGGGCCCAGGCCGCTTCCGTTCAGTTTTACGAAGATGTCCTCCTCCATCTTCCTGAGCGCCGGGTCGGGATTGTCGTCCCCCACGGGTACGAGCAAAGCCTCTTTGGCCATGGAGATGCATTTTTCCGAAGTTCCCCCTATGCCCACTCCGACTATCCCTGGGGGGCACGGCCTCCCTCCCGCGTCCAGTACGGCGTCTATTATGGTCTTCGTCACGCCTTCGGCCCCGTCCGACGGGTTGAGCATCGCCAGGCGGGTCATGTTCTCCGATCCTGCGCCTTTCGGCATTACGGTTATCTCGGTGAAATCATCGCCGGTAGGGACGAAGTGGACTATGGGCATGCCTTCGCCGAGGTTGTCGCCGTGGTTCTCGCGTGTCAGGGGGTCCACCGTGTTTGGCCTCAGAGGTATCTCCTTCGTTGCCCTGGCTATCCCTCTTTCGATCGCGCCGACCATGGAAGAGTCGAACTTCCCCTTGACGAAAAATACAGGAATTCCTGTGTCCTGGCACATGGGGCGGGAAAGGAACTCGGCCTTGCGGACGTTGTCCATTATCGCTCCTAACTGGGAATACGCCGTGGGGTCGGATTCCCATCCCGCGGCGGCTTCCAGGGCCCATCCCACATCGGGCGGCAGTTTGGTGTTGGAGGCCTTCAGCAGATTGAACACGACGTCTTCCAGAGGCTCGGGGAGTTTGATCATGCAGGCGCATGGGGGAGGTACTGAAAAACGTTTACGGAACGTAGTACAGCACGCCGTCGATGTCGGTGACCTTCACCGTCTCTCCGATCATCGCGCCCTCGGGGACCATGAGCTCGACCGTCGAGAAGTTCAGAGGGTCCATGACCTGGACCTCCGGATATCCTCCGCTGACCACCGTCGCATCTTTCAGCTCGGACCTTTTGCGGTACACCTTCAGCGTTGGCATGTCCGACCTGCGCAGTGTCACCTCTTTGAAATCCTTAAGGGACAGCAGGCGCCCTCCGGTGCTGAAGACCCTTGCGAGCTTGTAGTGCTTGCCATTGAAAATTACCACGTCGCCGACTTTGAACTCGGGGAGGCGCACCAGATATGTTATGCGGTACATGTCCTGGCCGTCGTCCGTGCGGCCGACAAGCTTCGCCGACTCCTTGTTCTCGCCGCTGTACTTGTCGGAGACCATCTTGGCGATTGTCCGTCCCAGGGATATCGACGAAAGATAGAAATCGACGCCGCCGTGCATCTTCTCCACCTTAGATACGAAGTACTGACGGTTGACCTTGGACTGCTGGTCCACATAGCTCATCACCATATTGACGATGTTCACCACGGTATCTTCGTCCACTGCCCTCTCCTCGGAACGCACCTGGAGGATCGATTCGTAGTAGCTGCCCTGGACCCTGGAGCACCTCTTGCACACGGTGTTCTTGATCCTCACTATGGTCGACGCCTCGGACTCGACCTCGACGTCCTGCACCGTCAGTTCGGAAATGACCTTCACGACATAGATGCGCGGGTCCTGCTCTTCGGAAAAGGTCTCCACGAACTTTACGCGACCTCCGTTGAGCACTCCCAATTGCTCGACGGCCGCATCTTCCGCGGCCTTCCTCTTGCCGGAAGGTACCCATTTCCTATCGAGATAGTACTCCCCGCACACCGCGCAGACGTCCAGGTCCACATGGTGGGGCAGGGCCGTGAACTTCCTGCCGTCGAGATAGCAATCGGTGCACAGGCCGCCCATGGTCTTCTCGACGTCCTTTCCGCATTTGACGCAGAACCTCATATCAGCACCACCTGCGCGTGCTTTATCCCGGCGACGACCATGACATTCTCCGGCGAGACGTATCCTTCCGCGATGGCCGCGGCCACCGCCCTTTCTCCGAACAGGTTCATTATTGTGACCGAGCCCATGCGTTCGATAAGCGTCTCCTCGGAGATCGGTTCGTTCCCGTAGAACGCCTCTGTGAGCGTTATCTTGGATGTCCCGTCCCTGAAGGTCTTGCCTATCAGCTCCTCGTCGCATGCCGCGAGCATCCGCTCCTCGCCGTGCCTGTGTATCCTGGCTCTTATCATTTTCAGGCCCTCTTGTAAACTCCGGCCATCGGAGAGTAGAAATCTCCGGCCTCGTGTATCTTCTTTATCACTTTCAGCGTCTCATCCTTCGAAACGCCCTGGGAGATGGCATGTTTGAGTATCTCTTCTGCGGACATCCCGGTGTCGGCTCCGAACTCGTCCACTATGTCGCGTATTATCTTCACGGTGTCCCTGTCCTTCTTGGACACGCCGGTGGCCACTCTGTCGATGTCCCACTGGCCGCCGTCGGGTGCGGCGATCTTGCCCAGATAGAACTCCACCATGTCGACTGCACGGTTGGCGTCCGCGTCGGTGACGACGTAGCTCAGTCTCATCCTCGCCGAAGCCTCGGACAGACGGACATACGCCTCCAGCTGCCTGGCGGTGATGGGGACCGATTTGTTCTGCCCCTCTCCCATCTTCCTGATCTCCAGATAGCTCTCCTCGATTATGCGGGCGGCCTCGTCGGTCATCACGGGAGTGATGCGCTTGGAATACGCAACGTACTTTCTCAGGGTCTCCATGTCGAAGTGCGGGCAGATGTCCTCTGTGGACTCCAGGATCAGCCCTGCGTCTACGCCCTGCAGGTCCGTTCCTTCCTTTATCATCCTCGCCTGCCCGCGGCGGTGGGCCTTCAGAATATGTTCGGTGATGTCCCTGTCCTTCTTCTTGTCCGGCCTGTCCGTGAGCACGAAGATCATGTCGAAACGGGACATGAGGGCGGGCGGCAGTTCGATCTGGTTGGTGATGGTATCGTTGTCCTCGAACCTGCCGTATTTGGGATTTGCGGCCGCCAGCATCGAGCATCTGCATTGGAGGGTCGCGGTTATCCCCGCCTTTGCCACCGATATCTTCTGAGACTCCATGGCCTCGTGCAGCGACGACCTGTCCTGTGTGGTCATCTTGTCAAGCTCGTCGATGCATGCCAGGCCCTTATCGGCGAGAACGAGGGCGCCGGCCTCCAGGGTCCATCTTCCGTCTCCGAAGTCGTCCTTCACGGCAGCCGCTGTCAGACCGGCGGCGCTGGCCGATTTGCCCGACGCGTATATGCCCCTGGGGGCCAGACTGCTCATGTATCTGAGCAGCTGGGACTTCGCCACTCCGGGGTCTCCGATAAGAAGGACGTGCATATCTCCCCTTATCGAGGTCCCGTCGTCCATATCCTTGTGGCACCCGCCGAAAAGCTGCAGCGCCAGAGCCTCTTTGACCTCGTCCAGGCCGTAGATCGTCGGCGATATCGAAGCAACTATCTGACGGAAAAGCTCTGGGTCCTTGGACATCTCCAGTATCCTCTTCTCGTCCGCATCGGTTATCTGGATCTCGTCATACTCATGCTGCTCGAACTCGATGGAAAGAATGTCCATGTAAATGTCGAAGACTGTGGACTTGTCCCTGTCGGGCTTCTCGACGGATCGTATGATGCCGTTCATGGTAACGCGGTTTCCGGCGGTGACCGCTCCGGATATGTCGTCCTCCAGGAATCCGGCCAGCCTTTCCGGCTGCGCTCCTCCCCTCAGTCCTTCGGGGCTCTCCTGGATCTCGATCTTCTGGGTGTCGATGTACTTGGATTCCTTATCGTTTAGAATGAAACGTGTTGACTGTTTGTTGCAGCTGCCGTCCGGGTTGACGCACATCATGGGTTCGTTGAGGAGCATCCCCTTCTGGGACACCCACTGCTCCGCTCCGCATCTGGCACAATTGAAAAGAGCATGGGTCATCCTCGGCCTGACGGTAGTGACCTTCCTCACGAGCCCTTCGACGGCCACCAGTTTACCCAGATTCTTTGCCCTTAGGCGACGGATGTCCACCTTGGCGTCCCTGGGAAGGCCCACGACCCTCAGGTTTATCCTGTCCTTGCCGTCCCAGGAGGGGGGCATCAGCGAATGCACGCAGTCCTGTCCTATCTTCAGGCACCTGTCGGGATTATCTAGCACGAACATTGCGAAGTCCGTGTCGTAGGTGTCCATGTCCGAATAACGGACCTCGAGGCTCTTTATATCGGGATATGCGGCGGCGATGTTCGCGATCGCGATGCGGTACTGTTCGAATGTTCCGAATATCTCGTCCCAGGCCGTCTGTATGTCTCCGTCCTGATAGTTAACCATCGATCATGCCTCCTTCGAGCGCCGAGCGGCATTCGTCGTCGGCCCACCATATCCATCCGCCCTGCTGGGGAGAGACCTTTCCCTTGAGAAGGCCCTGTTTCCTCAGCTTAGTGAATGTCTTCGCAAGATCGTCAGGGCATTTATCGTCGAAAAATCCCCCGAGCCGCCTGTTGGCCTCCGGGGTCGTGACCGTGTCGTCGCCGAGGGCATTCCAAATATGCAGCACGAGTTCTTTCTTCACTTTCTCATCATATCCCGATTCATACTAAATATGTTGTGAACCGCCCCCGGCGGCCAAAAAAATACAGGAAGGGTCGGTTCAGGCGGAAACGAGCTCCTTGAGTTTGCGGGGGTCTTCCATGTTCTCCCTGACCCATTCCCGTATCCTGAGGGCCATACGCATATAGTCCTCGGACAGCTCCTTGTCGTCGGTCGCGGCGAAATCGTCCTTGGAGCCCATGTCGGCCAGGATCTGCTTTCCTTTCCAGACCGTCTTTCCCGCGAGCTCCTCGAAAACATCGGGCCGGGTGTATATGACGTAATCGTAGCCATGGTCTGCGGGAAGATATTCGCTGTCGAAGCCTTTAGACCTCTGGCGCCTGATATCCTCCGATTCGGCGTACATCGTTATTATCATGTCGCAGTCGATGATGTCGGGCTCCGGTCCGGCGCTGAAGGCTTGGTATATCCCGGGGAACTGCTTGTTCGTATAGTACTCTGCGAGCTGGGACTGAAGGTCGTTCTTGCGGTCTACGAACAGGACCGATACCTTGTTCCTGTCCCTCTCGGGCCTGGTCTCCTTGGCCATCTTTCTCTCGGACATGCGATGCGGGTCATGGCGTTCGGGACATATACCTTTTGGGAAGCATGTTTAAACACCATAAGGGATAGAGGGCCGCCACCGTGATGAACGTTTTCGAGCTGTTTTTGATGATAGACGGGCGAGCTGAGTGGCACTTTCTCAATAAGTGTAAATAAGCCCCTGCAGATTGGAAGCCCCATGTGCGCAGTACTCCAGGTGGCGCTCGACATAATGCAGGTCGGACGCAGCGTCCCCATAGCCAAAGAGGCGGTCGAGGGGGGTGCCGATTGGATAGAGGCGGGAACGCCGCTGATAAAAAGCGGGGGTGCGGACGCCATACGCATCCTGAGAAAGGAATTCCCCGACAGGAAGATAGTGGCGGACACGAAGACCATGGACGTGGGTGCGTTCGAGGTGGAGATCGCCGCCAAGGCCGGCGCCGATATAATAACGGTCCTGGGACTGGCCGACGACTCGACGATATCCGAGGCCGTCTCCGCCGGAAGGAAGTACGGTGCCGAGATAATGGTAGACATGATCAATGTACCGGACAAGACGAGTAGATCGAAAGAGGTCGAAACGCTGGGTGCCTCTTACATATGCCTGCATATGGGGATAGACGCCCAGATGAAAGGAGAGGCCCCCCCGGACGCCCTTCTCAAGGAAATCGTAGACGCGACCTCCATACCTGTGGCCGTGGCGGGCGGCATCACCGCAGAGAACGCCGGCAGGTATGTGGAGGCGGGCGCATCCGTCGTAATCGTTGGCGGAGGGATACTCAAGGCGGCCGATATCCGGGCCGCGGCGGCGGCGATAAAGTCCTCAATGGAGGGCTCGAAGGTGGATAGCGGGCTTGCGAAAAAATACACCGAGGACAGTCTGTTCGAGGCGTTCTCCAGGGTCTCCACGTGCAATATCTCTGACGCCTATCATAAAAAAGGGATAATACTGGGTCTCAAGCCCTACATCAAAGACGGGGTACGCATGGTCGGACGCGCCCTTACGGTGCAAACCGCAAACGGAGACTGGGCGAAGCCCGTCGAAGCCATAGACCGGGCTAAGCGGGGAGACGTCATCGTCGTGGACGTGGGAGGGGGATGGATGGCCGTATGGGGAGAACTGGCGGCGACTTCCGCGATGGTCGCGGGATGCGCCGGCGTGGTGATCGACGGCAGCATACGGGACATAGACGACATCAGGAAGATGGGGTTCCCCGCTTTCGCCAGGACAACCGTCCCCTGCGCCGGGGAGCCCAAGGGCTACGGAGGCATCGGGATCGAGATAACCGTGGGCGGACAGAGGGTCCGCACGGGAGACTGGATAATAGGCGACGAGAGCGGGCTCATCGTCGTGCCCAAGGAAGAGGCCGTGGAGGTCGCCAACCGCGCGCTGGACGTGCACGAGCACGAGGACCGCACACGCGAAGAGATCAGGAGGGGGTCCACCCTGTCCAAGGTCAACGAGATCTCCAAGTGGGAGCCCGTCAAGTGATTCACTTGTGGAAGAACGGGTCCGACTCGCCGTCTGCGCTGTTGTCGTAGACGACCGGACCCCTGGATATCCCGTACCTCTCGGCGATCTTCATAAGGCGATCGACCCTGTCCTTGGTGGAGGGATGTGTGCTGAATATCCTTTCGGTCAGAGACCTCCTGGTCCCCGAAGGGTTAGATATCCAGACGGACGAATATGCGGGATTGTGATAGTCGTTGGCGGGGCTGTCGCAGCCTTTCTCTATGCGCACCAGGGCGTTGGCCAGGGCAACGGGCCTTCCCGTGATCTCGGCCGCGGACTCGTCCGCGAGGTACTCCCTCTTCCTCGAGATGCTCATCTGAAGGACCAGGGCCGCAATGGGCAGCGAGATGTACATGACGATCGCGACCAGAAGCATGGCCCCTCCGTTCTTATTGTTCCCGGAACCTGCCAATGCGAAATATATCCCGAAACGGCCGACGAACGCTATGACGGCCGAGACCGCGGAGGCGACGGACATCACGAGAATGTCGCGGTTCTTCACATGCGAGATCTCATGGGCTATCACTCCCTCGAGCTCGTCGTCGGGAAGCATATTGAGTAGCCCCCTGGTGGCCACCACGGCGGCGTCCCTGGGGCTGCGTCCGGTGGCGAAGGCGTTGGGCATGTATTCCTCGGTCACCCCGACCTCGGGCATCGGAACGCCCGCCTTGTCGGCAACAGACCTGACGATGCGGAAGAGCCTCGGTTCTTCAGACTCGGTGACTATCCTGGCGTTGTTGGACCTGAGGGCCCTGCTCTTGGAGAAGATCGCCGAGAACGAGAGGATGAGGACCGCCACTGCGACCAGGGCCGCAAGGCCCATCAGCGGACTGTCGAACATCCACCCTACGACCCAACCTACCGCCGCGAAGACCAACGTCAGAATTGCGAACGTCAAAGCCGTCCTGAAATGCCATGCCGCTTTCATATCATCACCGGTATCACATTAGTCCTAGCTCATATTCCAATATATCGCCTACGTTGTATTCCTTCACGCCTTCGAGCGAAAGCTTTTCCCTCAGACGCAGTGCGCCCTTGGGACCTGTGCAATGATTGAGATTGAGGTCCTGGCACTCTGCGTTCCTGAGCGTTTCCGCCACCGCGTAAGACATCTCCTTGGGCACCTTCTCGAGATGCAGTCCCCCTATGAGGGACCTGGGGTAGTATCCGAATTTTTCTCTTACCGTCCCAAGCGCCGCATCGATTCCGCAGTGGCAGCATCCGCTTATCAGCACGGGCCTGCTTCCTCCTGCCAGTACTAAGAACGTCTCAGAAACCCCTCCTGCCTCCAGCGGAGGGGTCAGGAACAGATGTTTGCTGAGCTGGGTCCAGCCTGTCACATCCTTCCTCTCGGCCTTCGGGGCGGCCTTATCGGTGAGGGCTATCCCGTCCTTGGAGAGCATGCCTCTGCCTCCCCACGCGTCCGCCGGAGCGTATATCGGCAAAGGGCCCTTCCTGATGTCCAGCAGAGCGCTGATGCCCCTTGCGTGGTCCGCGTGCCCGTGGGATATGACGACCCTGGAGATAGAATCCGCATCCAGCCTCAGATGCTCCATGTTGTGGACGAGGTAACGTCCGCGGAGCCCGGTACCGAACAGCGTCCTCTCGCCGTCCACTTCGACCATTACGGAAAAACCTTTGGCGCCGATGTACGAAGTGTTCGGTCGGGAACCCTCGTTGTAGACGCAGAGCACGCTCGCCTTCATATCTCCGTGATTAACGTCGTGTTAAAAAAGGTTTCAACCACGGAACATCTTCTCGGGAATTTCTCCGCATATCCTTCGGACGTTCTCCTCCGTCATGCCTCCGTTAGCCAGCATCGCTTTGATGCGTTTGGGCACCGTGTTAACCGACATGCGTGCGCCGGGCTTCTCCGGGTCGTCGTAGTAATCGGTCTCCAACATGAAACGGTCGGAACCCTTTGAGAGGGCCTCCCGAATATACTCTCTGGATGCAGGGATGGAAGGCATCACGCCAAATGTTTCTTCGTCCCTGACGAAGGGAGGCGACGAATGTTTGATCACCATCCCCGGGTCGAGGCCCGCTTTTCTGGCGATCTCGGAAAGAGAACGGTTGGTCTCTACGGTCCCGGCCTCGCTGTGTATTATCACCGGACACCCGTTCTCCTTGGCCGCCCGCATTCCGGCAAGCAGCACCTCGTTGGAGGCCTCCCATATCTCCTCCGACACCTGGAAATGCGGCCTGCCTATCTCTCCTATGGCCTGGGCCTTTCCCTCCGCCACCGCCCTGCCGGCGATCTCCATCCCTTCCTTCATCGCCTCCACGGCGAAGGCGAGGCCGTGCTCCTCGGCAAGACCCAGCAGAAGGATCGGATAAGGTCCCACGGCCGTGTTGATCTGCAGGCTGGTTGCTTCTTTCGCCTTTTCGGCCATCCGGTAAGTGATATCGAAGGAATCCGAAAAATCCCTGCCCTTCCCGATACGTACTTCGGAATAAGGAAGGGTTATCAGCGTGAGCCCCGTGCCTCCGGCCGCCTGGAACTCCAGGAGGGCGTCAACATTCCGCCCGGAAGGGCTCATGTGTATGTGATTATCGTATATCGGGACGTTTCCGGCCATGTTTCAAGAGCTACGGACAAATAATTATACGTTCCCTGCCCTAGGAGAGGGCATGGACAGGGACTCCCGGTTCCTCCTGAAATGTTTCAGGAAGTACTACAAGGAAAACACGCCGATGTTGCCCGACCGCTTCACACGCAGGGAGTTCGGTTTCATGTTCTTTGACAGGAACATGATGCAGAGGCACATCGGGTTCTCCAACGCGGAGGACCTGCGAAGGTTCATGGCCTCCAACGTCCCGGCCCACAGCTACTATTCCACCGCCTACTACAGGAAGCCCTCGGCCCCGACCATGGAGGAGAAGGAGTGGCTCGGCGCGGAGCTCATCTTCGACCTGGACGCCGACCATCTGGCCGGCGCCGAGAATATGACCTATCCAGTTATGATGCGGCAGATCAGAAGCGAGATGATCGGACTGTGCGACTCCTTCCTCATGGGGGACCTGGGTTTCGACGAGAAGGACGTCCGTCTTACGTTCTCTGGAGGGAGGGGCTACCATGCACATGTGATGATGAAGGACGTCCTGACGCTGGGCTCCCACGAGCGCAGGGAGGTTGTGGATTACGTCCTGGGCTCCGGGCTCGACATAGACTGGGTGTTCCCTTACAACCAGGTCGCGACGTCCCGCATGGCCGTCGGCGGCGGGGTCAGGACCAACGTTGCCAAGGACCGCCTGGTGCCCCCTGAGGGCTCCGGGGGATGGAAGAAGAGGATGCGGATGGGCCTGATGGACGTGGTCAACGACTTCTGCGACATGGACCCGAAGTCCCTACGTTCCGGCTATCCCTCGATCAAAAAGAGCCAGTACAGCACAGTTGAGAAGGTCCAGGAGGACGTGAGACGTTCGAGGAAGGTCATCTTCGACAAAAACACGATGGCCACCATGGGCAAGACCGCCCAGGAGATGCTTGTGAAGATAATGGACGAGGACATGCGGCCCCGCCTAAGCGGCGAGGTCGACGCGCCTGTCACCTCCGACGTGAAGAGGCTTATACGCCTTCCAGGCTCGATACACGGGAAAGGAGGGCTTAGGGTCACCCCCCTGACCCGGGACCAGCTCACCGACTTCGAGCCTCTGGACCTTGCCGTACCGGAAGAATATTCATGCGACCCCGTGGAGATAACCGTCAAAAAACCCGTCGACCTTACCATCAAGGGTGAGCGTTTCGTGCTGGAAGGAGAGACCGAAGTGCCTGAGTTCGCCGCGGTTTTCCTCATTGGAAGAAGGTTCGCCCAGCTGGGAAAGGTCTCCGATATGCCGGATATCTCATTCTGAGCCGAAGCAGCAGCATCTGCGGAAGGACTTTACCCTGAAACCTTCGGAAACGAGATGCCCTTCGGTATCCCGGGACATGTTGGCGATGGCTCTGACCCCCATTTCAACGCATTTCATCTCCAGGCCCCGCATGCTGCGGTCCCGCATGCATCCCAAGGTCACCGATATTCCCATATCCGAAAGAATTCCGACGGCCTCGGTGACGTCGCCTTCCGACGCGCCGCGGTTTTCGAAAGGCGTTCCCCTCGTCGGCACGAGTGCCAGCAGCACAGCGTGCATTATTCCCTTTTTCACCAGAAGCTCGGCGCTGCCGGCAATGTCACGATCGCCGAGGCCGGCGGTGAGATGAGGAACGGGAACGCCCCCGGCACCCAATATCGCATCTATCGTACCTTCGTACACTTCGGGGCCGGGCAGATTGAAGACCGACCCTATGACATACGGGTCCTGATGGACGTCGACGGAGAATCTCGATACCCCTGAAGAGACCAGCAGGGACGCGTCCTTCGGACCGATGACGCCGGGATGCGCGTTGATGAGAAGACCCGAATTCGATATCCTTCTGATCGCCGAAGCAAAAGGTGCCAGAGGCACGCGGCCGTCCTTTCCGCTTCCGCCGCTCAGGAGCATTCCCTCGCCTCCCGTCCTGAGAACCCGCTCGGCGACTTCGAGGAGGGTCTCCGGATCTTCGGAAGGTGCCATGCCGCACAGATGCCTCCCCATGCAGTGGGCGCACATCAGCCCGCACTTTCTACCCGTCACGGATACCGAGGGGAAGCCCTTTCCGGGCGAAAAATCAGCAACTAATTCCCCCGGGCCGCCCATGTCCGCCACCAAAGCTTTATTAGTTAAATATAGTTCCCGAACCTGGTAATAATTATGAAGGCATTCCTTATTAAGGGCACACACGCCGACAAAAGGCAGGGAAGACAGATCTTCTCCGTCGAGATGGCCGCAGAAGACGAGGCATCCGTGAGGGAGAAGGCTCTCTCGACCCTCGGAAGCCAGCACAAACTCAAAAGACGCGACATAGAGATCTCCGAGATATCCGAGCTCTCCGCCGACAAGGTCACCGACCACGTCGTGAAATACCAGATCGGTGAGTGAGATGGAAGAAAGGGACCTACGTCAGGCTCTGCAGGTCCTCGAATCCTACAAGGGACAGATGGACGCCCTCAGCAGGCAGGTCAACATCCTCCAGGTTTCCCTCGAGGAATCTGTGAGGGCCCGCGAGACGCTGAAGGCGTTCGCCGACGCAAAAGAGGGAGATGAGGTCCTGGTCCCCGTCGGGGCCTCGGTTTTCGTCGCCGCCAAGGTTACCGGCAGCCGCAAGGCGGTCGTGGGTATAGGCAGCAGGGTGTCCGTCGACAAGGACCTCGACGAGGCCAGCGAATTCATGGGCTCCGCGGTCATAGAGATACAAGAAGCCCTCAAGAAGGCCGGCGGCGCTTTTTCCGAAGTCCAGACCGCGGCCAACAACCTGGCCGACGCCATCAACGCGGAGTACGAGGCCAGGCAGCAGTCCTGAGCGCATCATATGTTTGATTCTCTGAAAAGCAAGCTCAAGGGGCTTTTTAAGAAGACGCCCGAGAAGCTGGAGGAGACGGTCTACGAGGCTCGGCCCGCGCCCGAGGAGCCGGAGGATGCCCCTGTCAGACCGGAGGTCGCGGCCGGTCCCGTGCCCGAAACCGAGGCGGTCCGCGCCGAGGAGCCGAAACTTTCGCGCCGCGACAGGGTCAAAGCTGAAAAAGATCAGCGGAAGGCGCCGTCATCCCCTGTCGGCGACTCAGGGAAGAGGATAAAAGACGATGAACTGGAATCCGTGCTCGACGAGCTGGAGGTGATCCTGTTCGAAGCTGACGTTGCCTTTTCTGTCGCTGAAGAGATAAAAGACGGCGTCCGCGAAAATCTGACCGGAAAAAAATACAGCCGTCAGTACAGCCTTGACGAGATAGTCGAGATGGCCGTCAGGGACGCCGTGCACAAGGTACTCAAGGTCAACGAGTTCGACTTCGACGCATGGATGAAAGAGAGGACGAGGCCTGCCGTCATAATGTTCGTCGGAATAAACGGCACAGGCAAGACCACCGCCATCGCGAAGGTCGCGAACCGTCTTCAAAAACAGGACATGACCGTGGTGCTCGCCGCATGCGATACGTTCAGGGCCGGCGCGATAGAGCAGCTGACGATCCACGCAGACCGTCTGGGGGCAAAGATCGTCAAGCACGCCCAGGACGCGGACCCTGCGGCCGTGGCATACGACGCGATAGAGCATGCCAGGTCAAAAAGAAGGGACGCCGTGCTCATCGATACCGCCGGCAGGATGCAGACCAACAGCAACCTGATCGAGGAGATGAAAAAGGTCGCCAGGATAGCCAAACCCGACCTGAAGGTGTTCGTGGGCGACTCGCTTGCAGGCAACGACGCCATAGAGCAAGCAAAAGTGTTCGATGCCGCTATCGGCATCGATGCGATAATACTCACCAAGATCGACACGGACGCCAAAGGCGGGGCGGCCCTGTCGATAGCCCACACCATCGGCAGGCCGATAGCGTTCGTGTGCGACGGACAGGAATACGAAGATATCCAGAAGTTCAGCGCGGAATGGATGCTGAACCGCCTGTTCGATTAAACGCACAGCTTGTAGAACAGCGTGGCGAAGACCTTCGCGTCCGTCACTATATTTTCTATCTCCACGTATTCGTTGGGAGTGTGCAGGGTTCCGCCCCCGGTCTCCCATACGTAGGCGTTGTACCCCTTCGCACGGAAGAAATTGGCGCACGTGGCTCCGCCTACGCCCACGGGCGTGGGCTCCGTGCCCGTAACGTGCTTTACGGAATCACGAAGCGCCAGATATGCGGGGTCATCGGTGGAAGACCGCCTTCCGGACTGGTGGCGCTGTATCTCGCCGATCGTTATATCTGCGCCGTACTTCTCGGAAATACACGAGGCTACGCTCCGGGCCGTTATCACCACGTCGTCCATATCGTATTCCGGAAGGAGGCGGACGTCCATGGAGAACTCATGATAGCCCGGCACCGTGTTGACGTTCTCCACCGTCGCGATGCTCCGAGTCGGTTCGAAAGTGGACCTGTGGGGCATGAACATGGGGTCAGAGCCCGGAAACTCCTTGGCAAACGCCTTTTCCAACTCCACTATGAGATGGGAGGACACCCTGAAGGCGTTGACCCCCTTGTCCGGAGTAGAACCGTGGGTGGACCTGCCCGTGACCTCGAAATTCAACCATATCAGGTTCTTTTCGGCAACCTCTATGTGTTTTCCGCCGGGGCTTCCCCAGTCCGGAACGATGAAGACGTCTTTTTCGGAGAAGCATCCCTTGTCCAGAAGGTACGCGATCCCCATGGCGCTGGTGGTCTCCTCGTCGGCCACGTATGCGATGCCGATCGACCTCTTCTTCAGATCCTTCCCCTCTATGAACCTGGAGGCGAACATCGACGAGATCACCGCCTGACCGTTGTCCTCGGTTCCGCGACCGTATATCCTGCCGTTCTCGATCCGGGGCTCGAAGGGAGGGCTGTCCCAGTCGTCGAGGTCCCCCACGGGAACCGTGTCCATATGGGCGACTATCCAGACGGTGCCTTCCTCCGGGCCGTTCTTTTTCGCGAGTATGTTGGGCCGGATAACAGAAGGGTCCGTATCGTCCGGCACATCTATCCTTTCGATGCTGTCGTATCCCTGGAGCCTGGAAACAAGGTGGTCGGCCCTTCGGCCCTCTCCGTCGCCGCCGTTGATCGGGGCGATGGCGGGAATCCTTATCATATCGACCATCTCCTTCGCGATGTCGGCGCGGGACCCCTCGATCTTCCCGAGAATGGCTTCCAGTTCCATGATGCTTGATGGCCCGATGTGTTGATATTACTTTCTTGCCCGGAGTGTTCCGGGCGGAAAGGGTTTAAGGGGTTTTTGATGGTTCCATCTTCATTCGCGTCTGACGATCATTGTGACCGCGTTTCCTCCGCCTAGGCAGAGGGTGCCGAGGCCTACGCTCTTCTTCCTGTCCTCCAGGGCGTAGAGGAGCGTGGTCATGACCCTTGCGCCCGAGCACCCGATCGGATGTCCCAGCGCAATGGCGCCTCCGTTCACGTTGAATATCTCGTCGGGTACGCCGAGCTCCTTCTTCACGGCGCAGGACGCTGTGGCGAAGGCTTCGTTGTGCTCGAAGAGGTCTATGTCGTCGATCGTCATTCCGGCCATTTCAAGGACACGCCTCGTGGTCGGGATGGGCGCCTCCATGATGAGCTCGGGCTTCACTCCGCGCTCCCCGTAGGCCTCTATGGAGGCCATGGGCTTTATCCCGTGCTCCTCCGCCCATTTCCTGGACGAGATGACCATCGCCGCCGCCCCGTCGCTGAGCTGGGAAGAGTTGCCCGCGGTGACTACACCGTCCTTTTTGAATGCAGGCTTCAGTTTTCCCAAGGACTCCATCGTGGTGTCGGCCCTTACGCCCTCGTCCTGTTTGACCACTACGTCTTCTTTCCTTCCTTTGACCGTTACCGGGACTATCTCCCTGTCGAATCTGCCTTTGGACTGGGCCTCCGCCGCCTTGAGGTTGCTCTGGTAGGCCATCGTGTCCGCGTCCTCCCTTGTGACGTTGAAACGCTCGGCCACGATCTCGCCGGTTATCCCCATGTGCTGGTCGTTGAACACGTCCCAGAGGCCGTCGTAAACCATAGAGTCGACTGCCGGCTGGTCGCCCATCTTGAACCCCCATCTTGCTCCCTTGAGGAGATATGGAGCGGAGCTCATGTTCTCCATCCCGCCTACGGCCAGGACCTCGTATTGGCCGGCTTTGACGGCATCGGCGGCCAGCATCGCCGATTTCATCCCGGAGCCGCATACTGCGTTAACGGTGAAGGATCCGATCTCGACGGGCAGGCCGGCGGCGATGGCCGCCTGCCTTGCGGGGTTCTGACCCATGCCGGCGGAGATTACGTTTCCCATTATGCATTCCTGTATATCGCCGGGGGATATGCCTGCCCTGGACACCGCTTCTTTTATTGCGATACCTCCCAGATCCTTGGCTTTGACGTCCATCAGCGATTTTCCGTACTTTCCTATAGGGGTCCTTGTTGCGCTTAGAATAACTGCCTCTTGCATTTTAGCGGCCTCCGATTCTGGTTCGTAGTGTCGATTTTCGCTATATAATATTGTCGGTGATTAGCTACGGCTATTGACGAACTCAACGGGTTGTTCCTCGCCCATCCTCTTAAGAGGCTTGGACAGATGTCTGCGGGCGGAGGCGGGCGGTTCGTACCATCCGGGGACCATCCATCTTGTGTTCTCCTTCTTCACAGGTTCGCCCGACGACGTGCCGCATCTGCGGCAACGGTAGCCCCTTCCCTTCCCTACGGACTCCATGGTCCTTCCGCACTTTTCGCACAGGGGATTCGATATCTTCTCGAATTCCCTGACCGTCCCGATAACCTTCATCTTCTCGACGTTGAGGGTCCTGGGCTCGGTGCGCATCTCGCCCATCACCCCGATGCGGTCTCCGGCCGTCAGCCATTCGAAGGCAGACCTGAACTCCTTGGACGGTTCGTATGCCGTGCATTCCACGGTGCCGAAGCCTGTATAGAGGCATACCACCACGTGTCCCCCGGGAAGGTGGCGCCTTGATAAGACGATGCCTTCGATGTAATAGGAGCTCATGGGCTCGAGAACCCTGGGACGATATATGATGTGGTCGTCGGTCCCCTGGTTGGTGAGAAAAATGAAACTGCGCTCAAGAGGTTCGGTGCGTATCGCGGCCGAGGCTTCGGGGAGGTCCTCCGGCCTGTCGCCGCGCAGACCGTACATGACCGGACAAGGGGTCCCGGGAACCATGGACACCTTATGAAATCTTTCCTCCCAGCTGTTGAAGGTGGATGGGAACGAACGGTCCATCTCCCCGATGGACTCGGGTTCTATGGCTCTGCGGGTGCCCCATCTGCTCCTCGGGCGGTATGTTATCATCTCGTATGTGCTGTCGCGGGGCCTCCAGGCCATACCGCATGCCGAACCTATAATGCCACGTCTGTTCCCGAATCCGTCGCGGAGAGCGCCGATACGGTCCAGCTCCTCTTCGACATCGGACATCTCCACGATTCTTCTGACGCCTTTCCAGTAATAGGATTGAGAGGGTTTCTTTTCAGAGACGACGATCCCCGAATCCGATGTAAAGTGACGGTTACCTTTCACTACGGGGATTATCCTCTCAAGCAGCTCCCCGGCGTCCGGCTCTTCCGAAAGCTGTCTTTCATAACAGAAAAACTCCTTTCCGGATATTTCTCCTACCTTGATCTTCATTCCCGCACCATGTCCAAGCCTTAGAGACAGAGAGCCGTTGCCACGTGTTTTCCAAGGTACCGCAGGATTGAGACGCACCAATCGGGGATAGCCTATCAGGTCCAGGTCGCCTATCTCCTTCATCACTTCCGTCGCCAAAAATGTCGTGCACAGGCCCTCGTTCGAGTCCGTGTCGTCGAATGAAACGTACACGCTTCGGACCCAATGCATTCAATTATTTTATTCATGTTCCGCAAAAACCATTTTTTTAAGGAATATAAGACCGCTATCTTCAGAAAAATCACCATAAAAAAAGTAAATACCCAATTCGTCGGGACGGTCTTTGTAAAAACATCTATATGAGGAGCCATCAGACATCTCGGCCGAAAAAACGAATCCATTTTCTGTTTCTTTTATATCGAAAGCTATACCTAGCGCCCGATGACCTCCATCGTTTTCTTTTTCTTCATCCGATACGGACCATACCAATACCAGTACAAGTGCCAGCGATGCTGATATAATGAAATACTTGTCCCTTAGAATGCCCGGCATGAAACATCAGAAATCAAGCAATGATTTCAACGGGACCGTTACAATTAGACTAAACCCCCCCACCCCTTTATTTCCACTGGAGACCATAAAAAAGAAGAAGGTTCGGAAAAACAACGTATGAATTCAAGAAAGACTGCCTATAACGAAGAGGATCCCGATAAAAAGTGCGATTCCAAGGACGCAAGCACCGATAACGACTATTGCTTTGTGTTTCATATTATCCATTCCTGAATGACTATGACGGAAATACAATTTGATTATAAAATGAATGCACAAGAAGATTAAAAAACGTCATTACATCCAACTTTAAAAACAATTATATGCTTATTGAATATACATAGGAAAATGCGGTGTTTCCTTTGAATGACGGCGAGTCGATTTTCAAACATTATATGGATAAACGGAATCTACTTGTAAAAAATAAAAGAATACTGCAGTCGTCATATATTCCAGAGCAGCTTCCTCACAGAGAAGAGCAGATAAAAGAGATCGTAGAGATCGTCGCACCTTCACTGGCAAAGGATAAACCATCTAATATACTTATTATCGGAAAAACAGGAACAGGAAAAACTGCAGTAGTAAAGTATATAGGAAAAGAATTAAAAAAAGCCGATGAAAATGAAGAGAACTGCTCTTTTATTTATATCAACTGCGAAGTCGTTGATACGCCATACGGTATACTCTACAATATTGGAAACCAGATAATAAGAGATGAGACAAAAAGCATTCCTTTTACCGGTTGGAGCCTGGATAGAGTTTTCAGTGAATTGACAAAATATGTGGATAAAGAAAATAAAATCTATATCATCGTACTTGATGAGATCGACAGATCGTTTCAGAAGAACGGAGATGACATATTCTATTTCTTAACAACAATAAATGAAGTGCTGGAACATTCGAAGGTATCTATAATAGGAATAAGCAACAATCCAAAATTCACTGATTTTCTTGATCCAAAAATCAAAAGCAGACTGGGTGAAGAAAAAATAATATTTCCGCCTTATAATACTCTTCAGCTTGAAGATATTCTTAAAGACAGATCGGAAGATGCTTTTGAAGACGGAGTGCTTTCTCCCGGTGTAGTATCATATTGTGCGGCACTTTCGGCACAAGATATGGGCGATGCGAGAAGAGCGTTGGATCTTTTGAGAATAGCTTCCGATATTGCAGAAAGGAACAACGACAACATCATAACTGAAGCGCATGTAAAATATGCAAAAAATAAAATCGAGCTTGACGCCGTTTCGGAAGTAGTAAGAACGCTTACGCCTCAATCCAAGACAGTATTGATGAGTATTGTAATAAACACCGAAAATGACAATCCGACCATGAACACGGGAGATGTTTTTACAACATATAAACACATATCCGAAATTTTGGAATCATCTACACTTACACAGAGAAGGGTCGCCGGTCTGATATCCGAACTGGACATGATGGGAATAATCCATGCAAGGGTCAAATCGTTCGGTCGTGCGGGAAGAACGAGGGAGATCGAACTTGGAAGCAAAGAAGTTATGGACCTCATAAAATCGGATGTTATCTTCAAAAAATTAAAGAATTACAAAAATGTGAAGCAGACCACTCTTATGTGATCTGTTTTTCCTTTCCAGTGGAAATGAAGGGGTGGGGGGGTTTGCGGTCAAATACCCCTTTTTCTTTTTTCTATGGTATATCCGATGTAAAAAATATACAGGGAAAAAAGAACGAACAACATGCCCAGTGCTGAAACACATAGATATGGAATACTGTTGGGCGAGTGATGTTCAACGATGTATCCTCTTCCGTCAAGTAAGAGTTTAAAACATCCCAACCAAGGTATTTCACTGACCGGAATGGATAATATCCTTTCATCCGTCACAAGTCCAGATATCACAAAATCCGAGCCGTAAAACGAGCTCTGATCGGTGATGGTGTTGTTATCGCCCATAGTTACATATCCCGAAACCCCTGCGTCCGTCTTGCTGAGTATGAATGCTATATCGATCTTCACGTCGAGGCCCCTATATCCCAGATCGTTGAGTACGATATCCTCTCTGAGCATCTCCGGGTCAAGCTCCGTTCCGGGCGAGTACGCGCTTTCCCAGGAGGGATAGGAATCCAGATACGATATGCTGGCATATTTTCCTGAACTGTCCTCTTTTACTTCAAGATAAAGCAGAGCCCTATGTATTATGCTGGAGCCGTTGTCTCCACTATATATTATCACGCTGCCGTAGTCTCCGAATGATTTGAAGCCCGTCATTCGGCCCTCCAGATATGTCTGGATATCTATCTTCGACTTATCTCTTACAATAACAAGATCTCCCGTGTCGATTATTCCAAGCTCGGAACTGTGGTCGTCATGCTGCATGCTCTGCGAAGTGACGAGCGAAAAATATGGATTGTGTCCCGAGTAAAGATGAAGACATGCATACCCCGACGCGAACACCAGCACTATCACCGCCATTGCGATAAGTGTATCTCTGTCTTCACGCTTCATAATGCAATGAAACAGCTTAGCGTTATTTAACGCTCTCAACCGCTATATACGAAAATATCCATGGAGCATCGATGGAAAGACCCTCGAACGACGAGTATTTCATGAGCATGGCCAAACTCGTGGCCACCAGGTCGACCTGCATACGCAGGCAGGTCGGGGCCGTTATCGTAAAAGATAAAAGAGTGTTATCCACCGGATACAACGGAGCGCCCAAGGGATCGAGGCACTGCGAAGAGCTTGGGTGTATACGCGAGATACTCGACGTTCCCTCGGGTACCAGGCATGAGCTGTGCAGGGGAGTGCACGCTGAACAGAACGCGGTGGTGCAGGCGGCGTACTTCGGCGTCAGTGTAAAGGACGCATCCATCTATACGACCACATACCCCTGCTCCATGTGTGCGAAGATCATAATCAATGCCGGAATAATCGAGATCGTATACGGTGAAGGTTATCCCGACGACCTGTCCAAAGAGCTGTTGGGCGAGTCGGGCATCACGGTCAGGAGATACCCCGCCTAAGTTATTTTTGTTATAATGGGGGGTATATAAACAACCACAATTACCATTAAGTATATTCTTCGATATAACTGCCCAAAAGGTCGGGGAGT
>ENA-UOOI01001523-UOOI01001523.1-fermentation-metagenome-genome-assembly--contig:-NODE-1523-length-23732-cov-4.076065_pt1 | contig 23732 bp, 22 predicted proteins | sample MGYA00245779_ERZ724027 | MGnify/ENA primary metagenome ERZ724027 (study PRJEB28704, sample SAMN03018318) | fermentation metagenome | biome: anthropogenic terrestrial biome; feature: soil; material...
CGTAATAATGGGGGAGAACAATGAAAATACTGATTGTTGAGGATGAATTTAATGAGAACCCCGTCAGCCATGTTTCCTACTCTTACGGAGCTCAGGTCATCATCTTAAATGAAGAAGGCAAAATTGAAAAAGCAGTTGCTGCCTTCGATGTGGGTACCCCCGTTAACATCCAGTCCGTGGAGGGACAAATTGAAGGCGGTATGGTTATGGGAATTGGCTACGGCGTGACCGAGGAGTACAAGTGTGTCGACGGCTATCCGAAAAGCAAGTTCGGAACTATCGGATTTATGAAAGCAGATGAGGCACCAGAGCTGGATGTAATCCTCTGCCAGCCGAAAGAAGAGGATAAACTTCCATACTCTTACGGAGCAAAAGGCTGCGGAGAACTTTGCATGATTCCAACCGCACCAGCCTGCGCACATGCATACTACAGGCTGGATGATAAGTTCAGACAGAGTCTGCCGCTGAAAGATACTTATTATAACAAGAAGTAATAAAACTCAAGACTTAATATCTGATAACTCCATAAAAGGGTATAAGATATTAAGTCTTTTTCACTCTTACTGTATCAACAACTTTGCATAAAAAGAAGTCTGATTCAGATTATTAACGATTTCTGCCATAATCTTAAGTTTATCACTGACTTCCCGTCCTTCTTGAATCGTTTGAAAAACGGGTTCCATGCAGCCAGCCGCATCTACATAGGATATCTTACATGGAACCAATGTAGAAATCTGCTTAGCAGTTTCGTAACAGTTCTGTATGTATCTTCCAAGACTCTCTCCTGAAAGATTATGAGTATCTCCCTTTAAAAAGCAGCCTCGCAAGGAAATATATGGCAGTTTTCTGGCAAAAGCGGATAATTCAGAAATATCTGTCATCCGAAAACCTTTTAGCTTTTTATTGTCATAATCCTCCAAAACCACAGATATTCCGACGGATTCCAAATGTCCCTGTGGCAGAATGCCTGAAGCGGCCTCATTGATGATCCTCAACTCATCCATGTCAGAAGCGACGAATCTACATTTCCCAATAACATCTTTTACAGATGACAGACTTGAAAAAGATGTGCCATAGATATCATTCTTGTCCATTCCTGCCTGAAAAACCGCATTGATTCTGGCCTCATCTGATGATTCCAAGGCCCAACCCTGCTTTAACAAAAACTCAATAACCGAAAAATCGATTTCTGCCATATCTCCTCTGAACAGATACTGGAAACCTGGAAACAATTCCATGGCAGTCTTAATATGTATCATATTGTTGTTCATGTTATCCTATCCTCACTCAACTTGATGTGTAGATATCTTGCTTTTAACCATGTTATCATAAAAGAATTATTTTTAAAACCCTGAAAAATCCGGCCCGAATACCACGGGGGTAAACAGGCCGGATTTTTAATTTTTTGATTACATGATCTATCAAATTTGGCTTGCTGATTCAAAGGCTTTCCAAATAGCACCCATCAGATTAGATACATGATCGCAGTCTCCAAGTGTCTCGACGCGTCCATCATAATCCTCTAATCTTTCCGCAAGTGTATTCTCCGATGTATAGCCGATGCTGCTGATTACGGTGTCCGCCGGGAGCACCGACTGTTTGCCATCTTTTTCAATTGTGACGCCTTCTTCCGATATTTTCACTACTTTCGCATTGGTATGGATACCAATATGATACCGCTCGATTGCCATCCTGAGCATATTCTCATTTGCAGCGCAAAGATCGTCTTTCTTGGAAAGGATCTCAGGGAGAACCTCCACCACATTGACTTCTTTTCCGGTTACTACTTGATCATAAGCCATCTCAATTCCGGTCAGACCTCCGCCGATGATAACGACTTTGTCACCAATCGGTTTCTTTTTCAGAAGTGCATCAACCGCTGAGATTACATGGGAATCAGAACCTTCAATGCCCGATAATACTCTGGGCGCAGAGCCTGTTGCAACGTAAACAACGTCTGGTTTTTCACTCTTCACCTGTTCCGTTGTCACTTCATAATTCATGTGAACCGTAACACCAGTCTTTTCCATCTGTCTTTTGTACCATTCAATCAATTTTCTGTCGGCAACTTTGAAACTCATAGACGAAGCAGGGATAAACATTCCGCCTAATTTATCTGACTTTTCATACAAATCTACTTTGTGTCCTCTTATAGCTGCAACTCTGGCCGCTTCCATTCCGGCAATGCCACCGCCTATGACCATTACATGCTTTGGAGCATCCGTCGGTTTCAACTCATAAGCTCTCTCATTACAGCAGGCAGGATTCAGCGCACAGCTCATATCTTTCATATTGAATATTCTCTGCAGGCATCCCACGTGGCATGCGATACAGGGACGGATATCTTCCTCATCATCATTTTCTGCTTTTTTAGGCCAGTAAGGATCAGCCAGAAGACTTCTCGCCAGACCAATCGCATCAACCTTGCCTTCCCGGATCGCCTTCTCATCTGCCTCGGGATCTTCCATTCGTCCTGCACAGATCACAGGAATATTCACCTGTTTTTTGATAAATGCACAGTCGTCCAGATTACACTGTTCGGGCATATAAACTGGGGGATGTGCCCAGAACCAGGAGTCATAAGTTCCATTATCTGCATCCAAAGCCGCATACCCGTATTTTTCGAGCAGCCTTGCGACCTTTACAGATTCTTCTCTCGAACGACCGAATTCGTCATATTCCTCTCTGGGCAATGCCCCCTGATTAAAGCCCTTCATCTTCGATGTCACACTATAGCGCATCAAAACAGGGAAATCATCACCACATACAGCATGAATCCGCTCGACGATCTCTTTTGCAAATCTCAGACGGTTTTCCAGTTTGGATCCGCCATACTCATCATCTCTGGTATTCATGTTCGCCAATGCGAACTGATCCAGCAAATACCCTTCATGCATGGCATGAATTTCAACACCGTCGAATCCTGCATCCTGACACAGTTTTGCTCCTACCTCAAATCCGTGTAAATACATCTGGATATCTTCCTTTGTAAGTGCCCTGTGTTTAATCTCCGGTTTCCATACATTTGGAAGTCCGTCGCAGGGTGCGATCGGGTCTCCGGACATAAACCATACCGGCGCCGTACGACCAGAAGCAGCACTTAACTGACAGACAATCTTTGTTCCATATTTATGTACTGCATCCGTCAGTTTTTTTGAGTTTGTAATAAACTCATCTCCGGAATTTAGTACACAATTCCCGCCTTCCACTGTGTCATACTTATTCTGCACAGCCATACCGCCGGTCACAATCAGACCAACTCCCCCTTTGGCTCTCTCAACAAAGTAGTCGATGCCATCTTGTGTATAACTGTTATCATTGTTTACCATTCGCGGGGAATGTATTCCCATCGCAGCCATAACAGTCCGATTCTTGATTTCCATGTTCCCGATCTTCCAAGGCTGAAATATTGCTGTCAGATTTCCCATTTTTTTGCACCTCTTATATAGTTTTATTTGTACACGTGTATAAAATAACTATATACCATTGTTATTATTTTGTCAATAGGCTTCTGGTATGATTTGCATTATTTAATTATTGTGCTATAGTTATGGTATCTTATATGACAGGGGAATATACATGCCAAGCGACGGGACAAAAACAAAAGCAGCCATTATCAATACCGCAATCGAATTATTTAAAGAAAAGGGGTATCAGAACGTATCCATAAAGGATATCTGCGATGCCATGGATATACAAAGGGGAACCTTCTATTATCACTTCGCCAGCAAGGATGCAATCATCGACTCCTTCTACGACAATATTCTGATTCCCGGAAAATATCATACTAAGATTATCACGACAGATAACTGCTGGCTGAAACTATGGCTAATCTTTAAGCCCACCGTGGACTGGACCATAGAGATGGGTTCTGACATACTTTCATCCATTATCACGATTAATCTGCAGAACAGCCGAACTACATTCTTCCCTGAAACGGAGAACAATACAAAAGAAAACACTCTGCAGATCATAAAAAAAGGCCAGCAGGAAGGGCAGTTTCTCAATACCCGTTCCCCGCTGGACATTTATCATACCATTCGAAATCAGATCCTCGGCATCTGTCTGGTCTGGTGTACAAAAGACGGGGAATTCGACGAGGGGAAGGAGATCCATGATTCAATGATCTTTATACTACAGGTGAGGGAAGATCTGGTGAAAGAAGAAGAAAAATGGTTTTCGTAAAACAAAAGGGTGGGATTTCGATACCCCGTCCCTTTATCCGCACTCAGTATTCGTCTATTTATATTTTTCAAGCATTTTCTCAATTTGTTGTTTCATTTGTTTCAAATCAACCTGGAACACAATGGCTGCAATCGAAATCTGAATTACTGATTCTGAAATCTCTTTACGTTGTACATCTTTACCCGTGCTAGACAACATATATCCATTGCCGCCTTCTTTTATAAATGCCTTGATATGTCCCACAATACCATTGTGAATACCTACCCAGTGTGATAACTCTTCAATGTCTGTCGTCAGTTGCTGCTTTACTTCTTTTATAGAATTATTAGCTTCTATTTCTGCAGATACCACGGAAGCGCCCTCATGCATATAGGCTTCAACTCCAGTATGAATATGCCCCTGATTACAGGTATGCCCATTGCTAGGAATCGATTCATGGCTATGCTCCGTCATAGCCATGTCCATCTTGTTTTCCATCTTGTTGCTCCTTCACATGTTCTACTATTTTTTCGAATACACTCGCCGGAATTCCTTGTTTGGCTGATATCATAAATATCTCAACAGAAGCATGATAGGATACCACACTGCTTTTCACAGTCTCCAAAGTATCTTCCTCTATCAAATCAGTTTTATTAATCAAGACTGTCATACTATCTTCCAACTGACCGCTGACAAGTGTTTGCATAGCATTTACAAGTCTTTTCCATCTACTGGCATCTGCAATTGTTATGATATATGCTTCGAGTCCTAAATTGTCCGTCAATGCTTTTCTTATGCTGCCAGGATAAGCCACCCCTGTCGCCTCAATTACGACCCAGGAAGGATTCATCTTTTCCTGGATCTCTTTTACACTTTTAATCAGTTCGGATTTCAGAGTGCAGCAGACACAGCCGGAAAAAATATTACTTACCTTGAACCCAGCACTTTTTAAAACCTGATCATCGATTCCGACTTCGCCGATTTCATTTTCAACAATAGCAAACTTTGTATTTGCTTTGCTGTTTGCTTCGTGTTCCACCAAAAAATGTGCCATCTGCTGCAGTACACTGGTTTTTCCGGAACCTAGAAATCCTCCTAAAATTATAATCTTCAAATTATAAAACCTTTCCTGTTCCTGCTGCAAGTTCACGACTATATCTGCTTGCTTCTTCAAAAATAGGTGCCAATGCTTTACCTGTTTCTGCTGGATCTATAGAATCTACGAGAACAAACCCAAAGAAAATATAACCGGGATATTTCCCATAGATATCCATGCATCTGTGAACCTCTTTCATCCTCTCCTCGACAGTTGCATCGGCTTGTGCCGGTTTCCCGTTGCTGTCAAAACCGCCTATCAGAACAAATTTATCTCCATATTTAGAGAGAATTTTTTCAATATCATTTGTCGGCTGAACAGAGGTCCAGGCTACAGCTCCCGTATCAATAAAATCCTCAATTAAATGTTCACAGTATCCGCATGTATGCTGTACCGGAATCATACCAAGTTTTTTTACTTCTTCATATAGGCGTTTATGATGTGGCTTAATCAATTTACGATAGGTTTCCGGAGACATAAACGGTCCTCTTTCCGTTGCAATGTCATCATAATTTGTAAAAATATCCGGATTATAATATTGTTTTACCTTCTTGGCAAATTCTATCTTATAGTCAGTAATTGCCTCCATCAAATCGTAACAAGCTTCCGGTTCCTCCATCAGTGCAATCAATGCCTCTTCAAATCCCATAAAAGATGCCAGCCTTTCATAGACACCATTCCCACATCCGAAATCAATTGCCTGATTTTCAGGATCTGCATGAACCATTGCAAACTCCTGTTCTGCAATCCCTTTCCAGTCGACTTCCTCCAAATTTGGAAACTTTATAATCCTCTTCCAGTCTGTTATTGTGTCTGAGTCAAGTAAAAATTCATTTGGTGCCGGAATTGCTGCTCCTCCACCCGAGGAAGGTGTCACCCATCGCACTCCAAATCCATCATATCCGCCGCCCATCGGCCCTTTTTCAATCCATGGACCGGAAAGTGCTCCAAATCCTACGCATGCACAATCCACGGAAAATGTCGGGATCCATTCTGTTTTCTTATGTGTCAATGCGTTTAAATAATTTTCTCTTGGTGTTAAACTCATGACTATTTTCTCCTTGATTTCCTATATTTTACAAACCCAATTTCCTGCATTCTCTACGGAATTCTTCGCTTACAATCCCCATTGCCCTTTGCTGTTCCGGTGTTGAGAACATAATATCGCCTACCATGGGAATAAACATATAACTGCCATTGACGGCATATTCCCTTGCTGTTCTCCGGCCCTCTTCCCGCAAGGTCTGTTCATCTGCGTTTGGAAGCCCGGCAGGCCCTTGCGAGTCAAAACCTCCGTTGATTATAAGACGATCCCCATATTTTTTCTGGATTTCGACGATATTATTGGAAGCCTGTGCTGGGAAGAAAGATTGAACTCCAATTTCCACATAATCATCAATGACCGCTTCGCATTTCCCACACGTATGCTGCTCTGGAATCATTCCATTGTCAATAATCGCCTGAATGATCCTGGCCTGATTCGGTTTAATCAATTCACGATATGTATCCGGGCTCATAAAAAGAGAATCTGCTTTTGCTATATCATCCGAGTATAAAAAAACATCCGGATGATAATACTTTGCAACAAGTTGAATAATTTGAATCTTATAATCCGCCATTCGTTCAAAGAACTCGGTGCATTCTTCCGGCTCAAGAAGTAACGACATCAGCGCATTCTCAAACCCCATCAGCTGCGTCAGGCGGTCAAACAACCCCTGCTCACAAAAATAAGTCAGGACTTTCGTACCGTCATAATCTTTCAATTCAATTTCAGCCATACTTTTCCAATCCCATGTTTCAGGTTCTGGAAATGGAATGCTTCGCCAATTTAAAATATCATCGAGTATATATTTCCCTGGTACAGGTACCGGGCTGGTTTTTCATGGTGATATACCCGTAATGCATTTTCGCGTTCCGTCATTTTATACTTCTCCTCTCAGGACTTTAATTATTAGGATAACTGCCCCATATATACTTATAGGATAACCTACTGTTTCATTCTATTATATAAAACAATTTTATCTCAAAAAAGGTACAAAACATCTGATAACATATATATTTACTTTGACACAAGTGTGCATATAGCACTATAATTGAATCTAATATATATGATAAAGGAAAATGGTAAAAAACATGAAGTTAAGCATGTGGATACTGGCAGACTGGTTAGAGAAATATCAGCCAGCTGTCAAAATTGAAAGAGGGGAGCCGATCCTCCGAAGTGCACGTATACTTTCAGGAGATATTAACATTGAAAAACAAAATGTTTACCTTGCAGGGGCGAATGAATTTATAACCAATGAAAATGATAAGGTAATCTGTGTAAGCGGACATGATATGATTTTACTGAATACAACTGATATGGATCTCGCGTTAAACGATATCTTTGATGCCTTTGACTTTTATAACAGCTGGGCAGATGGTTTATATGAATCGATTCTGGACGGATGCGACTTGCAGTATATGATTGACGAAAGCAGCTCCGTCTTTCAGGAACCTCTGGTCATTTATGATGCCAACCATATGGCAATCGCTCTATCATCAAAATACAGAGTAGGCGACATCGACCATGAATGGGATACCCTTCTCAAAACCGGAAGTAATTCAATGGATAAGCTGCAGCAAATGAAATATCACCTGCATCGTTCCAAGTTCAGCCACCAGGTAGAAGTTCTGAACCTGCCATATTTTGATAAACGCTTTCTCCAACGCATGTTATACACCCATGGAAATGTGGCAGGCAGAATTATTATGTTGGAATATTTCAGTAAAATCAGGCACGCGGATTTCCAGCTTTTGGAGATTTTTGGAGACCTGGTCGAGCTCTGGATGACGCATAATACTGATACCAAAGTTATGCGTGAAGAAACTGCTGTTTTTAAGGACTTGATCAATGAACAACCCATCTCAGAAAATGAGCTTGATCACAAATTATATACAGCCGGCTGGAATCATGAACACGATAAAATATTGGCTAAAGTACTAATACCGCCGGAATATAAAGACATTACCTACCCACTGTTATCAAGACTGGAAAATGTTCTGGAAGACTGTTACGTATTCCTGCAGAAGGGGACTATTTACATACTTGTTAATTTATTCTATCTTCCTGAAATCAAAATGATGGATATCTTATCGTATGAACTAAAACAAAGTGCCGCTTGTTGTGGGATCAGCTTTAAATTTCATGACATCTTACAGCTTGCAGTCTGTGCAGAGCAGTGTGACATTGCCCTGCAGTACTCGAAAAAAAAGAAAGGCCAGGTATATTACTGCAAAGAATACGCTCTGGAATACATCTGCGGCATTCTTCAGAGTAAAGCCACCAAAGCCTCTGTACATCCGGCACTCTCAATATTAAGAAATCATGATCAGAAAAGAAAAGGTGACCTGTATCATACATTATACACTTATCTCATTAACAACTGCAGTCTTGCCAACACCGCACGCCAACTGTCCCTGCACCGCAATTCCCTGATGCACAGAATGGACAGAATCCGGGAACTGACCGGGATTGATTTAAAAGATGCAGGGACAAGAGAATATCTTTACCTTTCTTTTAAAATTATGACCGTTAAATAAAAAAACTGAGTATGACATTTGGAAAAGCAATTTTCATGTCATACTCGCTTTATAGTTTACTTGTCACGTACTCTCACATTCCGCCTGATCCAGTCCGTCCAGGACTCAAAGCCTTCTCCCGTCTTAGCAGATACAGGAAAGATTTCAGCCTTAGGATTTCTCATCCGGATATTCGAATAAGCCCGATCTATGTCAAAATCAAATGCACGAATCGTATCAATTTTATTGATTAGTACTACATCACATACTGAAAACATCAGAGGATACTTCAGGGGCTTATCGTCCCCTTCAGGCACAGACCAAATCATCACATTTTTACTGGCTCCTGTATCAAATTCCGCAGGGCATACCAGATTCCCCACATTTTCCAAAAAAACCAGATCCAGACCTTCCATACCAAGCTGGTAAAGTCCCTGATGCGTCATATCGGCAGTCAGATGACATGCTCCACCTGTGTGTAACTGTATGACTTTTGCCCCTGATTCTGATATTGTCTTAGCATCGACATCAGAATCAATATCCGCCTCCATAACACCGATTCGCAAATCCTCTTTTAACATGGAAATCGTCCGCATCAGCGTGGTCGTCTTTCCTGATCCGGGAGAAGACATCAGATTCATCAGGAAAATATTCTGTTTCTCCAACTCTTCTCTGACTTTAACCGCTTCCTTGTCATTATCCCTGAATACACTTTCCTTTATCTCAATTACTTTAAAATTATCCATACAAATAGCTGTATCTCCTTTCGTCACATAGATCCGGTTATGTCTGATCTACCAATATCTCCCTGATTTGGATATCCCTGCTATGGGGAATCTCATGTAGTTCGAGGTCTGCATTTTGAAGATGATCCGATTTTCCGACAGCAGGGTCCCAGCAGGAGCGAAAAAAAACCGGTACAACACTGGACTCTTGTCCGATATCAACCACAACTCCCCGTACTTCAGGAATCTGGAACTTCTTTGCATATGCATCCATGGATCGAACTACTTTTAACACAATCGTCATTTCGTGCATATCGTATTATTCTGCTCCTCCCTGTCTGGCCGCCGCATATTTGGCAGCTATCTTCTTGTTTCTGTTCATTGCATAATTTTTCACATCGGTCATATAGTCCATTGGTGTGTCAGCCGGTCCAACTTCACTGACTTTTTTGAGAGAGATTCCATCAAATTCACATTTCGTTGCGCAAAGTCCACATCCGATACACATCCACGGATCTACAATTGTAACTCCACATCCCAGACATCGCTTTGCTTCTCTTTGTATCTGTTCTTCCGTCAGATCTCTTCTCAGATCTTTGAATGTAGCCCTGGCTTCATCATGATCCACATTTGCCGGTCTCTGACGAGGCATTGTATCAAAACTGCTGTAGTCTGCCATTTCCTTGTCAAATGGCGAATATTCACGTTCACGGCGTTTTGTCAGACTTCTTTTTCTCAGATAACGGTGGATGGATGCCGCACCAGATTTTCCGGAAGCAATCGCATCAATGGCAAACTTTGGTCCTGTCACTGCATCACCGCCGCCAAAGATATCCTCTTCATCCGTACGATACGTAATATTCTCAACTTGTAATGTTTTTCTGCTGGTCAGAGAAGCCCTGCTTCCTTCCAGAAGCCTTCCCCATTCCATGGACTGTCCGATGGACACGAGTACATTAGAGCAGTTGACAATTTTGGTATCTGTCTCATCATACTTTGGCGCAAAGCGTTTGTTTTCGTCAAAAACTGACAGGCATCGCATAAATTCAACTCCGGTTACTTTACCTTCTTTCCCCAATATGCGCTTGGGAGCCCATGAATTGTGAATTCCGACACCCTCTCCAGATGCCTCATCTTTCTCTTCATCGAGAGCCGGCATTTCCTCATCTCGTTCCAGGCAGAACAATTCCGTCGACTCGGAGCCAAGTCGAACAGACGAACGAGCAACATCAATTGCCACATTTCCGCCTCCGATTACAATTGTTCTTCCCTGAAGTTTTCGGATATGTCCCAGAGATACATTGCGTAGAAAGTCAACTCCGGAGATAACGCCGTCCAGACCTTCCCCTTCAACATTCAGACTACGTCCGTTCTGTGCACCGACTGCGACATAGAATGCTTTGTAACCACCCTGATATCGCAGACAGCTGATTGTAACATCGCGTCCGACTTCAATTCCTGTTTTAAACTCTACTCCCAGTTCACGTAAACAGTCAATCTCAGCATCTATAATCTCTCTCTCAAGACGGAACAAAGGAATCCCAAGAGTCAGCATACCTCCCAGAACATCCTGCTTTTCAAATACCGTTACCGGATATCCTTCTGCAGCCAGATAATAGGCGCAGCTTAGGCCGGCGGGACCCGAACCGATGACAGCAACCTTTTCTTTATAATTTTCATATACCGGTGGTATGTAGCGGTTGTTTTGATCCAGTTCTTTATCAGCTATAAATTTCTTGATATCATCGATAGCCACAGCCTCATCAATCTTGGCCCTTGTACATTCTTCCTCACAGCTGTGCGGACAGATGCGCCCACAGACTGCCGGAAATGGATTGTCTCGCTTGATTACTTTTAATGCCTCATCATATTTTCCATTTCCGGCTTTGCTGATATAACCCTGAACGGAAATGTGCGCCGGACATTTCGTCTTACAAGGACTCGTTCCATAGTCATTAACCATAACGCGTTTCAGCCACTCAGGATCCGTATCATCCATGGTCCAGAAATCCTCGGCAGGATCTTTTTTATTTTCAGGTGTTTGTTTCTCAATATCACAGAATGTATTTCCCAGCTTTAGCGCACCCATATTACAGACTTCAACGCAGGCACCACAGGCCACACAATTCTCCGGATCCACCTCGGCAACAAAATTACTCCTGCTAAAGTCCGGTAAATGCGTGGTATTCTCATCTTTTAATCCCATGCAGGAACATCCGCAGCAATTACAGATGAAGGAAGATGTCTCTGCTCCTTCATTATTAAAAATCTGGTGTACAAGCCCCTCTCTCTCTGCTTTTTTTAATAAAATCTCCGCTTCCGCTCTAGTTACTCTTCTCGCACGCCCCGTACGAACGTAATACTCTGCTTCATCACCGATCTGTAAACACATATTTTCCCACGGATGCTCGCATGGATCGCCGGTCAGATATGCTGCTTTACGGCAGGCACAGTCGGCAACAGAATAATAATCACTCTGATCAAGATAAGTCTTCACCTGTTCATGAGATAAAATTTTTGTATCCGCCTGAATTGACTCTCCAATAGGAATTGCACGCAGAGCTCCGCGTCCCATCGGAATATTCTGATATTTTTGCAGAGCAGCTTGATCATCGCCGGTAAGTAGCTTGAACAGTACCGCAACCTTTTTTTCATCGATATCATGCGTCAGCAGACAGTGCTCAGCGATTCCGGGAGCCCATCCTGAAAGCTTGAATATATCCGTCCCGTTTTTATCAACGACAATAAGGATGCCCTGCTCTGCAGCACGGTAAAGATCACTTTCGATATCCTGCACAGATATTTTAGATCGATCGGCAATCTCCTGAGCTGTTTCATATACAGGCTTGCAAAGCATAGAAACTTTTGCCCTGCGTTCGTCCACCAGTTCTGCAAGAATCTGAACCCATGGGTCTTCCCATTTTCTCCCGTTCTCAGTGTCTGGCTCTTTTCCGTCGATCACGTTTGCCAGCTGACAATAAACATCATAATTTACATCAGTCATTAAACTCCACACTCCTTTTTTCTTGGCAATGTTTACTAGTATAGATACAGTATAATAGCAAAAAGTATAAAGAGTATATCAATCATTCGATGTTTTTGGTAATTAACCCTATTTATTGTCTATTTTTTAACGTTTTAAACATCACTTTTATTTCGAACACGATACTGCATAGGTGTCATACCAATGCCAGTTTTGAATACTTTTCCAAAATAACTCTGTGAAGAGAATCCTACAATAAGAGATATTTCCGACAAACTGTAATCCGAATACTTCAGTAATTCACAGGCCGCATGGATTCGCTCCTGTCTGATATAATCCCTCACCATAATTCCCGTGTCATCGAAAAAAAGCCGCGATAGATGATCTGAACTCATATTAAAATTTTCAGCCATTGAATGGACAGATAAAGAGTTCCCCAGGTTACGCTGTATATACTTTTTCATACGCTCAACACGCTTGCTGCCTGAAACCATGCCTTTCGAACTCTTCACGATATTGGTAAACGCAAGCACCGCTTCATAATTTAAATTGTAATATTCCTGTATTTGGGATGATTTCGAGAGTTTATGTAATAAAAAATCCTGCAATGCATACACGGTCTGAAGACTGGCACCTCCCTCAATTGCAGCCCTCGAATAGAGAACAATTGAGGTGACCGTGATGTATTCCAGCTGTTTTAAGTGATCTTCTGAAAATAACGTTTCCGCCTTTTTCAATGAATTGGTAAACTCCCTATTAAACAGATTTTCGGTTGCTTCTATATTGCCCTCTTTTATCTGCCCGAGGACCTCCCGCTCCATATCGTAAAGAGCATAAAAATTCTTTTCTACCGGAGAATTCAAAATGTTTGCAAGTGCTTCATTAAATATTAAATTCTTGGGACGTGCATTATGTTTCGCAGCCATCTTGTCATAAAAATTCTTCTCACTCATCCACCATCGCCCAGGCCCTATTAATCACACGTTTTGTATTGGCTATGATAATCTCTCCGTCCTCATCAGCCCATGGTTTCACTTCAAATGACAGCACATAGGGATCTTTTTTGCTAAAGAACCCTTCTTCTTTCAAGACTGTGAAAAAATCAACCAGCTCCGGCGTGTCATTGGCACTTTCGGGGAATCCGAACCTCGGATGCTGATCTCCATATGCCTCACAGCCTTCTTTTACAACTGCATTTCCTATATGAAAATGCGTGATATACGGACGCAGTGTCCGGATTACAAATCGGGAAGTCTCATAAGTCGTCGGGAAATGTGACAGATCCACCAGAAGCCCAAAGTTATTATTGGTCATCCTCATATCTGCCGCAAAACGGGCAGCCAGGGGTGCGGGACCGATCAGAGCCTTCTTCTCCATATCATAGTCGAAAACCTCAAGTTCAACAAACATGCCTTTATCTGTCGCATAATCACAGAGATTTCTTGTAGTCTTCAGCAGATTCTCATATGCCTGATCTTTCCTTTCTTCTTCCCACTTTCCGGCCAGAAAAGCAATCCCCTCTGCGCCAAGATATTCTGCTTCATCGATGGCTTCGATCAGAGTTTCTTCTGCTTTTTTGCGTCCATCCTCGTCCACATCATTGGGATTTAGACCTGTGTTTAATATCCGCGGCTGAGCACCATAGCAGACCTTCATGTGAGCCTGCTGCAAAATCTTCTTTACCTTTTCTCTGTCGTCGCGATCTTTGATCTGTGTCAGCTCAATGGCATCGAAATAAGAATCACAGGCCAGTTTATATATGGAGTCGACAACCGGATATTTTGCCGGTGGATGACTCATCCATTGAATAGTCCCAATCTGAAAATACTTTTGTATAGGTTCGTTCATTGTTATCCTCCTCCTTTTCATGTTCCCATGCCAATAGTATAACACAAAATTCTACGTTCAGGGACCATGGAACCATAGAACTTTTTCAGAACTAACCATATCTTCAGGTAGTAAGGTGAAGATGCATCTGATGAAGAAATTGAAAAAGATGTCAAGCGCTGCATTGATTTCTATGCTCCTTATGGAAGTTATGTTTTTGCCGGATTTCGTGTCATGAGCGGCGCTGACCCCAACCTGTTTTTTAACGGGATCGCTCCAATAAACCGTGCCTTTGACTAATACACAGAAAATATATAAGAAGCACAAAAGGAGCCGCAGTAATCGCGGCTCCTTTTGTAAAATCTAAATCTCGATTATTTTTTACGTTTCGAAACTAAATCAAAGGTTACTGCCCCCAGCAGTACCAGTCCTTTGACAACCTTTTGAATATCTGTTGACCAACCAATCAGAGACATTCCATTATTTAGTATCCCCATAACTAACGCTCCTACGACTGCACCGATAATCGTCCCAATTCCTCCGGCTGTTGCTGCACCGCCAATGTAACAGGCCGCGATAGCATCCATTTCAAAACCATCTCCAGCCTTTGGAGTGGCCGATCCATTCCTGGCTGACAATATAATTCCGGCAACACCGCATAATAATCCCATATTGGTATATACCCAGAAATAGACTTTTTTCGTATTGATTCCGGACAGCCTGGCTGCTTTTTCATTTCCTCCAAGTGCATAGATCTGACGCCCTGAAACCATCTTGCTGGTAATAAAGTGATAGATTCCAATCAGCGCTGCCATGATTACAAGTACAATCGGAATTCCCCGGTAAACTGCCAGACGATACATGAAAAACCAGATGATTCCAATAAATACAGCCAGCTTAATGCCCGTCTGCCAGAGTGGATTTACAGCGAATCCATATTTCAGTTTACGTTTATACGATTTATACTCGGATAAGATAAGCAGCACAGTAGCTGCCAGTGCAACCAGAAAGCAAATCAGGTCAAATGCAAAGCCGCCAATCTGTATTGTAATCGTTGGAAGATACCCCGCACCGATTGCATTATAAGAATTTGGAAGCGGTCCCTTGGTTTGTGCCTGCAGTGCCACATAGGTAAGCCCACGCCCAATTAACATAGTTGCCAGAGTAACGATGAACGGTGGAATTCCCAAAAGCGATATAAATGCCCCTTCAAAAATCCCGACTGCCAGCCCTACCAGAATTGCCGCCAAAATAGCTATCGGTATCGGAAGATCATAATCCAGAATAAGAATTGCTGAAACTGCTCCGGTCACCGCAACCGTTGACCCAACACCCAAGTCAACATTTCCGGTCAGTACACATAAAAGCATTCCGACGGCCAGAACGACTATGTATCCATTCTGCATGACGAGATTATTAATGTTCATGGGTGTTGCATTTTTACCCCCTGATAATATGAAAAAAATAAGAAAAATCACAATCAGGGCAATAACCATCCCATATTCTTTGATTTTAATATTAATCCTCTTACTGTCCATTACTTCTCTTCCCTCCATGTGAAATTATGCTTTTCATAATATTTTCCTGTGTCAATTCATCTTTTTGAATTTCTCCGGCAATATGTCCTTCACTTATTACATATGCCCGGTCACAGGTCCCAATAATTTCAGGCATCTCTGAGGAGATTACAATAATTGCCTTGCCCTGTTTTGCCAGATCATTGATGACACAGTAAATTTCATATTTTGCCCCAACATCAATTCCTCTGGTTGGTTCATCCAAAATGAGCACATCCGGATGGGTCTGAATCCATTTTGCAAGTACGACTTTCTGCTGGTTGCCGCCGGAAAGAGACGCCACATTCTGTTCAATCGAATTTGCTTTAATATTAGTTAATTTCTTATACTTCTCCGCTTCCAGAATTTCTTTATTTTGATTGATGATGCCTTTCCTTGCAAAATGTTCTTTTAAGGCCGCCATCGACATGTTATGCTTAATATCATCAATTAACACAAGCCCATAGCTTTTCCGATCCTCCGACACATAAGCAATTTTATTATGAATGGCATCTTTGACTGTCTTAATTTCAACTTTTTTTCCATGTAACAGGATATCACCACTTATTTTCTGACCGTATGAATGTCCAAAGATACTCATAGCCAGTTCTGTCCGTCCAGCTCCCATCAGACCCGCAAAGCCAATCACCTCTCCTGCCCTGACTTTAAAATTCACACCGCTGATAACCTTTCTATTAGCGTCCTCTGGATGAAATACATTCCAGTCCTTTATTTCCAGAACTGTATCTCCGATTTTACTCTCCCTTTTCGGATATCGGTTTGTCAGCTCACGTCCAACCATCCCTTTGATGATGTGGTCCTCTGTAAATTCCGTGCTTTCTTTTTCCAGTGTTTCAATGGATTTTCCATCTCTGATAACTGTGATGGAGTCGGCAACATAACTGATTTCATTCAATTTATGGGATATAAGAATACAGGTAATCCCCTGCTTTTTAAGCTGCAGCATGATTTCCAGCAGATGCATGCTCTCTTCATCATTTAATGCCGCTGTTGGTTCATCCAGAATCAGCAAGCTCACATTTTTTTCCATGGCTTTTGCAAGCTCAATCAACTGCTGCTTTCCAACGCCCAGAGAATTCACCGGCTGGCTGATATCTTCTCCTTGCAAACCCACCTTTGCCAGTACTTCCTGTGCTCTTCTCCTGGTCTCGGTCCAGTCTATCACCCCTTTCATGCCGGTAACCTCATTTCCAACAAATACATTTTCCGCTATCGACAGATACGGGCTTAGTGCCAGCTCCTGGTGAATGATAACAATTCCCTGCTGCTCACTTTCCCGGATATCGGAAAATTTGCAGGCTTCCCCCTGATAATAAATCTCTCCAGTATAGGTTCCATGGGGATATACACCGGACAGGATATTCATCAGCGTGGATTTTCCAGCGCCATTTTCCCCACACAGTGCATGAATTTCACCTTTTTTCACTTTAAGGTTGACATCATCCAGTGCTTTTACCCCAGAAAATTCTTTTGTTATATGCCGCATTTCTAAAATAAATTCGGACATTTTTGCTCTATCTCCTTTTTATCCTCTCCATTACCTTGGATGGTTGTACATTACATGTGGGAATCAAAAAACTGATTCCCACATCCTTGTCATTTATTTCAACTCATCTTTGGTATAATAACCCGAATCGATTAAGGCTTTCTCATAGTTTTCAGCATCTACCGCAATGGGATCACACAGATACGATGGTACGGTCAATTTGTTATTGTCGTAAGTACTTTCGTCATTGATTTCAGGTTCTTTTCCCTCTAACACAGCCTGAACCATGGTTACACACTTTTCGGCAAGAATACGTGTATCTTTGAATACGGACATTGTCTGAGAACCGCTTATGATGTTTTTAATTGCCATCAGCTCTGCATCCTGCCCGCTAATCAACGGCCATTCATCACCTACTTTGTATCCGGCTCCGGTCAGTGCGGAAGCACAACCATAGCTTAAGCCATCAAATGCACTCGCTATGACATCAAGATGCTCTCCATCGCCATAATAACCGGATAGAATATCTTCACATCTCTTCTGCGCTGTTTCCTGGCTCCATCTTAAGGTATTTGTCTGAGAAAATTCCGTCTGTCCGGATCGGCACACTAAAACGCCATTGTCCAAATATGGTTTGAGTACCGACATTACACCCTGATTGAGGAAAACAGCATTGTTATCATCCGGTGAGCCCATAAAAAATTCAATATTATAGCTCTTCCCTTCACCTGCTGCTTTGTCCAGCTCCATCTTTTCTTCTATGTATTCTCCAATAATTTTCCCGACGCCCTCATTATCAAATGTTGCATAGTACGAAACCGCATCTGTATCCATCAGTAGCCGGTCATAGGCAATGACAGGTATACCGTTTGTTTTTGCATCTGCCAGAACATTGACAAGTGCTGAAGAATCCACGGATGCAACAACCAGACAGTCTGCGCCATTATTAATCAGATTTTCAATCTGTGAAACCTGTTGCTGGACATCATCCTCGGCATATTGCAAGTCTACTTCATAGCCCAAAGCCTCCAGCTGTTTTTTCATATTACTGCCATCCTGAATCCAGCGTTGTGAGGACTGCGTAGGCATCGCAACACCTACTTTTTTGCCACTGCTTTCTTTTTTATTATCTTCACTTGCGGCAGTGGAAGAACTTTGTGAGCTTGTCCCGGCAGTTCCGGATACTTCCGCAGGTGATTTTGAACTGCAGGCTGCCATCTGGAACACCATTGCCGTTGTTAGTAATGCGCTTAATATTTTCTTTTTCATACTGCTCTCCTTTATTGAATAGTTTTTTTATACATACATATTATAAAAACTATTCCTGCAAAAGGACATTGAATAATTTTAACAGAAGTTATAAATTTCTCATATGAAATTGTTTATCTGCTTTTTTCTACTGGAAATACGAGTTTCTCAATGCTTTCTTCAAACAAATTATCCAGATTAACAAGTGTTGCTTCCATATATATATCCCTGTCATCAATATATTTTCCATTGATAAGATTATAAGCATTCTCCACACCCAGGTATCCAATTGCAAATTGATTCTGAACAAGCAGTCCATCGATCGTTCCATTCTTTAGCAGTTCAATGGCAATTGTATTATTATCAAATCCAATCATCTTTATTTTATTACCTAACCCGGCTTCTTCTATGGCAGTTCCGGCTCCCACCGTAGTATACTCATTGAATGCAATTACGGCATTGATTTCAGGATAGTGTTCAAGAAGCTCGAGGGTTCCCTGTCTGGCAGATTCCATGTTTGAATCGACAGAAACCTTTCCAATGATTTCAGCATCCTCTATGTTTTCAATAACATCCGTAAATCCCAGCTCACGTTCCTGGCCATTAGCGGTTCCCCCGGCCATATTTACAATACCAATCCGGAGTGTCTCCGAAGCACCTTCCACCATTGCTTCTCCAGCCTTTTTACCGGATGCATAATTATCCGTACTGATAATGACCTCCGGGATATCACTGTTAATACCGCTGTCAATAATTACAATATATATACCTCTGGAGGCTGCTTTTTGTATAATTTCAATCGAATGATCACGGTCGATGGCAGACAGCACGATTGCATCGCTTTCCCTTTCTATTGCTTCTTCAATCAAACGGTTCTGGGTTTCAAAATCTTCTTCGCCATCAGGCCCCTGAAAGAGCAAATCGACATTATACTCACTGGCAGCCGAATTGCATCCATTTCTGACTGCCTGCCAGAAATCAGTATCTGTTGCCTTTGTTATAACAGTTATCTGAGCTTTGTCCTGTGTCCCGAGTCGGCTGCATCCTTTCAGGGATATCATCAGCAATACCATCAGGCATAGGCTCACCTTTTTTTTCATCTGCAGGCTCCCTTTCACGTTTTATATGTTTATGTTTCCCTCTGTTACTTTTGGGAATTTGATCGTAATGGTAGTTCCTACATCCATCTTACTCTCAACCTGTATCCCATATTCTTCACCAAAATAAATCTTAATCCGGTCATTCACATTTTTAATTCCAATTCCATGGCTGTCATTTGTATCATGTTTTAAGATAGACCTGCACTGTTCTTCGGTCATCCCCATACCATTGTCCGAGACAGTAAATACCACATAATCCTTCTCCTGTCTGGCAGTGACCAGTATTTCCCCATCTTCATAGGCTGGATTTATCCCATGGATAATTGCATTTTCAATAATTGGCTGCAAAGTTATCTTATTGCAGAAATAATGCAGTACCTCTTCCTCTGCCTCAAAATGATATGTAAATTGATTCGTATATCGAAACGTTTGAATCAGCATATAATTCTTCGCATGCTCTATCTCGTCCGCAATCGTAATCAGCTCTTTTCCCTTACTGATACTGATTCGGAACAGTCTTGACAGGGCGCCGACCATCTTCACCGCCTGATCTGCCTTATTCCGTTCACACATCCACTGAATCGAATCTAAGGTGTTATAGAGAAAATGAGGATTAATCTGGGTCTGCAATGCCTTCAGCTCCGTCTTTCTCAGCAATATCTCTTCCCGTTTTACCTGTTCCATCAGCTCTTGAAGCCGTTTGACCATATGTTCAAAGGATTCTGAGAGAATCTGCATTTCGTAGACACCCTTTTCGGTCCTATAGCGAAATTCTTCCATATTCTGTTCAAAATTTTTCATTGCATTGATCAGATTCTGGACGGGGCTGGATATCTTGCGGTTAAAAGCTTTGACTGTGATAATTGAGATCACAATACAAAGAAGTAGTTCAATAATAATTAGCCACCACAATTCTTTTAGCTTATCAGTTACAAGCTCATCCATATAACTGACCCCAACTACTGTCCAGTGCCCATCCTCCAGAGCATGTGCAGAATAAATAATATCACCGGCAATCGTCTCACCTTCAAGATTTGCAAGCAGATTCATATTCTCGTTCTTTATTCCGGAATAGATAAGCTGCTGTTGCGGATGATAAACCATATTTCCATACTTATCGATAACAAAACAATATCCGCGCTGCCCTATACTTACATTGTCTACATAAGACAGTATCGACAGCACTTCAACATCCATTGCAACATATAATTCTTTTTTATATAACTCCAGATATATCTTATTTCCAATGGTGGCCACCCACGGATAAGACTCCTTAAAAATGTTCTGAACATGGGGCGCCGATATCTCATATTCGGCTTCTGAAAATAAATCCGGTAAAAATGATATGTCTTCCGTCTGCTTTTCCATTATGTAACCTTCATCTGCCCCGTATTCCAGAATATTTCCCTCTTCATCATAAATCATGACTGAAACACAACCGCTATTTATCTGAACCATATGATTGAGATAATCACGCAGCTCTTCTGGCGAGGCAACCCACTGAATTTCCTTTTCCACCATTTTTAAGTCATTTTTCATCTCCTGTGCATAAATCTCAATGGTATTGGTTACCTGCGATACTGCCTGCTCAGAATTAATAATCGCCGTGCGATGTAAAGAATTCCGGTAAACAATCGTGAACATGATAGTGGTGGTGGCTGTCAGCACAATGCACATTACACTAATCAGAATTGTCAGAAAACCGGAGATAGAGTTCTTTTTCATATCGTGTACCTCTCCCTCATTTTGTTCGGAGACATTCCATAAAACTTTTTAAAACAATAGCTGAAATAATGATAATCACTATACCCACAGTCTTCTGCTATTTCCATAATTTTCTTTGACGTTAGAAAAAGATAGTCTTTCGCCGCCTCCATTCGTTTTGCAGTCAGAAGATTAACAAATGTTTCTCCCTGTATCTTCTTTACAACGGTACTGAGGTATCCAGTGCTTACATGTAAACGCTCACTGATACTGGATAGAGACAATTCTTCATTCATATATTCTCTGTCAATTATGTCCACAAATTCACTGCAGATAATCTCTGAATTATGCCGTCTCTGCCCGACAATGATATTGCTAGTGCCGACAGCCAGGTTAATCAAATCTTCATAAGAATAATTTAAGTTAATCTTATCAGAGATTAAAAACTTATCCATCAGCTCCTGCTTTCCTTCTTCATCATCAAGATTCGATGCCACACCATATATGGTAGTCACAATTTGAAGCATCAGGAAACTATTATTATTTCGTCTCTCTTTATCAATCACTGTCTTTAGAAACCCCTCCAGGTCCTGTCCCATTTTTAGGCGGCGCTCCAGTTCAAATGTAATATCTCTGATGTATTCGGCTGAATAGCTTTCCTTTTCATGCTTGTCAACATCAAATAGAAAGCAAATATTATTTATGTCTTCCTTTGCATATTCCCAGGCCGTCATCGCATCCAGATAGGCACTTCGCGTATTTAAAAGCTGATTGAATTTTTTACTGACACCGATTACACCGTCCATATTTAAAATCTTTTTTGCAACCTGAATAATTTCTTTTGTAAAAATCTCCTCATATTTATTCAGATTCCGTAATGTTCCGGCCACGATTGTAATAATCTTTCCATTAATATATACAGTGACACAGTTCACATATTTGCTGGCGATTGTGTTAACAAAATTTTGATGTTCCATCTTTGTTTTGTTACGTTTATCAGAATCTAAAAACCGGGTGACAAATAAAAAGAAATTTTTAGACCGGTCATTCATCCGTCCAAGCCCGGAGTTTTCTGCCATTACCTCAAATTCCTTCTCTTTTTCCTCCTCATTATATATATCCTGTTCCTCGTTCATACAAAGTGTAAGCAGAAAAGAAAACTTTGAGATTTCTGCCCGTTCCTCCTGCCACATCTGAGTTTCCAGAGAGAACATCCGGGCAAACCGTTCATCCATCTTTTCCTTAACCTTCAGCAATTCCTGCGTCAGTTCCTCTGCTGATAAAGGCTTTAGCATGTAGCTGATGATATTATATTGGATTGCTTCCTTGGCATACGCAAAATCATCATATCCGCTCAGGAAGGCAATATGTATCGCAGGCCTGATCCGATTTACCTGCCTCGCCAGCTCAATTCCAGAAATAAAAGGCATCTTAATATCGGTAAGCAACAAATCTGGTTCCAACATCTCTACCAGTTCCAGGGCCTCTATCCCATTTGCTGCTTCGCCGATTATCTGGAATCCAATTGCTTCCCAGTCAATGCATTCATGCAGAGACTGGCGTAATTCATACTCATCGTCTGCTATAATCACTGTATACATTCATTTTCCCCCGCTTTAATTCTAATATTATACAACATTATATGGACCTGACAGTCAAAAGTTCTATATTTTTAAGAAGCACGTTATCCCCCGTACTCTCAAGGGGTTCCTGCTTCTCTTGAATAAATCGACTATTTTGTATTAATTAAATTGCACACATCATACAGTTTTTGTATCTTTTCGTTCATTCTATCTTCTTCAAATTCCATAATCGTACACATAAGAATAGAATTTAATGAATCACCCTGAATTGTACTAAAATGGAAAAACCCGTAATCCCCTTCACAGAACTGTGGACGTTCATCATTTGAAAAATGTCCTATAAATTCGACTATTATGTCTATTGCATTTTTCATAATATTTTTAGCTCTACCCAAAAACGAATGCTCTCCTCTGACTTTTATTCCACAAAAAAAGAGCTCATATTGGACAAATGTATTTCACCTGCAAATTCACCATCTAAGACAAAAATATAATCAGCTTTAAACTTATCATAATTAACTAATGCTGATCCCTTTCCAACTTCCTCATCACATACAAACGCTACATAAATATTGTCATACGTCGAATTATAGTTCCCGCCTACTGTAACTTTACCGCATTTAAAATTCGGTATCTTCCATATCCTGACTATTCTAACGTGCTGTATCATACCGCACG
>ENA-UOOI01001526-UOOI01001526.1-fermentation-metagenome-genome-assembly--contig:-NODE-1526-length-23681-cov-9.139084_pt1 | contig 23681 bp, 27 predicted proteins | sample MGYA00245779_ERZ724027 | MGnify/ENA primary metagenome ERZ724027 (study PRJEB28704, sample SAMN03018318) | fermentation metagenome | biome: anthropogenic terrestrial biome; feature: soil; material...
GTGGAGACTATAGTTTCGCTACAAAGGAAAGATATGTAGAAATCCTTGATTTTAAGCACTTTCTCAAACATATCGTGTTTATAGAAAATAGTGATAAAAGCCGAAATAAAGAGATAAAAAATTATATTAATGTTTCAGTAGTAGTTGATATAGAGTGTGGGGATACAATAAAATAAGGTTTATAAGGGATGGGATATTAAATAAAAATGGTTTTCTTCTTCTTTATTTTTAGACGTTCAGAAATGAACGTCTATTTTTATATCCAAATTAAAAAGGAAGTGGTAATGGTGCCTATATTGTTGTATTTAAATTACAAAAAGAAATCATGTTCTCCACCATTTAAAATTATGAAATAGTTAGTATAATGTTGTCTTATTCTGCTTATCTGCTATTTACCTTTTTGACCGGGCTTTGTCAAAGGTGTGAAGCATGTAAGCTTGCCCTTGATAAAGAACGGGCAGGAAGGTATGCTTCATCTAGCAGAATAAGTAGACAATTACAATTTAACTATTATAAATAAAAATGAAAAGAGGTTAAAGTATATGGTAAAATATGTTATTCAGAGCATGGAAAAGACATTTGGAAATCTGGAGTATGCAGGAGAAGAAAAGATTGAATAGCGTAGGTTAAAATAGTTGTATGTCTATCTTTTCTCGCAGCTATGATCTTTATTCTGATATTCAGAGATCAAATGATATTGTAGTGATATTTGGTGAAAATCACTTTGAAGTTGAAGAAAAAGTGGAAGCAATAAAGGATACATTGAGATATAGACAAAGATAATATTGATATTCTATTAGTCCATAATTATAGAGCTAAATATAGCATACAAAGCGACATTTACAATTCCATGTGGTAAAATTAAATAAAGTTGTAATTTTATGAGCGCAGGTGGTAAATATGGGAGATAATCGAAGGATTTTTTCTGATAATGAAAAGATGCTCTTATTTAATGAGGTGGATGGACGGTGTCCAATTTGCGGAAAAGCTTTAAGTAATAAGAAAAATGGACAAATTATTAAAATGTTTGAAGTGGCACATATATATCCCGCAAATCCACATCCAAAGGAAGAAAAATTACTGGAAAATGAGGAACGCCTAAGTGAAGATATTAATAGTTTAGACAATGTCATAGCAGTATGTAGAATATGTCATAAAAAATTTGATACACCTCGAACTATAGAAGAATATCGTTCATGGGTAAGGCTTAAAAAGAAGTTGTTGCAGGATGCAAAATTAAAAAATACGTATGCACTTTTTAATATAGAGGAAGAAATAAAGGAGATATTGAAAAATTTAAATGATGAATCTTTGGAGGAAGAATTAGTTCGTTTAAGTTATGAATCTTTAAGGATAGAACAAAAAGCTAATAATACATTACCTTTTGCAATAAAGCGTACTATCAAAAATGACGTGGTAGATTATTTTGATTATATCCATAACATATTTGTTGAAATGAATGAAGTAACTCCATATAAATTTGATACCTTAGCAGCTCAAATAAAAAGCTTTTATTGTAAAACCATGCAAATCAATCCTAATCAAGAATTTGTATATTCTTCTTTAGTTGACTGGTTAAACGAAAAAACAGGTTCATATTCAAGGAGAGCCTGCGAAATTGTGGTTGCATATTTTGTACAAGATTGTGAGGTGTTTTCATGATATTGCCTAATAAGTTAATAAGTTTCCAAGATTGCATTCTTGCAAAAACAGTGTATATTTTAGAAAAGATATGTGATACTAACTATTCAGTAAGTGAGTTATATGAAGTTGTAAAAAAGTATTTCAAGGATTTGAATGAATATATGTTAGCTTTAGATGTTTTATATGTTCTTGAGAAGGTAGAATATAATGAGGAGTTACAGGTGATACAGTATGTTAAAAAAAATAATTTGTGATATATTTTTGGAAAAAGAAGTTATATTTCATGAAGGATTAAATGCGATTGTAGGAGATGACGTTGCTTCTAATTCAATAGGAAAATCGACCATGCTTATGATTATTGATTTCATATTTGGTGGCAATGATTATATAAATAAAAACCACGATGTAGTAGAACAGTTAGGACATCATAATTTTAGATTTATTTTTAATTTCGATAACCATAATTATTACTTTATTAGGAGTACAAATGAATATAAGTCTGTTTCAATTTGCAATGAAAAATTTGAAGCTTTAGAAAGTATATCAACAGAAGAATATACTGCATGGTTACAGAAAAATTATAAGTGTCAATTAGAATCGTTATCATTTAGAAATATTGTTGGAAGATATTTTAGAATTTATGGTAAAGAGAACCTAATTGAAAAAAAGCCAATTCAATATTTTGAGAAAGAAAGTGCTCCAAAATCAATATTAGCTTTGCTAAAATTATTTGATAAATATAAATCATTAAAAGCATATGAGGAGCAAATTGAAAAGTTAAAAAAAGATAAATTGACTTTAACAAATGCTGCCAAAAAGAATTTTTTACCTAATGTAAGTACAAAAAGTTTATTTAGTAAAAATGAAAAAAAAATTGCTGAACTAAATATACGATTAGAAAAAATAAAGAAAGAAATCGTAATGACTTCTCTTGATTTAGAGTCAATGGTCTCACAAGAAGTATTAAAGCTTAAACGTGAAAAAAGCTTGCTTACTACTAAAGTAAACACACATCGTAGTAGATTACTCCGAACTCAGAATAATATAAAAAACAAACCAGTTAAAATCAATGCCGAGTTAGAACAATTTGTATATTATTTTCCGAATTTTAATGTAGAGCAAATTAATAAGGTTGAAGAATTTCATAAAAACATAACTAAAATTTTAAAAAGTGAACTTATGACAGTAGAGAAGGAATTAAAATCAAAAATAAAAAAATTTGATAATCAGATAAAAGAAATAGATAAGCAAATAGAACAGAAGCTATCAATTAAAGATGCTCCTAAATTAGCAGTGGATGAAGTGGTTGATTTGGTTGCACAAATCAAACAGCTTAGCGATGAAAATGGTTATTATACGAAGAAGAAGCAGTTGGAAGCATCTATATCTCAAGCTAATCTTGATTTAAGTGAATTAAAAGAAAAAGCATTGGATGAAATATGTAATAAGATAAATGTTAGAATGTATGAATTAAATAAACAAATTTATGTTGATGGGAGAAGATCACCAACGTTAAATATTCATGGAAATAAATATTCGTTTAATACTGCTGGAGATACAGGAACAGGTACAGCTTTTGCCAATTTAATTTCATTTGACCTTGCATTATTGGAATTAACGTGTTTACCAGCCATAGCACATGATTTACCTTTATTAAAGAATATTGAAAATGCAGCTTTAGAAAATATCATATCAATTTATAGTCAAAGTAAAAAACAAATATTCATTGCTATTGACAAATTGAGTTCTTATGATGAAAAAGCAACTCGCATAATAAATAAGCATAAGGTATTACAGCTTTCAAAAGATAAGTTACTTTTTATAAAAAATTGGAAAAGTAATAAGTAAAATTTAATAACAACAGCCTATCGAAAGGCGAATGGTCAATATGTGAGAAAAAATCAACGGAAAGATACTATGTTTAGGCGTTCAGAAATGAACGTCTATTTTTATACCTAAATTTAAAAAGGAAGTGGTAATAGTGTATATATTGTTTTATTCAAATTACAAAAAGAAATCACGTTCTCCACCATTTAAAATTGTAAAGAACAGTTAGTATAATGTTTCCTTATTCTGCTTACCTACTATTTACCTTTTTGACCGAGCTTTGTCAAGGGTGCGAAGCACATAAGCTTGCCCTTGATAAAGAACGGGCAGAAAGGTATGCTTCATGCAGCAGAATAAGGAGACAAGTAGAATTTAAACTATTATAAATGAAAAGAGGTTAAAGTATATGGAACTAAAATATGTTATTCCTAACATGGAAAAGACATTTGGAAATCTGGAGTATGCCGGAGAAGGTAAAGTTGAACAGCGCAGAATGAACGGTCGTATGTCAATTCTTTCCCGTAGTTACAATTTATATTCTGACATTCAGAGAGCAGACGATATTGTAGTGATATTGCCGCCGGAAGCTGGTGAAAAACATTTTGAGGTAGAAGAAAAAGTAAAACTTATCAATCCCCGTATCACTGCTGAAGGATATAAAATTGGAAATCGTGGTTTTACAAATTATATTCTGCATGCAGGTGATATGGTGAAAGAATAAGGAAAGAGAGGTAAAAAAAATGAGATTAGCTGAAGGAATTGTAATTGACAAGGAAAAGACATTTGGAATATTGAAGTTTTCTGCACTTCGCCGTGAGGTGCATATCAACAATGAAGATGGTACGGTCAGTGATGAAATAAAGGAGCGTACCTATGATCTTAAATCCCGTGGACAGGGTTGTATGATACAAGTGAGTATTCCAGCTTCTGTTCCTTTAAAAGAGTTTGCCTACAACGCCGAAGTGGAACTTGTAAATCCAGTAGCAGATACGGTGGCAACTGCCACTTTCAGGGGCGCAGACGTGGACTGGTATATAAAGGCCGATGATATTGTACTGAAAAACAAACAGGCAATCTCCCATGTTAAAAACCAACAGCCGCAGCCTCAAAATAAAGGAAAATAGGACATTTATATTTTCCGGAAAGGATGATTTATGAAACATTTTATCTATAAAGGAAGACGAATTAGAGCAAGTGATAAAAATTTGGTATTCCGGTTTGATGCTATCTCACTTACTGTGATTTTCTTACTGGTGCTATTGTCATTTCATGGAAAACAGCTCATACTAATGGACTGGCAGAAAGTCAGGCTTATGCATGGTGGCTGTTTTCAATTGTCTATTACGCCCTATCTGATATTTAGTGTAGTTATTGCCACAGCAGTAAGCGTGCTTGTAGCTTGTCTGTATTACCATTTTCGGCGTGACCATGTGAAACAGCTGATTCACCGTCAGAAGCTGGCAAGAATGATACTTGAAAATAAATGGTATGAATCTCAGCAGATACAAAGTGATGGACTATTTAAAGACATACCATTTGGCAGATCTAAAGAGAAAATCAGTCATTTTCCGAAGATGTATTATCTCCTGAAAGACGGGTTGATTCATATACATGTGGAAATTACTCTTGGAAAGTATCAAGACCAGCTTCTGCACCTGGAAAAGAAACTGGAAAGTGGCTTGTACTGTGAACTGGTGGACAAAGAGTTAAAGGATTCCTATGTGGAATATACCCTGCTCTATGACATGATTGCAAACCGAATTACTATTGATGAATTAAAGGCAGAACACGGCAGGCTAAAGCTCATGAAAAATATCTGGTGGGAATATGACAAACTCCCTCACATGCTGATAGCCGGAGGCACAGGCGGAGGTAAGACCTACTTCATCTTCTCCATTATTGAAGCATTACTGCATACAAATGCCGTTCTCTATGTTCTTGATCCAAAAAATGCTGACCTTGCCGATCTTTCTTCTGTCATGCCAAATGTATATTACAAACAGCAGGATATGATTGACTGTTTGGATCAGTTCTATGATGATATGATGAAACAAAATGAAGAAATGAAGTTGATGGAGAATTACAAAACAGGTGAAAACTATGCCTATTTAGGACTGCCGGCTCATTTCCTTATCTTTGATGAGTATCCTTCATTTATGGAGATGATAGGTAAAAAAAGTACACAGGTTATGAGCAAGCTAAAACAAATTGTCATGCTGGGGCGCCAAAGTGGTTTTTTCTTGGTTTTAGCTTGTCAGAGGCCAGATGCAAAATATTTAGGAGATGGGATTAGGGATCAGTTCAATTTTCGTGTAGCACTTGGCAGAATGAGTGAGCTTGGTTATGGAATGATCTTTGGTGAGGTGGAAAAAGATTTTTTCCTAAATCAGATAAAAGGCCGTGGTTATGTGGATACGGGTACAAGTGTGATATCAGAGTTTTATACTCCCCTTGTACCAAAAGGACATGATTTTTTAAGAGAAATATCAAGATTAGTGAACAAAGAACAAATAGAAGAAAAAGAGTAATGGCGTTTGCTTTTAAAGTAAATGTCATTTTTTACTTTACAGATTGGAGAACTATAATGAAATACAATATTATTTATGCTGATCCTCCTTGGCAGTATAAAAGAAAAAAAGGACAAGGAGTGGCAGAAAACCATTATCCAACAATGTCTATAGAGGATCTATGTAATTTACAAGTAGATAAAATAGCCGAAAAACACTGCATACTATTTTTATGGGTTACATTTCCCCAATTAGAAAATGGCTTACACTTAATTAAGGCATGGGGATTTGTGTATAAAACAGTAGCTTTTGTATGGGTAAAATTAAACCGGAAAAGCAAGACACCATTTTGGGGTCTTGGGAACTGGACAAGATCAAACTCGGAAATATGCCTTCTTGGAACAAAAGGACATCCTAAAAGAATATCTAAAAGGGTTCATCAGCTTATCTGTACTCCTATACAAGAGCATAGTAAGAAGCCAGAACAGGCAAGGGAAAAAATTATAGAACTTATGGGAAATTTGCCAAGAATAGAGTTATTTGCAAGAGAAAAAGAAGATGGATGGGATGTTTGGGGAAATGAAATTAAAAATAGCATAGAGTTGCCTGAAATAGCAGAATCAATAAATAAAAGCAGGCAGGACGGACAGGCGGCGTGCGAAGCGAAAGCCGCAGGGACGGACTGACCTGCTTTTGGTGTGGCGATAGCCACACCAGTGATTAGCCCCCCGTATCTAACAGGGGGGCACAAATACAATAAAAAACAGTTTTAAAATCCTGCAAATACCTTATTATATAAAGGTTTGTGGGATTTTTTAAGTATGTCAACTACAACCCTTTCAGTTGACATACTTTTTTGATTGGAGGGATATAGTTGAGTGAAAATGGATTATGGGTACAGGTACTAAAAGAAAAGAGAACTTACTATGGTATCTCGCAAAACCGCCTTGCAGTTGCAGCTGGAATCACAAGACAGTATCTAAGTGACATTGAAAATGGCAGAGCTTCACCATCGGAAGACATCAAAGAGACTATTTTAAAATCACTGGAACGTTTTAATCCTGACTCGCCTCTTGAAATGCTGTTTGACTATGTGAGGATACGTTTCCCCACTGTAAATGTAAAACATGTTATTGAAGATATACTGCTTCTTAAAATGAAATACATGCTTCATGAGGACTATGGTTTTTATTCCTATGCAGAGCATTATGCTTTGGGAGATATTTTTGTAATGGTATCTCCTGATGAAAAGAAAGGAGTACTGCTAGAGCTTAAAGGACGGGGCTGCAGGCAATTTGAAGGATTTCTTCTGGCACAGCACAGAAGCTGGTATGATTTTTTCATGTGTGCAATAGGTGAAGGCGGCGTATTCAAACGATTGGATTTAGCTATAAATGACAAGGCAGGTATACTTGATATTCCAAAGCTCACTGAAAAATGCCGAAATGAAGAATGCATTTCAGTATTTCGAAGTTTCAAGAGCTATCGAAGTGGTGAGCTTATACACCGTGAGGAAAAAGAAGCCATGGGAAATACACTCTATATCGGTTCCCTGAAAAGTGAAATTTACTTTTGCATATATGAAAAGGACTATGAACAGTACGTGAAAAACGGCGTTCCCATAGAAGAAGCAGAGGTCAAAAACCGTTTTGAAATTAGGCTGAAAAATGATAGAGCCTATCATGCAATTATTGACCTTCTGTCATATAGAGATGCAGAACGTACAGCTTTTTCCATTATAAACCGTTACCTTCGATTTGTTGACAAGATAGAGAATAAGAGGCGCAGTGAATGGAAGATAAATGAAAGTTGGGCCTGGTTTATAGGCAAGGACCGTGAAAAGCTCAAACTTACCACCAAACCGGAGCCCTATTCCTTTGTACGTACCTTAAACTGGCTAGGGCGTCAGGTTGCCCCAACATTAAAGGTGGCACTTTTAATCGATCAGATACGTGGCACAAACATCATCTATGATATTATACAAAATGCCAAACTAACAAAAAGGCATGAGAAAATACTACAGCAGCAGGTGGATAATACAGAACAGATGGTAACTAACTGCAACTGATAAATAGAATTTTATTTGATTATATAATGAAAGATTATGGAAGGAGAAATGTGTAATGAATTTCGGACAGAATCTATACAACTGGTTTTTAAGCAATGCCCAGTCACTTGTGCTCATGGCAATTGTAGTAATCGGGCTTTATCTTGGTTTCAAGAGGGAGTTTTCCAAGCTCATTGGTTTTCTTATAATTGCACTTATTGCCGTAGGTCTGGTTTTCAATGCTTCTGGCGTCAAGGATGTACTTTTGAACCTGTTTAACAGAGTTGTTGGTGCATAAGGAGGTGAAGGAAGATATGGAAATGCAAGTCTATATCGCTAATATTGGTAAATACAACGAGGGCGAATCAGTAGGTGCGTGGTTTACTCCACCTATAGACATGGAAGATGTCAAGGAGCGCATTGGCTTAAATGGTGAGTATGAAGAATATGCCATTCATGATTATGAGCTGCCCTTTGATATTGACGAGTACACATCCATTGATGAAATAAATCGTCTGTGTTCTATGGCAGAAGAATTGGAGGGAACTCCAATTGAGGACGAAATGAGAGAAATTCAGAGAACTTTCTTTGGCAGCTTTGAAGAGATGGTGGAGCACAAGGATGATATTATCTGTTATCCTGATTGTGACGACATGGAGGATGTCGCCTACTATCTACTTGAGGAATCCGGAAGGCTTGGTGAGATCCCCTCCGATTTACAAAACTATATTGACTATAAAGCCTATGGGCGAGATCTTGAGATTGAAGGAAATTTCCTTGTCACTCCCCATGGGGTTTTTGAATATGCAGGTTAGTTAAAAAATTTCCAGAAAAGGTGCCAGTGCTATAATTATCCCCTGTTAATTTATGTACTGGTCACCTTTCTTATTTGAAAATTCAAAACAGAAAGGATTGTTACATGTGAAGAAGATTAAAAGCTATACAAGCATCTGGAATGTGGAAAAGGTCATATATGCAATCAATGATTTCCAGCTGCCTTTTCCGGTTACATTCACGCAGATGGCATGGTTTGTTTGCTCCCTACTTCTGGTAGTTATGTTTGCAAATGTTTCACCACTTTCAATGATCCATGGTGCACTGCTTAAATATGTGGGAATCCCTGCTGCGCTTACATGGTTCATGTCACAAAAGACTTTCGATGGGAAAAAGCCCTTCGGCTTTTTAAAATCCGTGTTTTCATACATCGTTAGAGCAAAAGTTACTTATGCAGGAAAACCAGTGAGACTTAAAAAAGAAATTGTGGACGAAGCTATTACCGCAGTTAGGAGTGAAATTTATGACTTATCCCATTAAATATATAGAAAATAATCTTGTATTTAACCATGATGGAGAATGTTTTGCTTATTATGAGATGATACCCTACAATTACTCATTTCTCAGTCCGGAAGAAAAATATCAGGTGCACGACAGTTTTCGTCAGCTTATAGCCCAGAGCCGTGATGGAAAAATACATGCCTTGCAGATTGCAACAGAATCCAGTATCAGGATAACACAGGAGAACAGCAAGAGAGAAGTCACTGGAAAATTAAAGGAAGTTGCCTATCAAAAAATCGACCAGCAGACCGAAGCGTTAGTCAGCATGATTGGTGAAAACCAGATTGACTATCGCTTTTTTATTGGCTTCAAGCTCCTTTTAAACGAGCAGGAAGTGAGCATTAAAACTATAGGTGAGTCCATAGCTATGACTTTTTCTGATTTTCTACATGAGGTAAATCACAAGCTCATGGGTGATTTTGTAAGCATGAGCAATAAAGAAATTGACAGGTTTATGAAAATGGAGCGTTTGCTTCAAAGCAAGATTTCCCGCAGATTTAAATTTCGCAGGCTAAACAAGAATGATTTTGGCTACTTAATTGAACATCTCTATGGAAAGACAGGTACACCTTATGAGGAATATGAATACCATTTGCCTGTAGAAAAGCTAAAGCAGGAAACTCTAGTAAAAAGATATGACATTATAAAACCTACTCGCTGCCTGGTGGAAGAAAAGCAGAGATACTTGAGAATTGAACATGAAGACCAAACGACCTATGTTTCCTATTTCACTATAAATTCCATTGTGAGAGAGCTTGATTTTCCATCCTCGGAAATTTTCTACTATCAGCAGCAGCAATTTACTTTCCCCATAGACACCTCTATGAATGTAGAAATTGTCGCCAACAAGAAAGCCTTGACTACTGTTAGAAACAAGAAAAAAGAGCTTAAAGACTTGGACAATCATGCTTGGGAGTCCAACAATGATACAGGTAATGATGTTTTAGAAGCGCTTGATAATGTAAATGAACTGGAAACCAATCTGGATAAGACAAAGGAAGCTATGTACAAGTTGAGCTATGTTATATGTGTATCAGCTTCAAGCCTTGATGAACTGAAACGCCGTTGTAATGAAGTTATGGACTTCTATGACGATTTAAGCATTAAGCTGGTACGCCCTTTTGGAGATATGCTGGGACTTCATGGTGAATTTCTACCTGCCAGCAAGCGCTACATGAATGACTATATCCAGTATGTTACCAGTGATTTTTTAGCTGGTTTAGGCTTTGGTGCCACACAGATGCTTGGAGAAAAAGAAGGAATATACATTGGATACAATCTTGACACAGGGCGAAATGTGTACTTAAAGCCTAGCCTTGCAGCCCAGGGCGTGAAAGGTTCTGTTACCAATGCTCTTGCAGCAGCTTTCCTTGGTTCACTTGGTGGTGGAAAATCATTTTCAAACAACCTGCTTGTTTATTATGCTGTTCTCTATGGAGGACAGGCGGTAATTGTTGATCCAAAGTCCGAGCGCGGCAGGTGGAAAGAAACACTGCCGGAAATTGCCCATGAAATCAACATTATAAACCTTACGAGAGAGGAAAGTGACAAGGGATTGCTTGACCCTTACGTGATTATGAAAAAAACAAAGGATGCGGAAAGCCTTGCAATTGACATTCTTACCTTTTTAACTGGAATTTCAAGTCGTGATGGAGAGAAATTCCCGGTTCTTCGTAAAGCCATTCGCAGAGTAACACAAAGTGAAAATAAAGGACTTTTGCGTGTCATTGATGAGCTGCATAAGGAAAATACAACTGTTGCCAACAGTATTGCCGATCATATTGACAGTATTAAGGACAGTAATCTTGGTCAACTGTTATTTTCAGGCGGTACTACTATTCAGTCTATCAGCCTTGACAGACAGCTGAACGTCATACAAGTGGCTGACTTGGTACTGCCGGATGCAGAAACAAATTTTAAGGAATATACCACCGTAGAACTTCTAAGCGTAGCCATTTTAATTGTTATAAGCACCTTTGCTCTTGACTTCATTCATTCCGAACGCAGTGTATTTAAAATTGTGGACTTGGATGAAGCATGGAGTTTTTTGCAGGTGTCACAGGGTAAGACGCTTTCCAACAAGCTTGTAAGGGCCGGTCGTGCCATGAATGCAGGTGTTTATTTCGTGACGCAGAATGCGGATGATCTGCTTGATGAAAAGATGAAGAACAATATAGGACTTAAATTTGCATTTCGTTCCACGGATATCAATGAAATAAAGAAGACACTGGAGTTTTTTGGAGTAGATAAGGAAGACGAGAATAACCAGAAGCGATTGCGTGAACTTGAAAATGGTCAATGCCTAATCTCTGATCTTTATGGCCGTGTAGGTGTCATTCAGATTCATCCGGTATTTGAAGAACTTCTCCATGCCTTTGACACCCGACCACCGGTTAAGAAAGAGGTGACCTAAATGAGCTTGAAGAAAGTACAGATGAAAAAGATACGAAAAATCTTTATAACTATCTTGCTGGTCACCGTAATATCCTTTCTTTTTTTAGTCATTGTTGGAACTGTAGTACATGCATCAGGTCTTGTAGATGATACAGTAAGTTCCAAGAATACTTACTCCAAATATCCTCTTGGCAATTATCAGCTGGATTTTTACGTGGATAATTCCTGGGGCTGGCTGCCCTGGAACTGGACAGATGGAATAGGCAAACAGGTCATGTATGGGCTATATGCCATCACCAATTTTATATGGACAATTTCACTCTACCTGTCCAATGCCACAGGATATCTGGTGCAGGAAGCCTACTCACTTGATTTTATCTCCAAGACTTCAGATGCCATCGGGAAGAACATGCAGACTTTGGCAGGCATTTCGCCAAATGGCTTTCAAAGTTCCGGTTTTTATGTGGGATTTCTTCTGATTTTCATCTTGATAATTGGTATATATGTTGCCTATGTAGGGCTTATCAAGAAAGAAACTACTAAAGCTGTTCATGCAGTAATTAATCTAGTTGTAGTCTTTATTCTTTCTGCTTCCTTTATTGCCTATGCTCCAGATTATATTGGTAAAATCAATGATTTTTCATCTGATGTCAGCAATGCCAGCTTATCCATTGGTGGAAAAATTGTCATGTCAAATTCAAAAACCAAGGGTAAAGACAGTGTAGATATGATAAGGAACAACCTGTTTTCCATACAGGTACAGCAGCCCTGGCTTCTACTACAGTATGGCAATTCCGACATGGATAAAATTGGACAAAAAAGGGTTGAAAAGCTGATTTCTGCTGATCCTGATAAGAATAATGGAAAGGATAGAGAAACAGTTGTAAAAGAGGAAATTGAGGACAAGAACAACATGAATCTTACCATTACCAAAACCATTACACGCCTTGGTATGGTATTTTTTCTGTTTATTTTCAATATAGGGATTTCCATATTCGTGTTTTTGCTGACAGGTATTATGATATTCTCACAAATACTTTTCATAATCTATGCCATGTTTTTGCCTATGAGTTTTCTACTGTCCATGATACCTGGTTTTGATAACATGGCAAAGCATGCCATAATGAAGCTTTTTAATGTGATTATGACAAGAGCAGGTATTACACTTATTGTCACTGTTGCCTTTTCAATCTCTACAATGATTTATACCCTATCGGAAGGATTCCCCTTTTTCCTAATTGCATTTTTGCAGATAGTGACATTTGCCGGTATTTATATGAAGCTTGGAGATCTGATGGGCATGTTCAACTTGCAGGCAAATGACTCCAAGCAGATGGGACACAGAATTTTTCAAAAACCTTACAAGCTGTTAAACCGTGGGACACGAAGACTAAAAAGGAAAATCGGACGTATCCTTGTTGCCGGAACAACTGGTGCGGCAGCTGGAGCCATGGCAGGTGCCGCAGCTTCAAAAAAGTCTGGAAAATCTCAAAGAGCACAGCCTAATCATAAACGTCCAGCCAGCAGCTCTGATGTATCATCCGAAAATAAGCCAAGTTTTGGAGAGAGTGTCGGTGAGAAAGTTGGAGCAGTTATGGATACTAAAGATCGCATTGCAGATAAAGCAGGACAAATAAAAGAGCAGGCAAAGGATCTGCCAGTCAATGCACGTTATGCCCTATACCATGGGAAAAAGCAAGTATCAGACAAGGTAGTAAAAAATGTGGATGGCTTCAAAAGTGGTATGGTACAAACACTAGAGTGTAAAAAGCAGGAACGAGCAAAAAACGGAAATCTACGCCGAGAGACAATTGCAAAGCGTCGAATGGAGCTGGACAAAGCACGTCAGCAGAGTACAACGAAGCAGCCTGTAACAGAGCAGCTAAATATACAAAAAACATCATCTCCCAGTCCGGTACGTACTAGACCTGTAACATCTAGTGATATTCCCAAAACAAACAGGGCCAACATGAGTCAAACAAATTCATTTACTGATGGGATGACAACAAACAGTTCTGAAAATCTTAATATGAACTCTCCTATAGCAAGTACACCAAAATTTACAGAAAATCATGTTTCTAGCAAAGATTATTCTTATGAAAAAGGGAAAGGATCGGAGAATATTTATCAAAAGCCAGTTGTAAAGTCTTCCACTTTAAGATCTACCACACAGCAGCGCCAAAAAGTAAAAGAGCAAGTAGGCAAAAGGCAGAAAGGACGAAGAAAATGAAGCTTAAACATTTGATTGTCCTCGGTGTTGTGTTTGCTGTACTGCTTTTTCTTCTTATTTTTGTTGCTGTCTTTATTTCAGATGAAGACAGTGGAAATGACAGCGATATTGATCTTGCAGGTTCCAATTTGTCACAGGAAGTGCTGGCACACAAGCCTATGGTTGAGAAGTATGCCAGGGAATATGGAATTGAAGAATATGTAAGCTATTTGCTTGCCATCATGCAGGTGGAAAGTGGCGGACGAGGAACAGATGTCATGCAATCTATTGAATCTGCAGGAGTGTCCGCAGGTTCCTTTTCTGTAGAGGAATCCATAAAGCAAGGCTGTAAATATTTTGTAACCTTGCTTGAGTATTCCAAGAAAAAAGGCTGTGATATAAATACTGTTGTACAGTCTTATAACTATGGAGAAGGTTTCATAGATTATGTCGCCAGTCATGGCAAGAAGTACACATTTGAACTTGCAGAGAGCTTTGCAAGAGAAAAATCCGGTGGAAATAAAGTCACTTATACAAATCCAATTGCTGTAAGAAAAAACGGCGGTTGGATGTATGGCTATGGAAACATGTTTTATGTGCCGTTGGTATTACAATATCTGAGCACTCCTCGTTTTGATAATACCACAGTCCAGACAATTATGACAGAAGCCCTTAAATATGAAGGCTGGAAATATATGTTTGGTGGCAGCAACCCAAACATTTCATTTGATTGCAGTGGGCTGACACAGTGGTGTTTTGGGAAGGCCGGAATTAAACTTCCCAGGACAGCCCAGGAGCAATATGATATGACGCAGCACATTTCCCTATCAGAAGCAAAGCCAGGTGATCTGGTGTTTTTTCATGGTACCTATAATGCAGGAACCTATATCACGCATGTGGGCATTTATATTGGAAACAATCGTATGTATCATGCGGGCAATCCTATAGGATACGCCGACCTCACTACTTCATACTGGCATGAGCATTTGGTAAGCGCAGGTAGAATTAAAAATAAATAGAAAGGAAAATTTAAGATATGAAGATATGGAAAAAAGAAAAGAAGCTTAGGGCGAAAAAGGTACATGTTATGAAAGTTGGTACCCATAGGAAATCCATCATTTTTCTGTGGGTACTGCTTGTTGGCAGTATTATTTTTGGAATTTATAAGAATTTTACTGCCATAGATATAAAAACTGTTCATGAAACAAAGGTCATTGAAAAACAAGTGGTGGATACCAATCAGATAGAAAATTTCGTGAAGAACTTTGCCAATATCTACTACTCATGGCAAAACAACCAGAAGTCTATAGATGCGCGAACAGAAAACCTCAAAGGGTATCTGACTAAGGAATTGCAGGATTTGAATACTGATACTATTCGAAGAGATATACCAACGTCTTCTACAGTTAATGACGTGGAAATCTGGAAAGTAAAAAAGGTAGATAACAATAAATATGAAGTTATTTTTTCTGTTGATCAATTGATAACGGAAGGTACTACAAAAAAGGTTGTTGATTCCTCTTATGAAGTGACAGTCTATGTTGATAAATCCGAAAACATGGCCATTATAAAAAATCCAACCATTTGTGGAATACCTGCCAAGTCAGTTTATGAACCAAAGATACCAGAAAGTGATGGTAGAGTGGGTGAGGCTACTACAGAGGAAATCAACGAATTCTTAAAGACATTCTTTAAACTCTACCCTACTGCAAGTAAAAAGGAGTTGTCCTACTATGTAAAAGACGATGTACTGAAACCAGTTAGTAAGGATTATGTATTTTCAGAGCTTATCAATCCCGTGTATCGAAAAATTGATAATAAAGTGCAGGTATCGGTATCTGTGAAGTACCTTGATCAACAGACAAAGGCGATACAAATTTCACAGTTTGATTTGACTCTGGATAAGGATAGAAATTGGATGATTGTTAAATAAAAATAGCAACAAATGTTATATTATCAAGAATAGAAATTACCATGCTTTATCATTTATTAACGATTTATATTAATTACTAAATAAAAAGAATATTTTTATTCCTTTCCAAGCAGCCATAATATATTTACACCTAAAGCATCAGCTATGGCAACAAGTTCCTTGTCTGTAACCGGTCTTGTTTTGGATTCAATTTTGGATATTGCTGTTTTTTCAAGAGTTATTCCTCTTACTGCAAGTCTAGCGAGTAAATCGTTTTGAGTTATTTTGGGCTTATTTCTAAGCCTTGCATATTTGACCTTATCACCAATTAAATTTTTGTTTTTATTTTTAGTGTATGCCATTAAGCTAATCCTCCAAAATAATCCTTTGTCTATATTGATTATATGTGAGAAATAATGTTATAATTTGCTTGTGAAGCAAGTTTACTAATTATATGGAGGATTTTATGGATAAGAAAATGAGAATAAGGCATGAAATAGAAGAAACTAGGCATATTTTAAATAATAAATTATCACAGAATATCTTAAATAAAGATATGATAGATGTGGATATATTAAGTGTAAGCTGGGAATTAGACAAGTTAATTCTTGATTACATAAAAGAGGAAAGTTTGCATAGATAGAAACTATATTGTTTATACTTATTTTTTATTATATTCGTTAGTAAATATAGTAATATATTAAAATTGTAACAAAACAAGCATTAATTGCAATAGCATGCAGTATGCTCATTGATATATATTATATTTTAAAAGAAGTTACATCGTTTAAAGATTTAGAAAGCAGTCATTTTGTCTCTATTAACAAGGACTTATATAAAATATATGGAATTGATTATAAACAAATTGATAGATATAAAGGATTGATGATTTAAATAGAACTTTTTATAAAAAATTTATAGTTAAGTTTTTTAATGCTAATTTTTTAGAAACGAGATCTAATATAGTTTCTGCAAATATTAATTTTGTAGAGGAAATATTACATCTAGGTAAGGAAAATATTGAAGATGATGAGTTCGTACCTTTGGGTGGAACGGTTAATATTATTTGCAGGAATGGTTTAAAGATGGTAATGCATACGTGGAGAGATAAAGAGTATAAACACCTTGATATTTTGGAAAATGAAATAAGTACCTATTTAAGGTTTGAATATAAAATAAATGATAAAAAAGAATGGTTACATGTAATTGAAAAAGGTGAAGAATGGTATTAATATAATAAAAATTTCAGAAAATAAAATGGCCTTTATATTTAAAATAATGCTATTACTTATGGTATGTATTGAAAGTAATGCATTATTAATTTTAAGTTAAATTATAAATAATTAGTTGTAAAATACAACGGTTGTATGATACAATTCATTTGAGGTGGTTATATGGAAGAAACCGAAAGTAATTATTTAAGAGAGCTGATTAGGATATTAGTAAGAAATCTAGGAATATTGGAGAAAGGAGATTCAGTTTGTTGTGGTGTAACTATTTCGCAATGTCATGCTATTGTAGAGATTGGGAGAGCACAAAAAATTTCTTTGAATAGGCTTGCTGAAATACTGACTTTGGATAAAAGTACAATGAGCAGAACAATAAATAATCTTGTTGAAAATGATTTTGTAATTAGAGAACTGCATCCAGATGATAGACGATACGTAACAATAAAACTTACAGATAAGGGAGTAGGAGCATTTAAAAATATTGAAGGAAGTATGGAAGAATATTATGAAAGAATTTTTAAATCTATACCTGAACATAAAAGGGAACAAGTAATTGAAAGTTTAAAATTGCTTGTTAAGGCTGTAAATCAAAATAAATGTTGTTAAGGAGGAATATATTATGAAAAATTCAATTAAAGGTCAAGTTAAAGAGTATTATGGCAATATAGCTAGAAAGGTAAGCGATAAAACCAATGTTAATTGTGGATGCGGTACATCATCATGCTGTGGAGATACTACCAAAAATCAAAATTTGTATACTAAAGATTTTATAGAAGGGTTGCCGGATGAAGCTGTAAATGCATCACTTGGATGTGCAAACCCTGTTGTACTTGCTAATCCTAAATTGGGTGAAACAGTTCTGGATCTGGGAAGTGGTGGCGGAATAGATGTCTTTATTTCATCTAAATATGTTGGTGAAGATGGGAAAGTGTATGGCCTTGACATGACAGATGAAATGCTGGAATTAGCAAACAAAAATAAAGAAAAAATGGGAGTTAAAAATGTAGAATTTATAAAGGGATATATTGAAGATATACCTTTAAAAGATGAAACAATAGATGTTATTACATCAAATTGTGTAATAAATCTATGTGAAAGTAAAGAAAAAGCCTTGTCAGAAGCTTATAGGGTATTAAAAAAGGGTGGAAGGTTAGCAATTGCGGATATTGTTGTTCTTAAAGATGTACCGGAAAATATAAGGCATAGTGTTGAAATGTGGGTAGGGTGTATTGCAGGTGCTTTACCAATCAAAGAATATGAGGAAATACTTGAAAAGGTCGGATTTAAAGATATTGAAATAACGCCGATAAATATATATACCAAGGATGTTATAGAAGATATTGCAAAGCAAAAAAAATTAGATGATGTATATAGTAAAATAGATACGGATATTGTTGATGGAGCTTTCGCAGGAGCGCATGTAAAGGCATATAAATTTTAGGATAAAGATTGTATATAAGTGGGAGATGTGGAGAAAGGTGAATTTTAATATTGAAGAAATAACTGAAAAACACTGGGAAGAAGTATCAAAAATTTATTTGGAAGGTATAAATACAGGTAAAGCCACATTTCAGACAGAAGTACCTACATGGCAGGATTGGAATAACAGCCACATTAAATCATGTAGATTAATAGTATGTTCATCTACTAAAGTATTGGGATGGGCAGCTTTAAGCCCAATTTCAAGTAGATGTGTATATGCAGGTGTTGCAGAAGTAAGCATATATATAAAAAAGGAATACAGAGAGAAGGGCATAGGAACCGCCCTTCTAACAAACTTAATAAAATTTTCAGAAGAAAATGGATTCTGGACTTTGCAATCTGTAATTATAAAGGAGAATATTAAAAGCATAGATCTTCATAAAAAATGTGGTTTTAGAAAAGTAGGTATAAGAGAAAGATTGGGAAAAATGAGTAATGGTGTATGGCATGATGTGGTTTTGATGGAACACAGAAGTAAATCAGTTGGAATAAATTAGATGCATATAGTAGAAATTAATTAGATATTTATACAAATTGAGAATAAATAAAATCTTATTACATAGACTATTATACATATAATAGTCTATAATTTTAATTAATTTTAGTAATGTTGTTGACAATACATAGATAATAATCTATATTTATAAATATAGATTATTATCTATGTGAAAAATGATTTTGTGAATTTATATTTAAAAGTTAAACATAAAGATTTTAAAAATAAAAATAAAAAGCTTTTTGAATTAATATGAATTTTACGAAATTATAATTGATAAATCATAGGATTAAGTTTTTTAGTTTCATTCTCCCTAACTGATGAAATTATTTAGTTAATCCTATGAAATTTCAAGATAGTTGTTTAATGCTATTTATATAAAATGTTAAATGTATGCTAAATAATTATTATAATTATTGATAACTAATATGATCTACCATATGATTATGAATAAGTAATTACATAAAAGAATTAGGGAGTGATATTATGCAAAAGAAAGTATTATTTTTATGTACTCAAAATTCTGCAAGAAGCCAAATGGCAGAGGCCATACTAAATGATAAAGGTAAGGGCAAATTTATTGCCTTTAGTGCGGGAAATCAGCCAGCTGATGATATTAATATTTATGCAAAAATTGTTATGAAAGAAATGGGTATAGATATTAGTAATTACAAACCTAAGTCAATACAACAATTTTTAAATGAGGAGTTTGATTTTGTTATTACATTATGTGATAAGGCTAAAAATGAATGTCCTACTTTACCAAATGATGCAATTTATGTGCATTGGGGGATAACTGATCCGAGAGATTTTAAGGGAAATGAGGAAGAGACAGTTAATCACTTTAAAAAAATTAGAAATGAGTTGGCTAAAAGAATTAATTTATTTATTGCTCTACCAATAGATAAATTGGACAAGGTGACATTGAGAAAAAGATTAGATGAAATAATTTTAAAATAATATTTTATTTTTAATATATGGCTATAGTGAAAGATTAAAAGGTATAAAAATAATGTTTTATTGATTATAAATTAATCATTATAAGTAACAAATAAATGTTCATTACATAGGTTATTATATATATAATAACCTATTATTTTTATTTATTACAATAATCATATTGACAACACATAGATAATAGTCTATATTATACATATAGATAATCATCTATATAAGGAGGTGACTTTATGAATTTGGATTACGAACTAAACGCAAAAATATTCAAGGCACTGTCAGATCAAAACAGATTAAAGATCATTGATATACTTTCCTGTGGTGAAAAATGTGCTTGTGATTTACTGGAACATTTTGATTTTACACAGCCTACTCTATCTCACCATATGAAAGTTCTGATGGATTGTAAGCTTATTAAATGCAGAAAAGAAGGGGTATGGAGTCACTATTCATTAGATAATACTAATACGAATAAGCTGATGTTGTTTTTAATGAATATTATGACGGATACAGAGGAATGTATCTGTAAAGGCAAGAGTATTGGTTTATGTAAAACTGACAATGAAAAATAAATTTATATAATAAGGAGAGATTTATATGAAAAAAATGATAATTTTTGAACCGGCAATGTGCTGTTCTACAGGTGTATGCGGACCTTCCATAGATCCAGAATTGTTAAGGATCTCCACTGCTATTAATACACTTCAAAAGAAAGGAATATTGGTTGAAAGGTATAATTTGACCAGTAATCCCCAAATATTTGTAGACAATAAAACAATTAATGAGGTATTGAATAAAGAAGGTACAGAAATACTTCCAGTAACTATGGTAGATGGTGTAATAGTAAAAACAAAGGCATATCCGACAAATAAGGAATTTTGTGAATTACTAGGTATATCAGAAGATTATTTAAAAACTGGACTTAAGATAAAGTCTAAAGGCTGTGATTGCGGAGGAGGATGTTGTTAATGTTTAAAAAATTTAACCCTGACAGTATACATTTAACTAAATATTTGTTTTTTACAGGTAAAGGCGGTGTAGGCAAGACTTCCACTGCTTGTGCCACTGCTGTTACCCTTGCAGATCAAGGGAAAAAAATCATGCTCATTAGTACAGATCCAGCTTCCAACTTACAGGACGTGTTTGGTACAGATCTCGATAATAAAGGAGTTGAAATTAAAGAGGTACCAAATTTGACAGTAGCAAACCTCAATCCTGAAAAGGCTGCGGAAGAGTACAGGGAAAGTGTAATAGCTCCATATCGAGGTAAGCTTCCGAAAGCAGCCGTTAAGAATATGGAAGAACAGCTTTCAGGTTCTTGTACTGTGGAAATAGCAGCTTTTAATGAATTTTCAACTTTTATTACTGATGAAAAAATTGAAGAAAAATTTGATCATATAATTTTTGATACAGCACCTACAGGGCATACTTTGAGGATGCTTCAACTTCCTTCGGCTTGGAGTAATTTTATAGGAGAAAGTACTCATGGAGCTTCATGTTTAGGGCAGTTATCAGGACTTGAAGATAAGAGATCATTATATAAAAATGCGGTTGAAACTTTATCGGATGGAACAACGACTACTCTTGTTCTTGTTTCAAGGCCTGAAATTACACCTCTTAAAGAAGCAGAAAGAGCATCTAAAGAATTAAGAGATATAGGTATAAATAATCAGTCAATGATTGTAAATGGTGTACTTGAAATTCATAATGACAATATTTCAAACGCAATTTATTTAAAGCAGAAAAATGCTTTAGAGAATATGCCTAAAAGCTTAAAAGATCTTGAAATTTATGAAATACCACTTAGGCCATATAATGTAACAGGAATTAAAAATATAAGAGCATTTTTAAAAAAAGATAACGTTGAATATAAAGTTGCAGAATTAAATGTAAATAAAATAAATAAGCTGAAAGATATAGTTGATGATCTATACAATAATGATAAAAAGGTGATATTTACTATGGGAAAAGGCGGAGTAGGTAAGACGACAGTTGCGGCTGCCATTGCCCTGGGACTTTCAAAAAGAGGTAAAAAGGTTCATTTGACTACTACTGATCCAGCAGCACATTTAAAATTTGTTTTAAACAAAAATTATGGTATTACAATAAGCCATATTGATGAAAAAGAGGAACTTGAAAAATATAAAACAGAAGTATTAAATAATGCCAGAAAAACTATGGATGAAAGCGACATAGCATATATTGAAGAGGATTTAAGATCTCCGTGCACACAGGAAATAGCTGTATTCAGAGCTTTTGCAGATATAGTTGAGAAATCAAAGGATGAAGTTGTGGTAATAGATACAGCACCTACAGGTCATACATTATTACTATTAGATTCCACAGAAAGCTATAATAGAGAAATACAGCGTTCAGAAGGCAATATACCTCAATCTGTCAAAGATCTTTTACCTGAACTCAAAAATGCCAATGATACAGAAGTCATTATTGTAACTTTGGCCGAGGATACTCCAGTTTACGAATCCATGCGTCTCGAAGCAGATCTAGAACGTGCGGGAATTGCAAGTAAGTGGTGGGTTATAAATTCTAGTATGTATATGGCTGATACTACAAATAGTGTACTCAAGGCTAAAGCAAGCAATGAAATACCATGGATAAACAAAGTCAATGAAATTTCCAATGGAAATTTTGCATTAATAGAATGGAAAGCAGAAGAAATTAAAGATGAAAAATTATTTGAGTTATTAGGTTAAAGAAAACAGGAGGAATGTATATGAAAAGTAAATCATCTAGATTGTCATTGCTTGATCGTTATTTGACGCTTTGGATATTTCTTGCTATGTTTGCAGGAATTTTGCTTGGGTGGGGTGTACCGGGTATATCAAGAGGACTATCCAGTCTGTCCGTTGGAACTACATCCATTCCAATTGCAATAGGGCTTATTGTAATGATGTATCCGCCACTCGCCAAAGTAAACTATAAAGAACTTGGAAAAGTATTTAGAAATCCTAAGGTATTATCTTTATCACTTATTCAGAACTGGATAATAGGACCTATACTGATGTTTGCACTTGCAGTAATATTTTTACATGCTTATCCTGCATATATGACAGGTCTTATCCTCATTGGAATTGCCAGATGTATTGCCATGGTTATTATATGGAACAGTCTGGCAGATGGTGACACGGAATATGCAGCTGCACTTGTAGCTTTTAACTCTATATTCCAGGTTATATTTTATTCTATATATGCTTATATATTCATAACTGTACTTCCAACTTGGTTTGGACTTACCGGCTATAGTGTAGATATTTCTATGGGGAAAATTGCCTCATCTGTTGCAGTTTATCTTGGCGTGCCTTTTGCACTTGGAATACTGAGCAGGTTGTTGTTGGAGCCTAAAATGGGTACTGAATGGTATACAAAAAAATTTATCCCTAAAATAAGCCCTTTGGCTTTGATTGCATTATTGTTCACTATTGTTGTAATGTTTACCTTTAAAGGAAAGTATATTATAGAATTACCTTTAGATGTAATCAGAATTGCCATACCACTTGTAATCTATTTTGTAGTTATGTTTTCAATTTCGTTTTTTATAAGTTATAAATCAGGTATAGATTATAAGAAGACAGCTACACTTTCATTTACTGCTGCAAGTAATAATTTTGAGCTTGCTATAGCTGT
>ENA-UOOI01001527-UOOI01001527.1-fermentation-metagenome-genome-assembly--contig:-NODE-1527-length-23664-cov-3.997035_pt1 | contig 23664 bp, 21 predicted proteins | sample MGYA00245779_ERZ724027 | MGnify/ENA primary metagenome ERZ724027 (study PRJEB28704, sample SAMN03018318) | fermentation metagenome | biome: anthropogenic terrestrial biome; feature: soil; material...
TAAAGTGGAAGTTACCCTGAAAAATATCAAGAGTGGAAATTACTATGGGAAAAGGTGCATCATCTAAAGGGAATATTCTTCTTTAAGCATGCTATTCACAAACTCAATATCGAAATTTCGGTGCCCTTGGCTTTTCCCCAATTGACCATATTCTCATGCTCGGGGTTCTCATCATCGGCTATAGCCTCAAGAAATTTCTCATACCCAGGCTCTCCACCAACATCCTCTGGCGGTGTATCACCGGCTCCGCCGATGCAAACAGGATAGTATAGCCTTCCACAATCTTTTCAACCACTATGTAATGCTGCCATTCGTCCCCAAAGTCGTATATGTATTTCATCTTTTTAAATCTAGGAATATAATGAGATAACTTTACATTACTATCAAGTTTAGCCTCTATTTCCTGAGGATAATCAAAAGTCCCTTCATTGCAAACCAAAAGGATAATCGGCCTCAGGCTTTCCCTATTGTATGCAGGATGATTGATATACGCGTCGCTTGAGTATTTTTTATCAGATATCTTGTTATCATAAATATAAAATTTATAATAAGATGCAGCCTCGCATGACTTATTCATCCTTATCTAAGAATAGAGTATTCCTGATAAGAGTAATTCTATATATTAATTATCCAAAGATTAATTCTTTGATCCTTGATACATTAATATCACGGTCTATAAGTTTATTCATGAATAGCAAAGATTGTAGGGCTATTCCTTTCTCCCATTTTAAGTCAACTTAAGTCAACGATAAAATCACTCAATCTGAATTATTTATATCCTTCCTATGCTGCATTTTCGTCTCCGAAAAATACCTTGAATGTCTTGAAGATAAGTTTCAAATCCAACCAGAAGTTTCTATCCTGTATGTATTTTATATCCAGCTTTACCCATTCATCGAACCCTATGCTGTCCCGTCCCATCACCTGCCAATAGCATGTAAGGCCCGGCTTTACGGCAAGCCTTAACTTTTCATAAGGGCCATACTGTTTTACTTCCCTTGGAAGAGGCGGCCTCGGCCCTACTATACTCATGTCTCCCTTTAATATGTTGAAAAGCTGGGGAAGCTCATCGATGCTTGTTTTCCTTATGAATTTTCCAACTCTCGTAATCCTGGGATCGTCTTTTATTTTAAATGCCGGTCCTGTCTGTTCATTTTTTTCTTTTAAATTATCCAGCAGTTCCTCGGCATTGCATACCATGGATCGGAATTTCAGCATGTTGAATTCTTTCGCGCCTTTTCCGCATCTTTTCTGTATAAAAAAAACCGGACCATTGGAGTCAAGTTTTATCAGAATTGCTGTTACGATGAATAAAGGCGATAAAATTATAATTGCAAAAAGCGAACAGACTATATCAAACAACCTTTTGAAAAACAAGTATATACTGCCTTTACTGGCGACAGTTTCTTCTACAGCCTCGAGTTTAAGAGCATTGTTTACATCCAATGTAAATCCCTCCAAGCGTTAAATTTAATATATAATTATAAATTCGTTTGAAGCAATAAAGTGCCGTTTGCAGCAAATTTCTACTGCAAATATTTAATATCTTTAACCTCCCTCATGTCCTTGCGGACCGAAACACCGCACCTCAAATCAGGATTTTTTAAGCCTTTGAAATCATGAATTGGCTCTTCGCCCACGAATGGCAGCCTTTTCTCTCACGCAGTTTACGCTTAGGGATATAAAAAATAAGGCGATCCTGAAAGCGGTATTCAAGTCTGGCCTTAACATTATCTTCATTACCAGTCTCTACAAAAGCTGCATACCATTTATCCATATTTTTTTTATAAAATTGCCCTTCATCCATAATCTTGATTATCCTGAATTATCAGATTTTAACTTTAATAATATTTTTAATGGCTTTAAAAATATTGCAATATTATCAGTTCAAAACATCATTTCTCAAATTTCTTGTCGCCATCTTGTCGCCATTGTGGGTCTATGTATTCTACAATTTCCACTTTAATTCCTGCAAAAAATTAAATATTTTTTAACTTTTTTTGATTATTTTATTCTTCATCCTTGATATAGAAACCGCGCAGGCAGTGAAATGTCTCATTTTCCTCATTATTTTCACCGTTTTGATATTTTTAATTTTCTCATGAAATATCCCATGAAGTAGTTGTATTCATATATATTCATGCGCTTTATGACCGCAGCGTATATTATCATGCCAAGGACAGTCGACACGATAAGGCCTGCAAATTGTTTGATCAGGGAAGCTCCCAGAGCGGCCGACAAATATTTATTTATAAAGAATACGAATATACCCATTATTGCCGCGGCCACTATGACTTTCAAAAATGTTTTCAATATCCTTTCCATATCCAGAGCGATCTTTCTGTTTAAAGTGTAGAACAGCAAAATAGTTGTAATTATCGCCGACAGTGAAGTCGCAAGTGCTAATCCTTCTATGCCCATGGCCATGTAAAGCAAATAGTTCAATATTATGTTTAAGACGATTCCTATCACGCCGTTTATCGTCGGAGTTTTGGTATCCTTTATCGAATAAAACGCTCTTCCCAGTATATCCCTTATCCCATAAAAGACCATCCCCGGGGAATAAAATAGAAGCACTGCTGCAGTTACCACGGCCGCCTTGCTGTCAAAGGCTCCCCTCTCGAATGCCACCCTTACAAGAGGCCTCCTTAAAATCATCATCCCGACTGTGGCGGGAACTATTATTAAAGCAATCATATTTATTGCGCTTGCAAGTGTCGATTTGTATTCATCCCGGTTGTCCTGTGCCGAAAGCTTTGAAAGATTGGCATACACGACTGTGGAAAGTGCAAACCCAAAGATGCTGTATACAAAAATCGTAAGTTTATTGCCGAAATTCAACATTGCCATGGCGCCTTCACCGGCATTGGATGCAAAAAACCTGTCTATAAGGAAATTGATCTGGGCGACGGATGCCCCTATGAGCACCGGTATTATGAGATGAAACATTTTTTTAATGCTCTCGTCTTTGAAATCGATTATCAGCTTATATCTGTAGCCCATGCTTTTGTATTTCGGTATCTGTATGACTGCCTGCACAAAACTTGCGATTATCAGCGATATGATGAGGCCTTTTGCACCGTATTTCAAACCCAAAAATGCAAGATAAAGAACTACTACTATATTGTAAAATATAGGTGTGGAGGCAGGCACTGTAAATTCACCATGGGCCTGCAGCACACCTGTAAGCACATTCTGAAGCCCTACGAATACCAAAGATACGAACATGATCTTTGTAAGCTCTATTGCCTGTGCATAGTTGGCCGCACTGTATTTTGTAGCAAACCCCGGCGCAAAAATCAAAACTATGTATTTGCCGAAAGCTATGCCGAACAGAACAAGAATTACAGAAATCAATAATGTTATGTTCATTATATTGTTTACAAAATAATTTCTCTTTTCATATGTTTTGTTTTCGATAAAATCACAGAGCATCGGAATAAATGTAGTACTGAGCGAACTTCCTATGCTTGTAAAGAGGATATTCGTCATGCCCATTCCAAATACATATATATCGCTTGCAAAGGATGCGCCGTATTTTGCCGCAATCAGGCTCTCCCTTCCAAAGCCGAGTATTTTGCTTATGATCATCAAAACGACTATTATGGCGGTGTTTTTCGCCATCTGCTTCTTCGACATCATTATACCTCATTATCTTAAAATATACGTCCGTTCATCCGTCAGGATACACTATTATTAAATATCAACATTCATATTATAATTGTTACCATTTATTATATCAGAAAACAGCAAATGCAATAAAGTTTTCATTTTAATCGCCCTAATAACAATCGCTATGCGGACTATCATACATTCCTTCGCAGATAATGGAATGCCTCTTTTTTTAAAGCCCGTATGTTTTGGCAAGATACCTTATAGTTGCCATATCCATATTATTCATTGCAGCGCTTCTTATCTCGTCTTTTGCATCTGAAGAAAAGCGTCCGAAAGCCCCTTTCGCATTGCTTATCTCTCCTGAAAAGTTTTCAGACGGATTACTGATCATCTTTGAATTGATCGCTATAACGGATAATACCCAGCTTTTGGCCTGACTGTTTGTCACATCGCCAAGTACCAAGCGAAGCTCCTTGTTTGTAGTTTTAAGCGCTGCAATCTTTGGGTCAACGGCAGGTTTTGCCTCTCCGCCTGATGCAGGCTGCGAGCCATTTTGAGCATTGCCGCCTTTATTTTGCTGCGCGCCTTCCTTTGATGCGAGCTGCGTTGCCAGCGTAAGGTTTATGCTGCCTGACGCCAATCTTATATCCTTTATGTCAAACATCAGTATGCGGCTGCCGATATCTATGGAACCATCGTCCAGTATCTTTACATTTTTGCCCGGATTTTTCTTGATGAGATTCAATGCGATACCCTCAGGTATCGTTATTTTCCCTATTGAAAGCTTCTGTATCTTCAGGCGGATGCTGCCACCTGCAACGGCGATATTCATCCGGCACTGCACGAAGAAGTCCTTATTCCAGAATGGCACAACGGCGCTTAATATGGCGTCGTTCCCTGAAAGCTTTATAAAAGGATCCTTTATCTTATTTTTATATTTGCTGCCCTTGAAATATTCACTTATGACCGCGTTTATGTCCGGCTCGCCAAGCTCAATATTTCCATTTCCAGTTACGGCTGTCTTGAGCTTCGCCGTAAGTGCCGATGTATCGGATATTTTTACAACGGCTATATCCCTGTTCCATGCAAGCAAACCGTAAGCTATCAAAAATGCCAGGATTAGTGCACAGACAACAGAACCCGCTATCACTGTCCATCTTTTTTTCTTATCCATGATTTCACCTTTGCTATAATTATTTATTAATATGCTTTTTATGACCGGATAAAATTCAAGCTTAATATAAATATCATTATAGCATAATTTTATCCATATTAAATTTCAAATTGGAAACAGATTCATGATGCGCGCAGATTATTTGAAAGATATTATTGAAAGGGCATCGGCTGAAAGTCTTTAGAATCTGTTAATTTTAGGTTCATAAAAAATTAGAAGTAACATAACAAGTTTTGTTGAATATACTGTATTATCGATATTTTTAGGGAGGATATGCACATGGCCTTTTCAGCGCGGGAACTTTTTGCCAGGATAATTAAATGTGAAGCCGGGGGAGAAGGGGACACAGGTATGAAAGCCGTCGCATGTGTGATCATGAACAGAGTCAACGTATCTGCCGGCGAATACTTAAGAATGGGTCAGGGCGATTTGCGAAAAATAATTTTTCAGCCGGGTCAGTTTGATTGCGCCCGTTCAATTATCGGCGGGCAGATTAACACCCAAACTATCTGGTCAAACCCTCCCGACCAGATACATTATGATATCGCCGATTGGGCTCTTTCGGGCCACAGACTATGGGAAATAGGAACTGCACTCTGGTATTTCAATCCTTTTATTCCGACCTGCCCTTTAATATTCCCCAAAAATGGCGCAGGTTCGATTATAAACAGGATCGGGCAGCACTGCTTCTATATACCTACAAGCGTTTACTATGAAACATGATTTTATAGTTTATAAGTAATTTTCAAGGAGGTTGGTTAATGTATCCTTATTGTTATCCAAATTGCTTTAAAATTCCAAATGCGGATGATACCAAACGGATGGATGATTTTTCAGATGAAGACTTTCCTGTTCCCGGAACGACATCAGGACAGCCCGTTACTCCCGCCGCCCCACCGCCTTCAACAGCGCAAGCGCCGGATAGTGTAATAGGGCAGACGCCGAGTGTTATAACAGACATCGGTTTTACGCAGGCGTATCTTAAGACACAAATAGGCAAAAACGTCAGGATCGAATTTTTGATAGGCACCAACATTTTGACGGATAGGCTGGGCGTACTTACGGATGTAGGTATAAGCTATATAATCATAAGGCCCGAGGGTACCGACGACAAGATGCTCTGCGATATCTACTCCATTAAATTCATTACCTTCTATTCATAAACTTTGAGCCGGCGGGACGGCTCTGTATTAAGCATGGCTTGACGCGGAGCTGTCCCCTGCCAGTATTTTCGTATCGAGATATCTGTATCTTCTTAAAAATTCATAAACTTTGGATGCGATTATATTCACCCCGCCTTTTGAGTCGGATTCTATGTTTAAAGGCATAAGCGGCTCATGCAGCGACATCCTTAGAAGGAACCATCCGTCACCGTTTTCCTTATCAAACGACACCCGTATCCCCTCGTAATTGTCAGGTGCTATGTCCCAATCCATTCTCTTTGCATATTCATGCAGATCATCGATAATTTTCATCCCGTATTCCTTGAAATCCTCACAGTTTAGATTCATCCGGAATTCTTTGGCTTCTTTTGGTTCCGGTAGCATACTTATAAGGCTTTCTATGCTTTTGCCCGTTTTTTTCAGGTTTGCCATCTTTATTATTATTTTCGTCATAAGGTATGCACCGTCGTCCAGAAAATAATTTTCATAAAGGGCGCCATGGCCCGATGTCTCCATAGCGAGGTAACATCCCTTTCCTTCCTTGTTAAGCCTTATAGCTTCGTCTATTACATTTTTATAACCCCTTTTAAATCTGTGATGTATGCCGCCCAGAGCCTCGATAAATTTTTTCAGTCCCGTCGATGTTACAGAGTCCGTAACGATTATGCTCCGTGGATGCTCATCCAAAACTATGGCGGACATAAGCGCAATCAATGCATTCCTGTTTATTTCCTTCCCGCCCTTCAAAACGGCTCCGGCTCTATCGACATCGGCATCGAATATTATTCCAAGGTCTGCGCCGTTTTTGACTACAGCGCTTGATATGGAGTCCATCGCTTCCTTATTTTCAGGATTGGGTATATGGTTCGGGAAGTGCCCGTCAGGCTCTGTAAACTGACTTCCGCAAGTATCCGCTCCGATGGGTTCTAAAACTTCGTTTTTGAAAAATCCTCCCGCTCCGTTTCCGGCATCGACTATTATCTTAAAGCCATCAAGAGGCTTCTCCGCGCCTGTTTCTTGCATTATCTTATCCCTCAGCCTCTTTGCATATGCTCTTATAAGTTCGGCTGTTTTTACACTGCCCGCCGTCTTTGGCTCATTGAATTTATTTTGCGATGCTTTATTCAATATATCCGTTATTTCTTCTTTTTCAAGGCCGCCGCCGCGGGTAAAAAATTTCATTCCGTTTCTGTTAAATGGAAGATGGCTTGCTGTTATCATTATGGCTCCGTCACAGTCAAACCCATCCATTACAGTGGACATAAACATAGCAGGAGTCGAAGCCATACCGCAGTCCAAAACGCTGCAGCCTGCCGATAACAGCCCGTCTATTGCAGCAGCCTTCAAAGCCGGACCGGATATCCTCGAATCCATGCCGACTGAAATCTTGAGCTTGTCTTTGCCTTTTGTCTTGTCGCTAAGCCATGCGGCAAATGCCTTCGCTATACTTTCCACTCTTTGTGATGTCAGATTCACATGCTGCCCCGGAATTCCCTCCGATGCCACTCCTCTTACATCGCTGCCATTTTGAAGCTTCATATATTCGCTATCGATCATCTTAAATATCCTCCTAATTTTTAGAATAACAGGAAAAATTGATTAACCGTACCCAACAAACTGGCACCATTGATTAACCGTCCCCAAACTTTAATTAACCGTCCCTAAACCAGCCGGCAAATCAGCTTCGATGAGAACAGGAAATTTGATTAACCGTCCCCTATATGAATTCAGTTACTATCTTTAAAAATAAAAGTGCAAATACGCCTATAAACACAGGTTTAATAACTTTTGAACCATTTTTTATGGCAAGACCCGAACCTATCCAGTTTCCGGCTATTCCGAACAATGCCGCAGGTATTCCTATCCCGAACAGCACCTTCCCACTCAACAAAAATGTCACAAGGGCGGCTATGTTCGATGAAAGGTTGACTATCTTTGAATTTCCGGAAGCTGTCGTCATATCAAACCCTATTGCTCCTGTATAAACAAGTATGAGGAATGTTCCGGTCCCCGGCCCGAAAAAACCGTCATAGGCGCCTATTACTACTCCCGTTATGGCTGATAGAAATATTATTTTCCTTCCGGACAAATGTTTGACTCTGTTGTTTTCGCCAAAGTTCCTCTTTGCCAGTATAAATACAGCAATAACTGGAAGCATTATAATCAGGGTATACCTCAGGTAAATATCGCTCAGCGATAACGCAGCCTTTGCGCCGAGAGCCGATCCTGCAAGGGCACCTATGGCGGATATTATTGCGGACTTGAGATAAACTTTCCTGCTTTTCACAAATCTCAACGTCGAAAACAGCGTCCCAAACATGGAAGAAAATTTATTGGTGCCGTATGCAAAATGCATGGGCAACCCGGCGAATACATACGCAGGTAATGATATAAGCCCTCCGCCTCCTGCAATGGAATCCACGAGTCCGGCCGCAAAAATCAAAGGACAAATCAAAAGCATTGTGCGTGTCATATGCATATATAAACCTTCCTTCAGCAAAGTTCAATCAGCTGTATACTGCCCGATTTACATATTGTATCGCAAACCTGTCTGCGACAGGTGAATAAAAATACCTGATGGCTCTTTGCTATTTCAGCTAAAAGCTTCAATCCGTTATCAAGCCTCATATCATCCCAGTCCACCAAAACCTCGTCCAGAAAGATAGGAAGGCTTGAACTCCCCGAATTAAGGTGCTCGGAAAGAGCAAGGCGAAGGGAAAGGTATATCTGCTCCTTTGTCCCCCTGCTAAGGTGCATGTTCTCGATATTCATATATTCCTCCCTGCAGTTTCCTTTAACAACAAGTGATCTGCCGTCTTCTTCCGCAGATAATTTAAAATACCGCCCCCCTGTGATTATAGATAGATATTTCCCGGCCCTGGCCAGTACGTCAGGCTGGTTTTCATCCCTGTATTTCCTTTCGGCTTCAAGCAAAACATTTCTAAGGAGCATAAGATAATCCCTCTTCCTTCTGCACTCTCGCCTTTCATCCTCTATATATGCCTCCTGGCCTTTTAAATCATCCAACCTCTCCATCTGTTTTCTGTTGTCTATATCCTTTTTGAGCGCCCCGAGCCTTTCATTTAATCCGTTTAATTCTTTTTCTATGTTCTCCCTTTCATCCTTTGCCCTCGCGGTATAATCCTCCTCGAAGTTCCAGTCGTCTGTTTTTTGTATTTCGCTTTTTATTTCATCTATATCAGGATGCTCGTTTAGCAGTTCATTTTTAAGGGCTTCAGCCGTCTCCATGCATTTCCGGCGCTTGGCGTAATCCTCTGTTTTTTCATCTATTGAATCGCCTTCAAAACTGTTTAATCCCTTCTCAATCGTTTCCGCTTTTTTTCGCTCCAGATCCATCATGTATTTTAGCTCTGTCGCCTTCTTTGATATCTCTTCCATGCCCTTTTGAGCCCCGGCGGCATCTTCCATATGGCCTGCCGCCTGTTTATATATCCTCCTTATAGCTGATATATCGTTCAATATATCTTTGCTTATCTTCATTCCCGTGCCCTCGGCTATTTTTTTTACTATATCAGCATTGTCATCGAGAACCTTATTTTTCTTATCTATTTTATCCCTTCCGCACCTTATGTTGTACAAGAGCTCCTTGATGTTCATCACGTTGAGTATGATGCTCTCATCAGGTCTCTCCAATATGGAAGATGCCACGGGCAGGTCAAGAAGCGATGCCTTCACTTTTCCCAAGGCTTCGTCCCTGTTGATTTTCGCAGCATTCAGCCCCTTTTCCTCCTCCTTAAGCTCGGCCCCCGTATCTTGTCCTCTCTTAAGATAAAAATATAAAAACAATGTAAACGCTCCTGACACCAAAAGCAGCAATGAAATAAACTTGACCGGTGCGTTTCCCTTAAGCAAAAGGCCGATTATTCCGGCAGCCCATAAAACCAATGAAAAATATGGCATATGCTTTATATTCTGCATGCCGCCTGCCTTGTATTTAAGGGCGCTGAATTTTAGTTCCTGCTCCTTGCACTTCTCATCCAGCGCTTTAAAGTTCTGTATGCTGTATCTAAGCTCGGCCTCGTCGATTTTTTCTAATTTAGAAGCCAATCTTTCATCCCATCCGCCCTGCAAAAATTCCCTGCACTTATTTGTTATCCTGTCCTTAAACCTCAATATATCGTCTTTTATTTCATCTATGGAGTTTATATCAGCCTGTATCTCCCCGGCGCCTCTCGATAGCAGCATTTCTATTTCATTCTTGAATCCCAAAACCCTTTTGTCAATTACGGTAAATGAGTTTATTCTATCCTCCAGGGCTTTTCTTTGATTGCTGCAATCTTCTATCTGCTCTTCCAAGGCGCTCATATTATCTTTAATACCGGATAAAACTTCACATGCATCGGCCGGCAGCTTTTTAATGCTTTCAATATTTCCTGCATCGCGATTAAGTTTATCTATCCTCTTTATTTTAAGAAAAACGGGATAGAGCCTGTCCATGCGATCGAAATATTTTATGAGTTCGATTTTTCTCTCATTAAGCGCATCGATTTTTTCCTGTATGGAATCTATCTCTTTTTCTTCTCCATGCATGTATTCTTCATTTTCACGTGCAGTTTCTATTTTTTGTTTGATATTTATTGATTTCTGCCTTAAGAGCTTATCCTCGGGCTTCCCTAAGTTATCTCTGCGCCACAAACTTTGGGCTTCCTTCTCCAAGGATGCAGCAACTTCCCTTACGGGATTTAGGAATGATACATATTGCCCCCCCAGAAGCTGGCTTAATATTTTCTGCCATACGTTATCAGACGGGAAACACATGTTGTCGATGTTTACAGCATAGACCTCCCTGAATATCTGATATGGAAGGTTTTCCGCCTGGGGTATTGGCCTGTTCGCCAAATTATATCTCTTCTCATCTTGTATGTAGTATCCGTCTCCCCTGCTTCTAAGCCTTCTGTATACTTTTATCATGTTTCCGCCATCGCCCTCAAGTACTCCTTCACAGTCTGCGGAATCATCCTCCCATGGTATATATGGATTGTCCGATACCGGGGACCATCCATAAAAAAGGGTGGATATCAGATTGAAAAACGTTGACTTTCCTGCCTCATTACTTCCAAAAACTACAACCATATTGCTTTCTATATCAGGGCTTTCAAAATCCTTGAGGCAGCCGAATTTTTTGGCCATTATCTTCTTGATCCTCATTTTCCATCCTCCTTTATAAGGCGGGATGCCGCATCATACTCCATATTGCATAAAAGTTCCTTTAAATATTCTATTTTTTTATCTTTTGATGCATCGGGCGCAGGCAGCGAAAGATCAGGCGAAATGTGAAGAAGCAGGCTATCATCATTTTTCAGCCTCTCGATAAGGCGAAGTGTTTCTCCTAAAACATGGGGCTCATTATAGTAGCTCTTTATGTCCACGTATTTTGTAAGTTTTCCCGTGCTTATATCTATATATTCCATGCCGAGGCTCTCCTTCAGGCTCTCTTCCATCTCCGAAACATTGTCTTCATCCTGAAGCTCTCCATACAGTTTGCACTGACCTGCAAGGTTCACCCTAAGCAATAGCTTTCCCGAATAATCCAGGCTGTCCATATACTGCCTTATCGATATGTATATCTTATTTTCAATATCAGACAGGCTGTTATACAAATCGAGGTTATTTATATCTAATTCTTCCCAAAGAAGCGGCGCAACGGGTAAAAATTCACATTTTACATCATGCCTGCTCCTTATTTCAACATAATATACCCCCTTCAAACCGGTTTCCTTTATGTTTCTGCCTGCAATATTTCCCGGGTAAACGATCAATGGTTCCTCACATAATTTCTCCCTTGCATGTATATGCCCTATGGCCCAGTATGTATACCCCTTGGACTTTAAATCCTCCAGTGAACATGGGGCGTATTTCTCATGCCCGGAATAATTTTTTTCACCTGCCACATATGTATGAACAAGACCCACATATGGTACATCGCCTTTGGCATATGGAAAATTCTTTACGATGTCCCTGACTTCCTTTTTGCTTTCATGTCCTGCTCCAACGACTACTGCCTTTATTTCCCCTTTGTCATCCCTTATCTCATAGCTTGTGCTTTTATGCGAATTGAATATATGGACGTTTGAGGGCCACTTTATGTCCCTTAAAGCAAAATCGCCCCCGCAGGGATCATGGTTCCCGGGAGCATAATATACATCTATTTCAGCTCTGCAAAGCCGTTCCATTTCATTTATCATCATCTTTTCCGCAGTGAAACTCAAAGTATCGCTGTCAAAAAGATCTCCTGCTATCAAAACAGCGTCCGCTTTCCTTGCAATCGCCTCATCAGCCGCTCTTTTAAACGATTCATACACAGCATCTCTGAGGATCCTGCGAAGCCTTTTATCCTTGCTCTTAAAAGCCGTATCGATATGTACATCAGCCATATGTATAAACTTAAACGTCATTTAAAACCCTCCATAACAGCATGGGTACGTGATTTTATTTTGGCATGCTAAGATATGACCCCTTAAACAGTTTCCGGGGTCATGCCCATATCTATTCTACATTATTTTATTCAATCCTGCATAAAATTTTGCAAAAAAATATTAACTCGAAATTATGCAAAATTTTCCCGCAATATTAGCTTAGTTAGAAGTGCATAAAATATGCACCTTGTTTAATCCTCGATTCGCAATATGAAATCAGGCATAAATAGGATTATGTTATTTTGAGCAACGAAATTCGCATTATAAGAGTTTTGATAAGTTCTTGGCTTTGCCGCCGTGAAAGAATCCTTAGAACTTTTGAATGTCTGAGCAAGGCGAGTTTCAAAAGCTCTTGGCTTTGCGGCTGCTGGCCTTAGAACTTACAAAACTTGAATCCGCCTAATGAGTGTTCAAAATAACGTAAGTTCAAATTGCGAATTGAAACTGTTTAATATAGGTTAGTGTTTTAGGAGCTTTCATATGGTATAATAAATGTATAATTAGTTTTTGGAAGTGATTTAATGCAATTGCTTGATTTAAAATCCACTGTTGTTTCGAACGAGATAAATTTAAACCAGATTGCCGCCCATTTTGGCATAAATAAAAAGTTTAAATGGGAAGAGCCGCTTCTCTTGAACGAAAAAAATTTAAAGGGCGTCATCCTGCAGCCTGAGAAAAAGTATGTATACCTTTTTCACTTTGGGAGCATTGTATTCGTCAACCTTACGTTCCATGAAATGCAGGATGTAGTGGATTATATAAAGAGAATCGATAAAAATATTTCAAATACCGTACCCTTTACATATCAGGAAAATTTCAAGCTTGAAATCGACGATCAGCTTAAACCCGAGGATGATAAAGAACTTGCCTACGAAATTAATTATAACTCCGTAACTATCAACAGGGTTTATGATTATATACCGGATATCATATCGACGGTTATCGCAAAATCGGTAGCCCTTGAAAAAATAGAACACGATATAGATACGCTCATGGATGAAGTGGAAAAATTAATAGAGTTTCTTGATAAGGGACGATTTGACCTCAACGACAAACAGCTCGCCAAAATGTCTGGAAAGATATTAAGGTTTAAATATAATACCCTATCCTATATAATGCTTTTTGACAAACCTACAGTAACCTGGCAGAACGAACAGGCTGAAGACCTGTTCGAACAGCTTTCGGTGCTCTTTGAGCTTAAAGACAGATACGAAAACATAAAAGGCAAGACAGAGGTTCTGCTTGACATTACCGAGGTTTTTACGGGGCTTACCCATTCACGCAGGGGCACAAAGCTTGAGCTTGCCGTGATCGTACTTATCGCAGTTGAACTTGTACTATTCGGATTGGATACCATAGTTTCCCTCACATCGAAGCTGTTTTAACGTAACATGGATTTTCTACACCGGCAAAACAAAAAAGAGGAAAAAGCTGCCAATAATTTCAGCAGCTCTTTTATTCATGAAATAATATTCTTCAAATCAGCATAATCTTTATGGTAAGCAATTTCACATCAATTAGAACTTGCTGAATACCTTTTTAAATGCCTCCAAGGCATAATCCAGCTGCTCATGAGTATGAGTTGCCGTGTAACTCGTCCTTAAAAGCGCTTCACCCGGATTTACCGCAGGCGTTACGACAGGATTTACATACACACCTTCGTCCAGGAGCTTTCTCGCGATCAAAAACGTCCTGTAGTCTTCATAAGTCATAATAGGTATAATAGGCGTTTGCGTCGGCCCTACCGGAATATTCAACTCAAGGAGATGCTCTTTCATGTAATTTGCATTGTCCCACAGCCTCTTTATCCTCTGGGGCTCGGATTCCAATATTTTTAAAGACTCAAGAGCGGCAGCGGCATTCGCAGGCGGTATCGATGCGCTGAATATAAACGGCCTTGATGTATGCTTTACATAATGTATGACGATTTCCTTGGATGCAATAAATCCGCCCAAACTTGCCAGGGATTTGCTGAATGTTCCCATTATTATATCCACATCATTTTCAAGGTGGAAATATTCGGCAGTACCTCTTCCTCTTTCACCGAGCACACCGAGAGAATGGGCATCATCAACCATGACCCTTGCGCCATATTTCCTTGCAAGGTCTACGATTTCCGGAAGCTTGCATATGTCCCCTTCCATGCTGAATACGCCGTCTGTCACGATGAGCTTTCCGTGCTCGTCTGGTATATTTTTGAGGAGCCTCTCAAGATCATCCATGTCGCTGTGCTTATATTTTAAATATTTTGCAAAGCTGAGCCTGCAGCCGTCTACAATACTGGCATGGTTTTGCCTGTCGCCTAATATGTAATCGTTTCGGCCGGCTATGGAGGAAAGTATCCCTAAATTGGTCTGAAAGCCTGTGCTCCATGTCAATGCCGCTTCCTTGTGCAAAAACGAAGCAAGCTCCTTTTCAAGTTTCAAATGAAGATTAAGGGTGCCGTTCAAAAACCTCGAGCCCGAGCACCCGGATCCAAACTCTCTTACAGCCTTTTCAGCCGCATTTTTTACTCTTTCATCGGAAGTTAAACCGAGATAATTGTTTGAGCCTATCATAATAGTCCTTTTGCCGCTCATAACAACTTCAGAGTCCTGCCCCGAATCCAAAGCATGAAAATACGGATATACACCCTTTTTCATTACTTCCTTTGCAGCCGTAAATTTATAGCATTTTTCAAAAATATCAGCCATAACTTTTTTTCTCCCTTCGATTTTAATAAAATTAGCATGCCTTTATTTTAAGGAGGAATATCCGACCAGACTGAATTAAAAAATGATACCGATTTGCCTGATCCACACCTATGATTATAAGGCATACCATCAATTAATAAAGTATAAATGCGATATAGTACTATATTACCATATTTTTGGCTGTAAAGTACATTTTTTTTACTGTATAATATAAAGAGATATGCCATTTTTTGGCGAAATATTTATGCATATAGGACATAATCATTTAAAAATATTGTGGAGGAATCATAATGGATAATTATTATGGCAATGTCGTTTTGATAACAGGCACATCATCGGGCATCGGAAAAGAAACGGCCGAATTCTTAAATAGCAATGGCTTTACGGTATACGGAACGTCAAGGAAGCCTTCAGGCACTGATACCGATATCAACATGGTTCAGCTTGACGTCTGCTCGGAAGAGTCCATAAAGAAAGCAGTAGATTATGTAATAAAGAAAGAGGGTCACATAGACATACTTATAAACAATGCAGGCTTTGGCATAGCGGGATCCGTGGAAGATACATCGATAGAGGAGGCATACAGCCAGTTTGATACCAATTTTTTCGGCATGCTGAGAATGTCAAGGGCGGTACTCCCTCATATGAGAAAACAGGGAAAAGGCCTTATAATAAACATAAGCTCTGTTGCAGGCATTATTTCCATACCGTTTCAATCGATGTACAGCGCCAGCAAATTCTCGGTAGAAGCGGTGACTCAGGCCATGCGCATCGAATTAAAACCATACGGAATAAAGGTATCGATGGTTGAGCCTGGGGATACCAAAACAGGCTTTACGGACAAAAGGAAATTCGTTTCCGCATCGGAAAGCTCGGTATACAAAGAAAGATTTATAAAGTCCATCGACGCGATGGCAAAATCCGAACAAAACGGGCCCGGACCCCGAGCGGTTATAAAGGAAATATACAGGATCATAAAAAGCAAAAATCCACCTGTGCGCATTACTGCGGGGTGGTCATACAAACTTATCGTTTTTGCAAAGCGCTTCGTGCCGGACCGCCTCTTGGAGTACGTAGTTTCAAAACTGTACTAAGCAGGCACAGGGCGGTGTATAAAGATCATTTGAAGAATATTATGGAAAGCGCAATTAGCGGAGAGTCTTTAGAGTCTGTTGACGAAGCTTCAGGATTAGCAGAATCAATGTTTGAACTTAAGTGAGTTTTGATTCTGCCCTGAACGAGTTTACAGACTCTTAAGGCTGTGAGCTTAGCGATTGGAATAATATTCTTCAAATATAAAATATATGTATCCGGCACAGGGCGGTGCGGCGCTGTATTCAATTTTGCGCAGTGCCGTCCCCCGTGCAGCGCTTTGAAAGCATCAGCGATATAAACAAGTTCGCAACGCACACCTTAGGGAATGTTAAAGCTATAAGCCTTCTGAACCTTTTTATCTTGACATCCCTCTCATCTATATCCGGATTATAAAAAATCAAGAACTTGCCCTCGAGTATTATATTTTTAAGCTGGCTTTCATAGTACCTTTGATTTCTATTTAAAACGATTTCCTTCACGTTTTTCACATATGCCGCAAAATCACCGCTGCTTTTGATGCTGTTGTAGCCCTCGAGTATTTTCTCTATTAGCTCATTCAACGTATATGCCTTAAGCCTCGGGATGCCCATCTGCTCTGCAGTTATTTCGGCCATCGCCGGAACAATCGTGGTCCCGTTTAACTTTCCGCAGGTATACTCCTCTATGGTCTTTATTATTTTATATACTATAAGCTTGTTCGCAGAAGAATGCTTTCTATACAAACTAAGCCCTAAAAAGCTGTACATTTTCTTTAAATCTTCCAAATTTATGCTGTTTATATATACCCGCCTGTATAAGCCGTAATCTTTCGATGGTATTATAAAATATTTTTTACCGTCATATTTATGAAATGCTTTCAAGGCATCATAATAGCCGATTTCCATATTTCTCTTTGATCTTTCGCTGTCAAAGCTTAATATTCCGCCTAAATCCTGGGAATTTTTTATATTTATTATATTTAACCCCTTGGAATCTATTTTCCTTATTAATTCTATAGTCGATATATCCACCGCGATTATGTTTTTTATATTTTTCCGAATTATAAGTGAAACCGGCATATTGTCGTAAACTCCGCCGTCAATAAACTTTTTGTTGTCTATTTCCTGTATCTTGAATGCCGGAAAACATGCGCTTGCAAGCAAATAATCCACCAGTTTGCCCTCGGGTATGTTCCTTTTAAAAAGCTGCACCGGCTTGAAATCCGTAAGCGAAAATGTTACGATCCCCAGATCTGTTTCCGATCTTCTTATTTTTTCCTCGTCTATCACTTTCAAAAGAAGTTCTTTTAGGGGCGTAATATCAAGCCCTTTTGACGTTATCATGAATTTTATGGTATTTATAAAAGACATAGACTTCTTTTTATCCTGCACTGCGCTGGCTATTTCATTTTCCATATTGATTATGCTGTCTGCCGTAACGCTCATCCATATTTCTTCGGCAATATCATAATCACCCTGCACCATCATTGCGCCGTTCAATGCCCCTACGGAAGTGCCGGTTACCGCCGCAATCGGTATCTGAAGCTCTCTTAACGCTTTCCATACGCCTATCTCATAGCCTCCCCGTGCGCCTCCTCCGCCGAGCACGACACCATAGCCTTTCAAAATAACACCCCCAAACAATTACTCACTCCATATTTATATTATACACGCATTTTCATCATGCTTAAACAAGTTTACAGACTCTTAAAACTCCGATCTTGGCGATTGAAATAGAATTATTCAAATAAAAAAACGCACTCTTCCTCTGGATTCAAGCTTTTCGATTCATGCCGGATATTTTTAAATTTTTTTCTGCTTCGATTCGTAATATAAGATTGTGTTATTTTGAGCAACGAATGAGCATTATGAGAGTTTTGATAAGTTCTTGGCCTTGCTGCCGCAGGTAATCCTTAGAGCTTTTGATTGTCTGAGCAAAGCGAGTTTCAAAAGCTCTTGGATTATCAAGGCTGCCGGCCTTAGAACTTACAAAACTTGAATCCGGCGAATGAGTGCTCAAAATAACATAATCTTATTTATCATAATTTCAAATTACGAATTGAAATTTTTTAATTTGACCTTGACTTTCTTTGACCTTTATATTATTATAATACTGTAAGAATAAATTACATCATTTAATAAATAATAAAATATATAAATGCTTCGACCGGCAATATAAAATTTTGTATCGCCGGTTGGAAATATAAATTGTATGGAGGTTGATTTAAATGTTTGAAATGGTTCCTTTTTGGAGAGGCAACAGAGGTGTTTTCAAGAAAGGCGATCGTTTTAATCGATTTATAGACAACTTTTTCAATGACAACTATATGTCACCGATGGATTTCTTTGGCAATTCATTCAATGTCGATATGAAAGAAACTGATAACGACTATATAATTGAAGCAGATGTACCTGGTGTTAAAAAGGAAGACATAGAATTGAATTACGAGGACAATTACCTTACCGTATCTGCAAAGCGCAACGATTCCACCGAGAGCAAAACCGACAACTATGTAAGGCAGGAAAGGCACTTTGGCCAATTCAGCAGAAGTTTCTATGTAGACAATATAGATGAAAATAAAATCGATGCTTCCTTTAAAGACGGAGTACTGAAAATAACCCTTCCAAAACTTAAAAAAGGCATGCCGAAAAGAAGAATCGATATACATTAAAAAACAAGCGCATTCACTTTGGCAAACTGAAGCCGCGGTTGTTTAAGTAAAGGCAGGCAGCAAATATCGCTGCCTGCCTTTACTTTTGTTCGCCTTCCAGCAGGCACATCCTGGCTCTACCGCCCATAGCAGCCGTTATAGAGGATATTTACTCCCACCGGAAAAATTTAACCGATAATCCAGTACAAACCGCAGCTATTGCCAGCAGAATGATGATTTGCCTTGAAAAATCACCAAGGGGGTTTCCCATCCATGTGCCCTGCAGAATTTCAACACAATAGGTCAAAGGGAGGAACTTTGATATTACCTGCACGGCTTTTGGCATAATCTGAAGCGGAATCGTCGCCCCCGAAAGAAACAGCATTGGAAAATAGACCAGATAGGCAATGCCCATAGCTGCCCGATTATTGGGCGCTACGGCGGCGATTAAAAATCCAACGGAAAAAACGCTGGCCATGGATAATAAGAATGCAACGATAAAATAAAATACATTTCCCAAAAAATGCAGGTTGAACACGATCTTCCCTATAATAATCAATATCAAAAGGCCGACAATACTCATGAATCCATTGACCAGAAGTTGAGGAACCATGATGGTTCCCGTACCAATAGGCGTCGCCTTGTATCTCTTAAGAACTTTGCGCTGACGGTACTCGGCAAGGCCAAGGGGAAGCCCCATAATACCGGAAACAGCCAAAATCATTCCGATATAAGCAGGCGTCAATACATCGACGGCTCCATAGCCGTGATAGAAATCGCTGGGAGTATTCCCGTATATGCCTCCAAACAATAAAAGCATCATGGGGGGAAAGACAAAGGCAAAAAATACATATACGTATGTACGCATGGACAATTTCAATTCGGTAAGCGTCATAACTAAAAAGGCCTTCATGAGAATTTCTCCAATCCGAATCCCGTCAGTTTCAAAAATACCTCTTCCAGTCCGGGATTCTTGCTCGATAAATCTTCAAAAGCAATATTATGTTCGGTCAGATAGATCGTTACGTCACGCAATAGATTTTTTCCGGTACCATAAATCTCGACTATGCCATCTCGCATATTCACATCCGTCACATGATCGATCGCCAATAGATCCTGCTTTTTTGCATTCGAAGACGAAAACGTGATTTTTTGGCTGATGCCGGTCTGCTCAATCAGCTCTTTGACCGTGCCTATCGCTACGATTTTACCTTTCATCATAATACAGACGCGGTCGCAAAGATATTCCGCCTCTTCCATATAGTGAGTGGTCATGAGAATTGTTCTGCCTTCACTGCCCAAGGATTTAATAAGTTCCCACATATCAAGACGCGCCTGAGGGTCAAGCCCGGTGGTGAGCTCATCTAAAAAAATGACCTGCGGATTGGCAATCAAAGCCGCAATAATCGATATCTTTTGCTTCTGCCCTCCGGACAATTTCTTCACGTATGATTTCTTTTTATCAGTAAGCTCAAAGCGTTCAAGAAGCATATGATAATCCGCCGGATTTTTATAAAAACTCGAAAACAATTGGCAGAGTTCCTCTACTTTAATGAGATCCGGAAAAGATGCTTCCTGGAGCTGCACGCCGATATGATTGTAGAGCTCTTTACGGTTTGCAGGATCGATACCCAAAATATTGATCCTGCCACTATATGGTTTTTTCAGACCTTCCAGGCATTCCATGGTAGAAGTTTTTCCGGCACCGTTTGGCCCGACAATGCCAAAAATTTCACCCGGTGCTACATCGAAAGAGATATTGTCAACGGCGACAAAGTCCTTATATTTTACCGTGAGTCCCTTCGTCTCAACAACCATATCATCACCTTCATATACATAATCTGCATTTTTATTATATCATGCCGCATAATATACTGTCATCATAAATATACCTTCAATTCGTAATATGAGCTTATGTTATTTTGAACACTCATTCGCCAGATTCCCTGGGTCTCCATTGAAGACATCAATTCTGAAATGCATGGTATATGACCCTTATAGCCTTTTCGAAGTCGCCGTCTTTAACCCCTACGATAATATTTATACCGCTTGACCCCTGATCTATCATCAATATACTGATCATGTTTTCGGCAAGAGCTGTAAATATCTTTGCTGCCGCCGTCTTTGAATTTGCCATGCCGCGCCCTACGATTGCAATCAAGGCCATATCAGGATTTACAGATATCGAATCGGGCCTGCATTCCTTTTTTATCTCGTCGATTATAATACCCGTTTTCCCCCGCAGTTGAGAGCTTTCGACAACAAGGGAAACAGTATCTATCCCGGATGGCAGATGTTCAAAGGATACATTATGTTTTTCAATTATGGAGAGGAGTTTGCTTCCAAAACCTATTTCAGTATTCATCATTGTTTTTTCTATGGTAATTGCGGTGAAATCTTTCTTGCCTGCGATTCCGGTAATAACCGGCGCATTATCCCTGAAACTGCATTCATCTGCTATAATGGTTCCCCTTTCTTCAGGATGGTTTGTATTTTTAATATTAATAGGTATTTTAGCCTTTCTTACCGGGAATATGGCATCCTCATGCAATACTGTGGCACCCATATAAGAAAGCTCCCGAAGTTCACGGTATGTGACATTTTCAATTATCCGAGCACCAGGCACAATCTTCGGATCCGCCACCAAAAATCCGGATACATCCGTCCAGTTCTCATACAGGCATGCATCAGTCCCTCTCGCAACAATGGCTCCGGTCACATCCGAGCCCCCTCTTGTAAATGTTTTGATTCTTCCATTAGGCATGCTGCCGTAAAAGCCGGGTATTACGGCATAATCTTTTTTTGATAGGCATTCGGATAAAACATCATTGGTCCTATCCGCATCGAAATTTCCGCATTCATCAAATAAAATAACTTCAGACGCATCTACAAAATCCATGCCAAGATAGCAAGACAGTATGAATGCATTTAAATATTCTCCTCTGCTGGCCGTATAATCCCTTGATGCGCCGCGCTTTATATTGTTTTTGATATCTTTAAGATTTTTATTTATGTCCAGATTCAATCCAAGTTCATTTATTATATCCGTATACCTTTTCGATATAATATCGAATATATCATCAAAAGGCATATCAAGTTTTGCTTTCTCACGGCATTCATAGAGCATATCCGTTATCTTAAAATCATCCTTACTCCTTTTGCCCGGCGCAGACGGCACTATAAACCTGCGCCTCCCGTCAGATTGCACTATCGATTTGACTCTTTTAAACCTGCCGGCATCTGCAAGAGATGTACCTCCGAATTTTGCTACAATTATATCCTTCACTTTTATCCCGTCCCTGTCAATAGTCTATATTGCCATTAATATTATCAATTAATCCCGAATAATTCAAGGGGATAAGCCGTTTCTGTATATATTTTATATTTGGGGCATATTTTATATTCTTCATATAATTTTTATGCAGATATATATTTTGCCTGCGTTAATGTTATAATAATATCGCATACTAAAGATTGAAAGGGAATTTGATTATCGTGAACAGTAAGAAAAATACAATAAGGTTTATACTTATTTTGCTCTTGCCTTTTTCGATAGGGCTTGTATATATTTCATCAATGCATCAGAATATTGTCGAAAAAATATATACAGGCAGGATATACAGATCGATAATAGCGGCTATGAATGCTGTTTTAGGCCGCCTTCCATTCTCTTTTGCGGAGACGATTTTGATTATTTTTTCTTTAGCTGCGATATTTTATATCGCCTTAAAGTTAGTATGTATCATAAAAAGAAAAAGTTTTCGGCTGTTTGGGGATCTTCTGCTTAATATCCTTTCTGCCATAAGTGTCATATATTTTCTGTTCATCATCCTCTGGGGGCTTAATTATTACAGACTTCCATATTCCAAAATTGCAGGACTCGACGTAAGGCCGGCATCGGTTAGCGAGCTCAGGCAGGTGTGCGGCAGTTTAATCGACAGGGCAAATACTTTGAGGGAAAAAGTACATCAGAATGGGAAAGGATGCATGTACATTTACGGCGGATACAAAAGCGCATTCAAGCGTGCTCATACAGGATTTGATAATGCTTCAAAAACAAATCCGAAGCTTTTTAGCCTTTACGGCTTTCCAAAGCCAGTGCTCCTCTCAAAGCTTATGTCATATACCGGAATAACGGGCGTATATTTTCCCTACACCGGCGAGGCAAATGTGAATATCGACCAGCCTGACTCCATGATACTGTCGACAGCCTGCCACGAGATGGCTCATCAGAGGGGATTTGCCAGGGAAGACGAAGCTAATTACATATCATATTTCGTCTGCATGCAAAATCCCGATGCGGACTTTCAATATTCGGGAGTTTTGCTGGCGCTTATAAATTCCATGAATGCCCTCTACACGCATGATAAAAAAGCCTATTTGGAACTTACGAAAAAATATAGTTCCGGATTGATAAGGGACCTGAAGCAAAACAATTTATACTGGAAAAAGCATGAGGGCAACCTGCAAAAAATATCTGACAGGATAAACGATGCATATTTAAAAAGCAACATGCAAAACGACGGAGTATACAGTTATGGAAGGATGGTCGACCTCATCATAGCGGAGTACAGAAAAAGCAGGTAAATGCAATCATCTATCTATTTTTTTCGGCGATTTTATATTTGTTTTTTCCTTTGTTACTAAAAATCTGCTGTATTCTGTTAATCCTTCTTTAAACCATTCAGGAATATTATAATATTTTATTTTTTTATCTTTACAGAAGCAATCTAATATATAAGATATTCCTCAATTCGTAATATGAGCTTATGTTATTTTGAGTACTCATTCGCCAGATTCAAATTTTGTAAGTTCTAAGGCCAGCAGCCTTAAGAATCCAAGAGCTTTTGAAACTCGT